>ERZ795056.140-NODE-140-length-101092-cov-12.495185_pt1 | contig 101092 bp, 70 predicted proteins | sample MGYA00375140_ERZ795056 | MGnify/ENA primary metagenome ERZ795056 (study PRJEB30185, sample SAMN05720227) | activated sludge metagenome | isolation source: Anaerobic digester | place: USA | collected 2015-03-09 ...
TACGGTCATGGTCCGGTGAAGGTGCTCGCCTTCCATGGCTTCGGTCGCACGGGTGAGGATTTCCACATCCTGGAAAGGACATTGGGGGAACGCTGCACGCTCTACGCCTTCGACCTGCATTTCCACGGTCAGAGCCCGAGCTACCCGCACCGCGCGGACGAGCCCTTCACCCCGAAGGAACTGGCGACCTATTTTGTGGCCTTCACCGATGAACTGAAGGCGGAGAAGGTGGTCCTGCTTGGCTACAGCCTGGGCGGGCGGATGGTGCTGACCCTTCTGGAGCAGATGCCGGAGCGCGTTGACCGGGCCTTCCTCGTTGCGCCGGACGGCCTGCGGACACGGCCCTGGTACCGCGGTCTCGCGGCATCCAGCTTAGGGCGATGGGCCTACAAACGTTTCGTGGAACACCCCGCACGCATCCATTTCGTGATCGATGCCCTACGCGCCACCCGGTTGATGAACGAACGCATGCACCGCTTCCTCAAAGGCCAGACCGATAGTCGGGCCAAACGGCAGCTGGTGCACGATGTGTGGCTGAGTTACCGCCTGATCGAACCGGACCTGGCCCGGGTGGCGGCCAACGCGGAGCAGTACCGGTTCCCCGTGCACCTCATCTTCGGCACCCATGACCGGGTCATCCGGCCAGCCCAGGGTGCTGCACTCAGCCATCACTTCACTGCGGGCTCCACGCTCATCACCCACGACGAATTGCCCTTCGGCCATGTGTTGGTGACCACTGAACTGGGGGAGATGTTGAAGGGGTTGGTCGGTTAGGCTCAGCGCACGGTTGTTGGTTGTCCGTTGTACGTGCACCTGGCTGGTCCGACAGCTGTACCACGGTAGCCTGACAACCCTCCTCCGACAACCATCATCCTTCCCCCGCCCCCACGAAAAAAGGGCCACCCTTCCGGATGACCCTTCCTCAAGTTCGGGTTGCAGCCTACTTGTGCGAAGGCTCGTCGCTCGTAGTGAGCTTATGACGGCCTTGCTTGCGACGGCTGGCGAGTACGCCACGACCGGCCACACTGCTCATCCGCTTGCGGAAACCGTGCTTGTTGGTGCGCTTGCGCTTGCTGGGCTGGTACGTACGTTTCATGGCCTCTGGTCTTTCGTAAGGGACGGCAAAAGTAGAGGTTTATTTGGATCGGGCAACATCCCTTCACCGCGGGGCGAATCGCAGGCGGTCCAGGCCGAAGGCTGATACCTGTCCTTGCTCGAGTTCCACGATCAGTCGCCCCCGCTCATCCACATCCATCGGCCTGATCATCAACGGATTATCATCCAACGTGGCAGCGGCCCATCGGCCCCTGGACCACAGACGGTCGGTATAGGAAGTGGACCAACCGGTGTCGCCCCCCTCCCATCGTTGCCACCGTTCCTCGAACCGCTGGCACAGGTCCTGAAGGACCGCGTTGCGGTCATGGACGAGGCCGGTGGAGAGGCTCAGGCTCGTGGCGCCAAGGTCGGCTTCCAGGTCGGTGCTGTTCACATTGAGTCCGATGCCGATGATGGACCAATTGATCCGTTCGCCAGCCAGTTCGTTCTGGATGAGGATGCCCGCGACCTTGGCCCGCTCGATGAGGATGTCGTTGGGCCATTTGATACGCACATCGCCGGACACCCTATCTCGCACCACATCGTGCACTGCCAACGCAGCGAGCTTGCTGAGGAGGAACTGATCCTCGGCCCGCAAACCCGTTGGCCGTACCACCAAGCTGAAGGTGAGGTCGAGACCCGCCGAGGAGCGCCAGGAGCGGCCACGCTGACCTCGTCCTGCCGTCTGCTCATTGGCCAGAATGACAGCACCATGTCGCAACTTCGACAGGGACAGCAGTTCGGCTGCATGTTTGTTGGTGCTGTCCACACGGTCCAGTTCCACCAGCTGCTGGCCCATGATCGCAGTCCGCAAGGAGAACACTGGTTCCATGTGGTCGCTGTGCTGGGGAGGGAACTTCGTACCTTTGAACGGACCAAGATAGACCGGATGAAGAACGCACAGGGCGCGAACGCTGCCCGATTGGTGGACGCCATCGTAAAAGGCATCCAAGAAGTGAAGGGCAAGGACATCGTGCACCTGGACATGCGAGGCGTGCCGAACAGTGTGTGTGAGCATTTCGTTATCTGCCACGGTGACAGTACCACTCAGGTGGATGCCATCTACGGATCGGTGGAGAAGATGGTACGGGAACAGATCGCTGAGAAACCCTGGCATACCGAAGGCCAGAGCAACCGGGAGTGGATCCTGATGGACTATGTGAACGTGGTGGTCCACATCTTCCTGCGTGACAAGCGCGGGTTCTATGCATTGGAGGACCTGTGGGGCGACGCCGCCCGCAAGGCCTATGACAACGTGGCGTGAACGGAGGACCGAGGAACAACAACGTGGAGAATAACGAGAAGCGCACGGAGAACGGAGGGAAAGGACCCAAGAAGTCCTTCAACTTCTATTGGATCTACGGCATCATCATCCTGGTGATCCTGTCGATCAACCTCTTCCAGTACAGCGGGGGCATGGCCAAGATCCAGCCCACCGAGTACCAGAAGATGCTGGATGCCGGTGATGTGGACAAGATCGTGGTGGTGAACGACCAATTGGTGAAGGTCTTCATCAAGAAGGAGGCCTTGGGACGCTCGCCGCACAAGGAGCGGATCAAGGGTTCGCCGATATCGGGTCCGAACACCTTGGGACCGCACTACGCCTTCAACATGGGCAACTCCGACGTGATGCGCGACCGCATTGTACAGGGGGCCGAATCCAAAGGCGTGCCTTACGAATACGAAGTGCAGGACAGTCGCGGTTGGGACATCCTCTATTGGGTGGTGTTCTTCGGTGCGATGATCGCCATCTGGATGTTCGTGATGCGTCGCTTGGGCGGCGGTGGCGGACCCGGTGGCCAGATCTTCAACATCGGCAAGAGCCGCGCCCAGGTCTTCGAGGGTGGGAAGAGCACCAATGTCATGTTCAACGATGTGGCCGGTCTGGACGAGGCCAAGGAGGAGCTGCAGGAGATCGTGGACTTCCTGAAGACGCCGAAACGCTACACCGACCTGGGGGCCAAGATCCCGAAAGGCGCTCTATTGGTCGGCCCTCCGGGTACCGGTAAGACCCTGCTGGCCAAGGCCATCGCCGGCGAGGCCAACGTGCCCTTCTTCAGCCTCAGCGGTTCCGATTTCGTGGAGATGTTCGTGGGCGTGGGCGCCAGCCGCGTGCGTGACCTGTTCAAGCAGGCCAAGGAGAAGGCTCCGGCGATCATCTTCATCGATGAGATCGATGCCATCGGACGCGCCCGTGGGCGCAGCGTGAGCATGGGAGCGAACGACGAACGCGAGAACACGCTCAACCAGTTGCTCACGGAGATGGACGGATTCGGCACCAACAGCGGGGTGATCCTCATCGGAGCGACCAACCGCGCCGATGTCCTCGACCGTGCCTTGATGCGTCCGGGACGGTTCGACCGCCAGATCTTCGTGGACATGCCCGACCTCAACGGGCGTATGGCGATCTTCAAGGTGCACCTCAAGCCGTTGAAGCTGGATACCAGTTCCGTGGATGTGGAGTTCCTGGCCAAACAGACACCGGGCTTCAGCGGAGCCGATATCGCGAACATCTGCAACGAGGCCGCGTTGATCGCAGCCCGTAAGAAGAAGACATCGGTGGCCAAACAGGACTTCCTCGACGCCGTGGACCGCGTGATCGGCGGATTGGAGAAGAAGAACAAGATCATCACCACCGACGAGAAGAAGGCCATCGCCTATCACGAGGCCGGACACGCCACGGTGAGCTGGTTGGTGGAACATGCTTCACCCTTGGTGAAGGTGACCATCGTTCCCCGGGGCCAATCACTGGGTGCCGCATGGTACCTGCCCGAGGAGCGCCATCTGACCACTGCCGAACAGATGCTGGACGAGATCTGTGCCGCCTTGGGTGGACGCGCCGCCGAGGACGTCATGTATGGCAAGGTGAGCACGGGTGCGCTGAGCGATCTGGAAAAGGTGACCAAGCAGGCCTATGCGATGGTGACCATGTACGGATTGAACGCGCGCATCGGTAACATCAGCTACTACGACAGCACCGGTCAGAGCGAGTACACCTTCGGCAAGCCTTATAGCGAGACCACAGCGCAGACCATCGATGAGGAGGTGAGCAAGATCGTGGAAGGCCAATACGTACGTGCCAAGAGGATCCTCACCGAGAACAAGGACAAGCTGACGGCTCTGGCCACCAAGTTGCTCGAGGTGGAGGTGATCTTCAAAGAGGACCTCGAGAAGATCTTCGGCGATCGCCCCTTCATCCGTCCGGAGCAGGCCAAGAGCAATGGGCACGCAGCTCATGTGCCAGAGACCGTGATCGAAGCTCCTGCACCGCCAGCTCCGGAGGTGGGACCGGTGACCAACTGACCGCGTTTCCATGGGTGACTGGGCCTTGGTCGTCAGCACCCCATCGCGATCCGAAGCCGAGCTCATCCGCGGGCGATTGGAGGAACATGATATCCGGTCCGTGATCATGGACCAGCGTTCCAGCGCCTATCCCACCTTCGGTGAAGTGGGCGTGTATGTGGAGCGCGAGGATGTGCTGAGAGCCCTTTACCTTGTGCGCCAAGCGGAAGGACCATGAACGAGTTGATCACCCGGGCCATCACCGGGGCCGTATACGTGGCGCTCACCTTGGGCGCTGCCTTCTCGGGGCCCTTCACCACCTTCCTGCTCTTCCTTCCGGTGTGCGGAATGGCCGCCTACGAACTGCATCAATTGTACTGGAGCGACGAGCATGCTCCCCCACCCTTCTGGAGTGTGCTCGTGGCCATGGTCACGATGGTGGTCATCAGCATGAGCGCGTTCCAACCCCGGTTCATCTGGGGCTATGCCGTCGCGTTCATCTTCCTGCTTGTGATCGTCAGTATCACTTGGATGCTGCTCAGCGGTTCCAAGGACCCGGCCAAGGAATTGGCTGGCATCCTGCTGATCGTCGGGCTCATCGCCGTTCCTTTCGGCCTCATCCCACTGCTCTTCGGCACCGACCCTTGGGCCTTCATGGGCTTCATGATCCTGCTCTGGGCGAATGACACCGGGGCGTACCTGGTGGGTCGCCTCATCGGCCGCATCAAATTGCTACCATCGGTATCGCCCAAGAAGACCGTGGAAGGGTTGTTGGGTGGAATTGCCATCACCCTTGGTGTGGCATACCTCCTGAGCCGCTACCACGCGTTCCTCAGCTTGGACGAGTGGCTCACCTACGCGGCGATCGTGGCACTTACCGCGACGCTGGGTGACCTGCTCGAATCCGCCTTCAAGCGTGCCCGGGGAGTGAAGGACTCCGGTTCCATTCTGCCCGGCCACGGCGGTATCCTGGACCGGTTCGATGGGTTCTTCCTGGCGATCCCGGCCGTGATGCTGTACCTGAAGTTGGTGGCTTGAGCCAACCATGGGCGGTTATCTTTGGCCGCCAGAACCACCCCTTGGACCATGCGGTTGCACCGCGAAGGAACGCCCACCTTGTTGCTCAGTACGGCAGTACTCTGTTTCGCACTGTTCGCGATCTGGAACCGGCCCTGGCTGCCCCTCTGGTCATCGGTCCTGATCACCGTGGCCTTGTGCGCGGTGTTCGCCATCATCATCTGGTTCTTCCGTGTCCCGACACGCCGGGCCACCGCCGGCGAACACGAGGTGCTCTCGCCGTGTGATGGCAAGGTGGTGGTGATCGAGGAAGTGCATGAGCCGGAATACTTCAAGGACAAGCGCCTACAGGTCTCCATCTTCATGAGCCCGCTGAACGTGCATATCAATTACCACCCGATCAGCGGAACCACCACGTATTACAAGTATCACCCCGGCAAATACCTGGTGGCGTGGCACCCTAAGAGCAGCACGGAGAACGAACGCAGTACGGTGGTGGTGGAACATCCTGTGCACGGCGAAGTGCTCTTCCGCCAGATCGCAGGGGCCTTGGCACGCCGCATCTGCACCTACAGCCACGAAGGCTCGGCGGCCAAGCAGGGCGAGGAATTCGGCTTCATCAAGTTCGGTTCTCGCGTGGACGTGTTCCTGCCATTGGATGCAAAGGTGAACGTTGCCATCGGGCAACTCGTACGAGGGTCGGCCACTGTGATCGCCCAGTTCAACCGTTGACGACATGTCCCACGCAAAGACCTTCCTCCTCATCATCATCGCCCTGCTGGCCATCGGCTTGGTGGCGTCCCGCTTCCTGGGTGTCGCAACGGGTCCTGTGGCGCCAACACCGCCACCTGGACCACGGCCCTTTGCCGGTCTGCCCATCCGCTTCGACGGGCATTACCGCGAGCAGCGCAATGAAGCCGTTTACCTGATGCGGTTCTTCCCGGAAGGCCGTATCGTGATGATCAATGGAACGACCGAGGTGGATTCCACCCTGCCCGGCTTCTTGATCCGTGAGACCAAGGGGAACCCTGCTATCGGACTCTACAATGTGGTACCCCGCGTCACAGGCGATAGCATCCACTTTACGACGTATCCCGAAAAGGGGGAGATCGATTATGCCGGTGCGGCGGTGGACAGCGTATCGGTGCGTTTCAAGAGGTATAGCCACATCACCGGTGCGCGGCAGCTGATGGAGTACGAGTTCCGCGCCGATACGCCAGCCTCAGAGCAGTAGCGGCCGTAGCTCGTCCAAATGCGTGACCCGATGCGTTGCGGCGGGATCGGGATCGGTCTCCGCAGCGAAGTGCACGTGGTCCCACCCTGCTTCCCGCGCCCCGCGCATATCCGTTTCGCGGTCATCCCCGATCATCAGGCTCTCCTCCGCAACGGCACCTGCAAGCTCCAACGCACGCCGGAAGATGCGTGGATCGGGCTTTCCGGCACCGGCTTGTTCACTGCTCAGCACCACATCGAAGTGCCCGTGTATCCCGCTCGCCAGCAACTTCACCTGCTGCACACTATGGAATCCGTTGGTGATGATGTGCAGCGCGTAGGTCCGGGAGAGGTCCTCCAGTAAAGCCTTGGCCCCCGCGAACAGCGCTGACTTCCTGGGACACTGGTCCAGATAAGCCTCGCCCATGCGTTCGGCCAGCCCATCGTTCCGCACGCCGAACTGTAACAGTGTGTTGCGGAAGCGAAGCACGCGCAGTACCTCTTTGTTCAACTCGCCGGCCTCATAGCGTCGCCAGAGTCCCTTGTTCACGTCCTCGTAGGCGGCGATCAATTCCTCCACATCCTCCACTCCATGGCCGGACAAATCCAATTCCACATGAAGTTCGCGCAGTGTTTCGCGTGAGTTGACCCGAAAGTCCCACAAGGTGTGGTCCAGGTCGAAGAACAGGTGTTTATATCGCTTCACCGCAGGAAGGCCCATGCCAGGGAAAGAACGCCGGACCAGACCAGCACCGATGCCAGTAACGTAGGCAACGTACGTCGTTCATGCCGGAAGTATTTCGCGGCGAGCAGTGCCGTCACAGGTATGGATAGGATGGGTGGCGCCAAGGCGGCCAGACCGCGGACCCCATAGAGGTGCTTGATACGGACGATCCAACGGTTGGTACGGGTGAATATGGGCTTGGGCGCAAGGCCGCGTGCGATGCGCTCCGTTGAACGCCGAACGTACCTGATACGGAACCATTCCAGTACCTGCGTACCGGTTAGGTAGAACAGGACCATCCCCGAAAGACCGCCAAGCGCCGTTAGCAGGATCGTGAGTCCGATACCGTGCCCAAGGCTGTACGAAAGCAGCCCGGCGAACAGGAACTTCACCATCGCGGTGAGCACCACGGACAAGGCGCCCAGGAGGTCCATGTGTTCAGAGCTTACGCCCGTAGGCCAGATCGCCCGCATCACCCAGTCCGGGAACGATATAAGCTTGTGCGGTCATCTCCTCATCGATGGCACCGATCCAGAAGCGCGTATCCGGCGGCAGGTGGCGCTTGGCATATTCCAAGCCCTCACTACTGGCGATGGCGGAGACGACATGCAGAGCCCGCGGCTTCCCCAAACGGAGCAAGGCACGGTATACCAGCACCATGCTCTGGCCGGTGGCCAACATGGGATCGCAGAGCACCAGGATGCGGTCCTCCAAGGAAGGGCTGGAGAGGTACTCCACCTCGATATCGAACGCGTCCTCGCCCTTGCGGTGCTTGCGGTAGGCGCTGATGAAGGCGTTGTCCGCGCGATCGAAATAGTTGAGCATGCCCTGGTGCAAGGGTAAACCCGCACGCAGGATGGTCGCAAGAACGGGCTGCTCCATGATGCGCTTGGCCTGGGCCACCCCCAATGGCGTGGTCACCTCGTGGTCCTCGAAGGGCAGGGTGCGGCTCAGTTCATAGGCCAATACCTCTCCCACACGTTCCAGGTTCCGACGGAACCGCATGGGGTCCTTCTGCACCGCAACATCACGCAACTCGGCGATGAAGTGGTCCGCCACACTCGGCCTGCTCACCAGCTCAAATACCATCCGTTCGTTGTTTGTACCACCGCAACGGTGGTGGTAGTCGGTTCCTGATCAGGTGTAAATATACCGATGCGCGAGCGCCGAACCCGGCATTGAATCGTTGCACCGATGGAGTGTTGCTTCCTGCCAGGTCGAGCAACGCGCTTCCACCCGCACCCCGGCTCAGGTATTCGTCGATGATCAGGAACATCGGCGACCGTTCCTGTGCCCGCTCGTCCACGGCGGACTTCAGGAAGATGGAGCGCCCTTCCCATTCCACGAAGACCGCTGCTGCCAACAACTCCCCTCCTTCCATCATGCCGAGAACCCGCCCTTGTCCGTGTGCGATGAGCATGCGGATCAATGCGCGTAACGACATCAGGTCCTTGGGCTTCGTTGGGCCGAAACGGACCGCGGTCGTGCGTGCGAAAAGGTCCATGAAGGCATCGGGCCCGATGTGGTCGGTCAGGTCCTTCCGGAAATGCTCCACCTTGCGCAGGTTGCGCCGATGGCCTTGGGAATAGGCCGCACGCTGCAGGACCATGTCCGACAGCACGGGGATCTCCTGCTGAGTGCTGTGCGTCACCCGATCGAAGCGGATGTCCTGCATCGCCACGTTCACGTGGACATCCCAGTAACGGAAACGAGCCGGTACCGCATCGATGAAGCGTTGACCGAGCGCATCGTCGTACTGTGGAGCGAAGACGCCCAGCTGCTGCACCCCATAGGGTTGGAAGAGGTAATGGACTCCCCAGCGCGAGCGCCACGGCAACGGCATGATCCCCCCGCTCCCCTCATCGATGAGCGCCTCCCAGCCGGGCGCCACGATGTCGAGCACGGCGCTACAGGCATACCACATGCGGTTGTTCGATCGCAGCAACAAGGTGTCCCAATGGGCCTTATCGATGGCGGTATGGACCAGGTGGTGGATCATGGTCGTGCCGCACGTATGGTCTGTTCCAACACCGCCCACCAACCGCGCCACGACCCGCTATCGCTGAGGAACCGATCGTGCCACGTGGTGACCAACGTGCCTCCCACCCCGCGTACCTCGTCGATCACCGGACCGAGGTGTGCCATGGCCTGTGGAGCGGGAACGGCCATTCGATCGTGCAAGGCGCTGTCCATGGTCGCGAAGGGCCAAAGCATCAATGCCGTGGGACGATCATCATTCAAGTCGTAGAACGGGAACGGTGTGCAGGTGCCCGCGCGAAAGCCCAAGCGGTCGGCGAAACCCAGGGTATGATCCTCGGTGAAGCCCGCATCCTCCAATTCCATCAGGGTGCCTGGCAGTTCCCAGCGGAGGAAATGTTGCCGGTTCGTGGTCACCACCGATCCAACGATGGTCTCCAAGCGCTGGCGGTCCTCGCGGGCCACACGGCCATCCGTGCTGCTGGCATAGGAAGGATGCAACCCCACCTCGGCCCCCGTATGCAATGCTCGAGCCGCATCGCGGAACCGCGGATGCAGGTGGTCACAGGCATGATCACAGGTGCCTCCGCCGCGCATCAACAGGAAGGCGATCACGCGATCCACTTCAGGCCTTTCACGCAATGCTATGATGCGTTCATAGCGGTCGAAGGGATCGGGGGTGAGACCCATGAACACCCTCATGCGCTCGGCAACTGCTCTCCAGCGGCCCAGGAGCAGGTCACGCGAAGCAGCCGCGACTTGGCGTACCAAAGGCCTGCCGAGGTACTTCAACCCATTGTCCACGTCCACCGTGATCACGTGACGCAAGTGGCGCTGCGCGGGCGGTAACGCGGGATACATGGCACGCAGACGATCCGCCAGTCGCAGGGCCCAACGGTCCACCACCGCCAACTGCGACAGTTGATGTCGGACCAGGTAGAGTGCACTCGGCAACACCCGACCATGGGCATCGCGCTCCTTCGCCCCTTGCTCATCCACCAAGGAGAGAAGCAGGAACGCATCGGCGAAGGGATCATGGCCGGTGCCGACCGGATGGATCACCGGCAGACCATCCACCAAGGTGGGATCGGGCCAGGTCATCCCCGGGCGAACCTCGGCCAGGTCGAAGGCCGGGGCGACGATGAGGCCATGCCCGACACCTTCGGAAGGACCATACCACAACTTCGGGCCACTGTGCGCATGGTACTGGGCCGCGTCCCGAGTGAAACGCACGGACCAGCCCATCATCCGTTCCAACAGGTGTTGGACGATGAAGCGCTGACGCGGTCCGGGGTTATCGAGATGGACGAGAAGCATGTTCCTGCAATGCGCGATGTGAGCGGCTTGGACCTTCGCGTCGCATCAACTTACGCGCTTGGTCACGCAGCCAACGCTCCCACGTGAAGTCATGGATGAGAACGCCGCCCGTGCTGCGGATGTCCTTTTCCAACAGCTTATGCAACGCGGGAACATCCACCACCGTGGCACGCACGGATCCCAGCATTGACGTTGTCATCGCACCCTTACGGCTCAGCACCTGTTCCAAACGGCGGGTGCTGTTCATGTGCCCTGCGCGCTTTGCGTACAAGCGATAGGTGCACCACGCGGACCGACCGCTACCATCGGTGTAATGCAACGCTACATCGCGCCACCGGCGATAGGGGACCTGTTCCACTTCCTCCACATGGTGGATGTAGGTGAGCGCATAGGTGACATCGATATCCAACGCCAGGATGCGCGCGGCATGACGCCGCATGAACGCGAACGGGGATCCGGGTCCGAAGCTGCTGATCTCCTTCGACCCGACGAGCTCTTCCGTTCCTGCACCTGCGACGGCACAGGAATGGAACGGATGGGGCGTGCGTTGGAATGCGGGATGTGCCCGGGCCGCCTCCCCCAGTGCCCCTGTGATGGTGGGCGTGGATCGGCTGTCATAGGACTCACCCGGCAGCAGGTCATGATTGAACGTGGGCACCAGAACGGTCCCCGAAGGACCGACCGCTGACACGAATGCATCGAGCAACGCCTTGGCCCCTTCTGTTGAACCGGCCCTGCGCAAGGCCCAAGAGAGCCGTGTGAGATCCGCCACCACCATCAACACCTCGCCCTGTTGCACACCGAGGAGACCTGGCCAAGCGGCTATCGGTGGGGTCGCGGTCATGCCGGTCGGCGGAAGCGGAAGAGTTCCGGACGATAGCCCAGCGAACGGACGAAGCGCTGCGACAACAGGTTCTCATGTACCACTTCGCACTCGGTGGCCTTCACCCCTTTCCGATCGAACCAATCGTGCAAGGCCGTGGTGAGCGCTTGGGCCACTCCGCTACGGCGCTTGTCGGGGACCACGTAGAGGTGGGTCCAATGGCCAAGCAGCTCGCCTCCGAGGTAGTCCGGCGCCAGCTTCACCACGCCATAGGTGAAGCCCACGACCACCCCATCCTGCTCGGCGAGCACCAAGCGCCCGAAACGCTCAACCCCTCGCCGGACACCTTCGGTCCAGATCCGTGCACCATCAGGGGCGAGTGTCGCGTGCATCCCATGGCCGCTCATGGAGGAATGAAGATCATCGAACAAGGGAGGCACTTGGTCCAGCAAGGGGTCCTGGCCGTCGGTCACGATGTGGATGCGCGCCTTGCTCATGCCTGACGGGCGAATAGTTCCACCACACCACCCAAGGTCGTTCCCCCGGGTCGGTCCATCGCCGCGATCAGGTCCACTTCCTTGCCCGTGCGCTTCTCCAGGTCGACCACAAGGTCCACGAAGCCCAAGGAATCCAGCAGACCGGAACGCAAGAGATCGAGGTCATCGGTGAGCTCGCTCGTGCTCATGCCCAAGCGCGCTGCACGCTGCGCGATCAGGGACAGGACAGTATCGCGGAGGTGCGGATCAGCCATGGTTCGCCAGTTCCTTCAGTGCCCGCTTATCCACCTTGCCATTGGAATTCAACGGGAAGTGCCCCAGGATAAGGATCGCTTCAGGAAGCATGTAGGGAGGCAACTGTTCCTTCAACGCACGCATCAGTGCGACCGTATCACCGGGTACGTCGATAAAGGTAACCAGACGCACGCCGCCCGTCCCTTCCACGGCCACGGTCACCGATCGGCCAGCACCCAGGTGAGTACCCACTACCCGGTCCACCTCCGACGGCTCCACGCGATGCCCCTGCACCTTCACCTGATCATCCATACGACCCAGGAAATGGAAGCAGCCTTCGTCATCCTGGCGCACACGATCGCCCGTGGCATACCAGCGTGTACCCCTGGGATCCGTTCGGAACACCGCATCAGTGGCCTCCTGTCGTTGCACGTACCCCAGCGCTACTTGCGGCCCGCCCAGCCACAGTTCACCGGTGCGGACATCCTCTTCCGGTTCCACGCGGACCAAGGCTCCCGGGAACGGCTTGCCCAAGGGAACGGTCCCCATTGTACCGAACGGCGTTCGCACCGGATGTTCGAGAATGGCTATCGTGGCTTCCGTTGGGCCGTACAGGTTGGTGATACTACCGTTCGGTGCAGCAACAGCCCAGGCGGACGCATAGGCCCAGGGCAGCGCTTCACCGCAGAAGAAGCTCAAGCGTAACAACGGGAAACTCCCGGGTTCCAGCGCACGCATACGCTGCATCAACCCGATGACCGAGGGTACCGAGAACCAGACGGTGATACGCTCGTCCTTCAGGTAAGATGCCAATCGCAAGGCGTGCCCCTCATCCGGAACACTCAAGCATGCGCCCTTACCCCAGCACACGAAAAGGTCGTGAACACTGAGGTCGAATCCCAGACCGAAGAGCTGGGTGCAGCGGTCCTCGGGACGGATATCCCAGGCCTGCAATGCGTGACGCAGGTAGGCCGCGACATTGGCACGCGTGACCTGCACCCCTTTCGGCCCTCCGGTGCTGCCCGATGTGAACATCACATACGCTTCGGCACCTGAACGACGCACCCGGGAGCAATGCGGCATGGGGACATACAGCGGAAGGGTCGTGTGTCCATGCAAGCGATGGTGTTCCGTGGAAGGTGCGATGATGCCTTGCACCTCGGCTTGTTCCATCGCTTGGCGCCAGCGTTCCTCCGGATGGTCCGGGTGGAGTGGTACGTAGGCGCGTCCACTGCGCAACACGCCCAGTATTCCCGCATAGGAGATCGCATCCCTGACACCCAGGACGGCCACACGGCAACCAGTGGGCAACGTGTCGGAACACCATTGGGCCACGGCATCCGCTTCCCGGTCCAGCTCCGCGTAGGTCAGGGAACGACCAGCCACGCGCAAGGCCTCACGCCCGCTGTAGGTGGCCACGGAGCGGTCGAGGACCGTGACGGGATCGTACCAGGTGGGATCGTTCACGTTCAAAAGCGGGGCAGTATGCCCTCCCTGCAAAGCAACGCATCGGCCAGGTACTTCTGCGCCCAATTGGGGTAGGCGAACTTCTCATAGCGACCCCAAAGCGGGAAGGAACCCGTCACCCCACCTTGCGCGGCGGAAGGCCCTGACGAAGAAGTGTGCTGTACCTGCTTCAACAGGTCCACCATGCGTTTGGCAGCGCTGTCGTAATCCGGTTCATGCGTAATGGCTTGGAGTCGCGACCAGACGATGGCCAACTGCGCACAACCCGTGGTGATGGTGGATTCGGAACCCCGCCACCGGGCATCATAGCGGCCATTCAACGTCCCGTGCTCCAGGAAACGATCCCGCAATACCAATGCAGCTCGCTCGGCCGCCTTCAAGTAGCGATCGTCCTGCGTGAAGCCATGGCACTCCAGCAGACCATCCAAGGTATAGGCAATGGTATGCGTGATCGGCCGGTCGTTGTGCTTGATGGTGTTGTCCGCATCGGCGAACCAACCATTGGATGCCTGACGCCCTAGGACCCATTCCAGGTTCAACCGAGCAGCCTCTCGGTACACCGAAGTACCCGTGAGGGCATGCAGGTGGAGCAATGGTGCGTCCACATAGCTGTCGTAAACACGCGATGAACCGAGAAAGTTGTGATGCGCCCAGGAACCATCGCGCTCTTGTACACGCACCATCCAATCGCCTGCGCGCACCGCGGCGTCCAGGTAAGCGCGATGACCACTGAATGCATGGGCGGCCAGCATGCCCCGTAGCACTTGTGCCGTATTGAACACGACCGATGCCCGTTCCTCACCCACCCGGCCGCCTTGCCAACCCCCATCGGCACGCTGAATGGACAGCAACCAATCCGCGGCCTGCAAGGCCCGGTGCCCCAATGTTGGCAAGTCCAGCACCTCAGCTGCCGCAAGGAAAGTGGGGATGATATACCCGGTGGTCTCGGGATAGGAAGGTCCGTGGCCATGGACCAGATGATAGCTCCCGAACCCGGCATCGGTGCCGTGATCCTGACAACGGCACAGGTGGTCGATGACCGCACGCAGTGCCATGCGATCCGCTAACTGTGCAGGGCCCGATACGTCGTGTTGGGCCAGAAGCACGGAACGCACCTCGGCGGCAGAAAGTGCATGCGCGAAATAGCGCGCGTAGTCGATGGCAGAGCGTATCACCGGTAGCTCAACAAGTGTTCACAGATCGCCTCCGCCGCATGTCCATCTCCGAACAACGCGATCCCATCAGGCATACCATCGATCAGGAAGTGTTCGACCGCATGCTTGATCCGATCCGGGTCGGTATCCGTAAGTACCGCATGCCCCCCCTGCACGAGTTCGACCCATTCTGTGGTTGGCCTCAGGATCACACAAGGGCGTCGGAAGAAGTAGGCTTCCTTCTGCACTCCCCCACTATCCGTCAGGATCACGCGAGCATTACGCTCCAAGGCTATCATGTCCAAGAAGCCCACTGGAGGAAGCATGTGGATCCCTTCAGTATGCAGCATCACCTGAAGCAACTCCTCGGGCAGCGATGCCTTCATCATTTTGAGCGCGCGCGGATGCACCGGCCAAACCAAGGCGATACCATGCCGCGCGTGAAGGTCCAAGAAGGTCCTAACGAGTACCTCCAATCGATGAGGGTCATCCGTATTGTGATCGCGGTGGACCGTCACCAACAGATAGGAGCCGCGGTGAAGGCCCAGGTCGCTCAACAGCGTGGACCGGACCGTTGCGAGTTCGGCGAAATGGAGGCTGTTGTCGTACATCACATCACCACACGCGATCACGTGTGGAGCATTGATATCCGGAGCACGGTCCCGGTCGATGGAGAATCCTTCACGTGCGAGGTTGGATACAGCGGTGTCCGTAGGGCAGAACAACCAAGTACTACAGTGGTCGGTAAGGATGCGATTCACCTCTTCAGGCATGCGCTTATCGAAGGAACGTAGACCGGCCTCCACATGCGCGACGGGAATGTGCAGTTTCGCAGCTGCCAACGCAGCAGCGACCGTACTATTCGTATCACCGTAAACCAATACCACATCATACGTGTTCCGCAACAACTCCTGTTCGATACCCATCATCATGCGGGCCGTCGTGTCGCCATGTTTGCCGCTACCCACGTCCAGCATCACACTGGGACGAGGTATGCCCAATTCATCCAGGAAGACCTGGCTCATATCGGCATCATAGTGTTGGCCGGTGTGCAGTAGGGTCTCCTCGATACGCTCTGAAAAACCATTCCGTATCGCTCGACCAAGCGCTGCGGCTTTGATGATCTGGGGGCGCGCGCCAATGACTGTAAGGATACGCAGCGGTGCAGCCATGGTCAGTGTAGCATGCCGTTATCGGCAAAACTGTAGTAGCCTTGGTCCGTGATGATGAGGTGGTCCTGTACCAGGATATCCAACAGGCGCCCACCATCCACCAGTTTGCGTGTCAGTCGGACATCCTCTTCGCTAGGTCGTAGCTGACCACTTGGATGGTTATGACAGAGTATGATGGATGATGCTCTGCGGTCAAGGGCTTCCTTGAAGATGACCTTTGGGTCGGCCACCGTTCCGTGCAAGCCACCTCTGCTGACATGGCATCGGTCGAGCAAGCGATTGCCACGATCGAGTGTGATGATCCAGAACTCCTCATGCGAAAGATCGGCGAAAAGGTGTCGGACCAGATCATGGGCAGATACGCTGGAAGTGACCGATGGTCGCTCTTGGGGTTCCGCATCCTTACGTCGGCGGCCCAATTCCAACGCGGCCACTATGGCGATGGCCTTGGCTTCGCCCATGCCTTTGAACCGCGTGAGATCGCCGAGGCTCAACCGGCCCAGCTTGTGCAGGTCGTCACCCGCGCGCTGAAGGATCTCCCTGGAAAGGTCCAATGCACTACTTGAGGTGCTACCCGAGCGGATCAGGATCGCCAGCAACTCGGCGTTCGAAAGGGCTCCAGCACCCAGACGCATGAGCTTCTCACGTGGGCGGTCGTCCTCGGACCACTCACGTATGCTCCGCTTGGTCGAATCGTCCACGGTCGCATCGATGGAAGGATGGGCATCAGGCCGTTGCATGGGGTGCCAAAAAGAACAGGTCCCCGAGAGGACCTGTCCAAGTTAGTACGAAGTATGGTTCACTTCAGACCGTTGACGTGCAACTTCACGGAGGACTTGAGGTTCGCCGCCTTGTTCTTATGGATGATGTTGCGCTTGGCCAACTTGTCGAGCATGGAACTCACCTCAGGCAACAGCTTCTCGGCCTCCTTCTTATCGGTGGTGGCACGCAGGGCACGGACCGCGTTACGCGTGGTCTTGTGCTGGTAGCGGTTACGATCATTGCGGGTCTCGGTCTGGCGGACGCGCTTCAGGGCTGACTTGTGGTTGGCCATGTCTTCTGGTGTTCCTTCCCCCGAAAGGGACGGCAAATATAGAACTCTTTCCTGTTCGAAGGGCAAGCTGATGAAAAATGGGCATCTCCAACGACACCCCGCAGGTCTTTGGCCAGCATCAGTAGGCCTTCTCGTCCTTTCCGAACATGTTGGTCACGGTCTTCACCACGATCCGCAGGTCGAGCATGAACGACCAGTTCTCGAGGTACCACACATCGAGCTCGACGCGCTTTTCCATGAGTTCGGGGGTCTGGGTCTCGCCACGGAGGCCATTGACCTGGGCCCACCCGGTGATACCAGGGCGCACGAAGTGACGCACCATGTACTTGTCGATGATGTCCCGATATTGGTCGTTCAGCCGGAGCGGGTGCGGTCGTGGGCCAACGATACTCATATGGCCGAACAGCACATTGAAGAACTGGGGCATCTCATCCAGGTTGCTCTTCCGCAAGAAGGCGCCCACCTTGGTCACACGAGGGTCGTTCTTGGTAGCCTGTTTACTATCCGCCTCCTTGTTCATCCGCATGCTGCGGAATTTCCAACACACGAACTGCTCGTTATCCTTACCCAGACGCATCTGTTTGAAGAACACCGGGCCTCGACTGGACAGCTTCACCAAAAAGGCCAGGATCGGGAACAGCCATGTGAAGATGAACAGGATGACCCCTAAGGAGAACATGATGTCGAACGCACGCTTCAACCGGCGTTTCGTAGCGTTGTCCAAGGGCTCATGACGGATCTTGCTCACTGGTACCGCGCCATGGAACTCGAGTCCGGAGGTCTTGACCACTGGAATGAAACTATCCGCACTGGGGATCACCCGAAAGCGGATGGTGTTGCGCTCACAGAACTCCATCAGGTCGGTGATGTCGCTACGACGAGTGCCTGGTAACGCGCAATAAACGATGTCGATCTTGTTCTGGATCGCATACGCTTTGGCACTCTCCACATCGCCGATACGTCGCGCATTCAACGGTCCGTCGATCGGCGTATCGTTGAAAACGCCGCAAAACCGATAGCCGCGGACGGTCTGGTCCTCGCAGTACTGGAAGATCTCCTCCGCCGCCGGGCCATCTCCCACGATGATCAGGTCCTTGACCGAGGTCAAGGGTTCCAAGGTGAGCACTTTGTTCAATCCGGTCTGCACGTTCTGTAGGGACACTCGACGGGAGCGCAGCAAGGTAGCGAGTTCCGCGCTCAGGTCCGACCCCGAACCCGTCTTGCCAGGCTTGCCAACGTTCGGCTCGATCGGGATGTTGCTGTCCAAAGGGAATGGGATGATCGTGTTCACGTGCGGCTAGTGAGTGTCGGCCAAAAGTAACCCACCACATGCCGCAATGTCAAGTTCGTCGTCTATAAATTCACATTCGTCGATATAATCTTCCATTCAAGTGACTCTTTTGCAACGCTCAGCACCAGCATACACGGACGCAACCAACTGATGGTCAAGCAATAACGTGCTATGGTCCCGGATCGCTTGGTTCTTTACGTTGAGGCGTTGGAGTACTCTTCGGTTGATGTCCGCTCAACCTTTCCCTAACAAGCGCCGAATGCGAGCGGCCACCATCAGGACGATGAACTCCGAATTGGTCACCAAGTAACGTTTCCATAGGCGACGCGGTTCAAGGATGAGGCGGTACAACCATTCCAGCGAAAGTTCACGCATCCACCTGGGGGCGCGGCTGTCCACACCGGCAAACAAGAGGAACGCACCGCCCAAACCGAGCATCACGCCCTGCACCCGACCTTTCATGGCGGCCATCCAACGCTCCTGTTTGGGGCAGCCCAAGGAGACCATGATGATCTGCGCACCTGATGCGTTGATGCGAGCAGCCTCGGCCTCCATGTCCAGGGATGACAACGGACCGAAGGGGGGGGAATGGACCCCGACCAAGCGCAAGGCAGGTAGCTCAGCGGCGATCCGCGCGCGGATCCGTTCCAAGGTGTCCGGCGCACCTCCATACAAGAACACGGCGAGGCCATCCTGTGCAGCCCGTTCCAGCAGCGCGGGCATCAGGTCGTTCCCGGCCACTCGTTCCTGTTGCATGCCATGGGTCCAATTCAGGACCTTGAGCACTGGCATGCCATCCGCAGTAGCCAGATCGGCGGAATTCACCACCGCTGCGAAGTCGGGAGCCTTGCATTCCACCGTCATGTGCGCATTCACGCAGCAGACGTAGCTGGAGCGCCTTTCTGCCGCTGCTTGCGCGATGACTTGGACCTGTTGGGCAAAGGAACCCACGGTGATGTCGGCCGTGAGCACCCGGAGCTTGGGAAGCAGTCCTGCGCTCATGCCTTGCCCACCGGGTGTTGCCGTACATCGATGCGCACGGGCTTGATGATGCGCTCGCTGCCGTTGTCGTACCACTTCACGGTATCCTTCACGCCGGCCTCGATGCTGAAGGGGGCTTCGCCCAACGCATCGATGGTCTTGTCCATCGGGGTGATGTAGTCGCTGGTCATACTGCGGAAACGGCCACTGGTGATCGGGAAGGGAATACCCACCAGTTTGAACGCATCGCCTACCCAGGCGAGCAGTTGGATGAGGAACGTGGGGATGTACCGGACCGGCTTACCCACCAGCTCGCGCGAGACCACCTCCACCCATTCCTTCAGGTCGAACGGACGATCGCCCACGTAGAACACGCGCCCATCCACCACCGGACGTGGCGCATGAAGCATACGATCGATCTGCCACACCACATTGCCCACGTATCCATAGGAACGGACCACACGGCCCTTTCCGGGATGGAAGTACAGGCCCTTGCGCATGACCTTGAACATCACATCGCGGTAGCGCAAGCTCCACGGGCCCCAAATGGTGGTGGGACGGATGATGGTCCAGCAGCACGTGAGGGCAGCCTCGCGGGTGATCATCTCGGTGCGCCGCTTGGATTCACCATACACCGTGAAGGGCTTGAAGTCGAGGTCGTTCTTGGGCTGATAGCCCGCTTCGCATACGAACTGTGTACTGGTGACCACGATCCGCTCCACGCACGCGCAGCGCTTCACGACCTCCAGCAGGATGCGTGTGCCCTCATGGTTCTGGCGATAGGCATCCACATCCACCGGTTCGTCGGTATCGGTGCGCGCAGCGAGGTGCACCACATGGGTGGGCTTGAACGCATCGAAGGCCGCCTGTACCGAGGGCTGGTCCATGAGGTCGATCTCCTTCCACCATACGCGATGGTCGGGATCGAGGGGGGGATTCCAATCGAGGTTCAGGAGCGCGACACCCTGAGCGGCCTGAAAGGCCATGAAGTTGGTACCGATGAACCCTGAACCGCCTGTGACAAGTATGCGCATGATGCCTAATTCGCTTCGGATACGGCCACGAGCTCACGCTCCATGGACCGATGGAACGCTTCCAACGTAAGATCGCGGAGAAAGATGCGACGCCCCTCCTCTCCCATTCGCTTCCTCAAGGCCGGGTCCTCGGCCAGGCGTTGCATACGATCGGCCACCGCATCCGCATCCTCGATGGGTACCAGGAACCCGTTCACACCCTCCTGCACCACGGAAGGGATACCCCGCCACAGGGTGCTGACCACCGGCTTGGCGAACTGCATGGCCTCCACCAACACCAGACCGAAGCTCTCTGCCTCGAAGTAACTGGGGAAGCAGAAGATGTCACAGCCGGCGAAATGGGCGAACTTGTCGAGGTCCTTACGCACACCCAGGAAGGTCACCCGGTCCACCAGGCCATGCTCGGCGACCCAACGGGTGCATTCCTGTTCAAAGGCGGCATCGCCCCACTTGCCCATAAGTTCGAGCCGAGCGTCCACACCGCGCTGCACCAAGTTGCGGAAGGCCTCCAACATCACCCGGACTCCTTTCGACGGGATCAACACGCCGGTGAACAGGATCACCAGCGGATCACCCGGCCCAGCGTTACGCTCGGCCACCTGGCCACGCATATCGGGTATGCCGTTGGGCACCACCACATCACGTAATGCACCGAAGGCCTTTCCGTCCTCGGGATTCTGCGGAGCGGTGCGTATGGACAGCGCAGGTCGACCGTACGCGTAGCGATAGAACGGGCCTAGCACGGAGGGCAATTGCGGACCGAACGTGGAAACCCCTCCCGCATGAAAGTGGAACACCACCTTAGGGAACATCCAACGTGTAGCGCAAAGCAGGACGATGTCCCGCAGCACCGGAACCTTGTTGGGGCCACTGGGCGGATAGTAGAGCACCGGTGTACCGTAGCGGATACGTGCGACGGCGATACGAAGGATGGTGGTGAACAGGACCCACACCTTGCGCAACGCGAACTTGCCCACGCTCTCCATGTCCTCGGAAAAGGCCATGCGCACATGGAAGAGCTGAAGCCGTGGGGAACGGAGCTTGAGGAGCTCGGCGATCATCACAGCCTGTCCGCCATGGGGCGGTGGCGTCTGGCCTACGACGAGAATGCGGTGGGGCTTCGGGCTGACGGGCACGGCACAAAAGTACCGGTGGCATCCAGGCGACCTCCTTGCCGGAACGACGCGCATCAACAATCCGCCGTGCATCGCTTCCAGCGCCCATTCCAGCATCCGTCGACCCCAACCGGTCATTCGTCGGAAAGTTGCAACCGTAGCGGAACGGATGGGGTTCAACCGCATCCAATGCCATTCGCCATGCGCACCCCGTACCGCCTTTTCCTCGCAGCACTCGCCACTTGGTCCTCGCTGGCCGTGAACGCGGTCACCTACTACATCTCCCCCACGGGCAATGATACCAACACCGGTACCTCACAAGCCCAGGCGTGGCGCACCATCGGACGCCTGATGCAGAACATCTACTCCCTGCAACCCGGCGATGGTATCCGCTTCGAAAGGGGGGGCACCTACCGGGGCGAGCTATTCATCCCCAACTCGGGTACGAGCGGTCAGAAGATCACCGTGGGAGCATACGGGAGTGGATCCTTGCCGATCATCAGTGGCAGTGATGTGGTCACCGGCTGGACCAACCACAGTGGCAACATCTGGCGGGCCAACGTGAGTGGGACGGTGAAGTATGTGTACGCCAACGGGCAAGCCATGACCCTGGCACGCTTCCCCAACACGGGTTGGCTGCGTAACGACCAAGGCACGGGAACGCAGATCCAGGACAGCGAGCTCACTCAGCCGAACGGGTACTGGAACGGTGCCACTGCGGTCATACGCAGTTCGAACTGGAGCTACGATGCGGTCACCATCACCAACCACAGCAACGGGACCATCACCTTCCCCAACATCTACTTCAACCTGTCCCACTACGAGTGGGGCTACTTCCTGTGCAACAAGCTGAGCGAATTGGACGCTCCGGGAGAATGGTTCCACGATACGACCAACGGCCACCTGTACCTGTGGGCACCCAACAACGCCGATCCGAATTCGATCACCGTGGAAGCGGCCGTGCGGGAGAAAGGCCTCACGGTCTACTGGCAGCGCGAACACGTCACCATCAGTGACCTGCAGTTCCAGCACCAGCGTTTGGCCGGTATCCGCTGCGACGGCGGTGGACACGTGGAGGTGAACGGTTGCGCCTTCCGCGAACTGTACCAAGGCATCAGCAGCTACGGCAACAACAACCAGTACCTCAACAACCGCTTCGAGGACACCTACGCCAGCGGCGCCCACTTGATCGACAATAACAGCGTGTTCCAGGGCAATCGCTTGGAGCGCGTGGCCATGCGCGCCGGACAGGGGGAGAACAACTGGGGGTACTTCGGTCTGCGCCTCGATGGTCAGAACAACATCATTCGCAGCAATCACTTGGAGGACATCGGCTACATCGGCATCAGCATGGACCAGAACTGCCTGGTGGAGAAGAACGTGGTGCGCAACGCCACGGCCCTGCTGAACGATGGCGGCGGCATCGCCTTCGATCACGCGAACGGCATGATCATCCAGGACAACATCGTGGTGGACATCATCGGAAGCCTGGAGAGCAGTGCACCCGACTTCGAGAACTACCGCCTGATCTCGCATGGGATCTATTTCGGCAACACCGTCATCCAGAACACCATCGTTCGTCGTAACACCGTGGCACACTGCATGGGTAGTGGCATCCACGTGGACCACACCATGGTCAGCATGGGCAATCAGGTCACCAATAACGTGCTCTTCAACAATGCCATCCAACTCAGCGTTTCAGACTACTCCAACTACAACGGACCGGGTGCCACATCGCCCTACCATGTGCCCAACTACAACGGGGTGTACACCGGCAACATTCTTTACAGTGTGACCAAGGATCAAGTGTGCATGAAGCAGTACAACGTGTACTCCCCGAACCCTGTGGACTTCGGCACCTTCAACAACAACCGCTACTTCAACCCGTACAACGAGCTCAGCATCTGGGTGCACAACACCAACTCCGGCATCCAGAAGTGGATGACCCTGGAGCAATGGCGAAGCGCGCGAAACGAGGACGCCAACTCCAGTCGCAGTCCGTTGCGCTTGGACGCATTCGAGGTGACCGAGGAACTGAGCGCGAACCTGGTACCCAACGGCAGCTTCTCCACCAACATCGCCGGCTGGAGCGGCTGGCCCACCGAGGCCCAACTCAGCCGGGATGCCAGTTACCTGGACAACGGCGCGCTGAAGGTGCTGTTCAACAACAATGCCTCCTACCCCACCTTCACCCTGCGCCACGATGCGATGGCGGCCATCCAGAGTGGTAACTACTACCAGCTCAACTTCAGCACACAATCCAGCATGTCCGGCACCATGAAAGTGGACGTGAAGGGTGCGAGCCAGGTCTCTGGACCGCAAACCATATTCGTTCGGGATGTCCCCTTCAGTCCCGAGCGCCGTGATATGAGCATGGTGTTCCAAAGTTCACTCACGGACCAAGCCCAGGTGCGCGTGACGAATAGCCATACCGAGAGTACTTATTGGTTGGACAATGTGGAACTGAAGCGGGTGTCCGTGCAACCTGTGGACCCCTTCGAGCGCCAGGTGCTCTTGATCAACGAAGAAGCCACCGCGACCACCGTTCCGCTCACCGGATGCTGGAGCGATGTGAACGGGCTTTTCCACTCGGAGGAGATCGCCCTGCCGGCGTTCAGCTCAATGGTGCTGATCAAGGAGGATGATGCCCTCTGTTTCATGAGCACAGGTGCGGATGAAGAGAAGGCACAGGCTACATCGGTGTATCCGAATCCCACGGAAGCAGGCGCCATCGTGCAACTCCAGGGCTTGAACGGGCGCGCTACACAGGTGCGGCTGACCGATACGAACGGACGGTTGTTGGCCCAGGAGATGCTTGCCGCTGGAACGCAGGAACTGGTGGTCCCCGGAACACTCGCCACTGGTATCTACATCTTGAACTGCGAACTGACCGATGGCACGCGCAGCAGTACGCGTCTGCTCGTGCGCTGAGGCTCAGTTCAAGAATTCACCGTTCAAGGCACGTTGCCTGCGCGTGATGAAACGTGGGTCGATGGCCGCGAGGCTGAGCATGCTGAAAAATATGGGATTCCCAAGGTCGATACCATAGCAGAAGATGTCGATCTGCCAGATGAACATCAAGTAGACGATGCCTGCAAAGAGGGGCCCCTCCAGACTGCCAGCCACGTAATGCTTCCGGTAGTAGCTGAAGCCATACCAGACGCACAAGTAGAAAAGGACCAGACCGACCACCCCTTGGTCCATGGTGATCTCCAGGAAGGAACTGTGGAGGTGGAAGTTGAAGGAATGCTCCTCACCCCAAAGGACGGCCAGGAAATCCAGCATACGAAGCTCATATTGCCCCCGATAGCCCAGGCCGAAGAGCCAGCCCGTGCGGTCGTACATGGCCCAGTCTGCCATGGAGTTCCAGATGTAGGTGCGACCGTTGAAGGTGGTCACGTCCTCTTTATCCACCCGTTGGAGGATGGCCACGAAAAAAGGAAGTGACAGGATCTGGTAGATGAGCAGTGCGAAACTCATCATCAACGGCATGGTGAACAGCGAAATGGTGTAGAGCCCGCGTATCACCTTCATGAACTTGAAGAGGAACAGGCTGATGAGCACCACGAAGATCATGAATGACAACCGACTGTTGATGTTCATCATGACCGCCATGTTCACCATGAAGAGTGCACCAAGGACGATGAAACGGAAGGGCTTGCGGACGAAGTCGCGCAGGTAGAAGATGAGCATCAGATTGATGACCGACATCACGTGGGAGGCATCATAGATACCCCGCATGAAAGGCAGGTTGATACGCCCCTCGAAGCCATGTACCAGGTTGCGTAGGCCACCCGCATAGCCAACGAGGTTCAATAAGATGAAGAAGGACAGGCTCTTGAGCAACAGCCAGGAGAAATCGAAGTCCTCGTTGGCCCGGTTATACACTTGGACCACGACGGCCGCGTTGAACGGCACGAGGAACATGACGCTGAGCGAGGTGGTGTTCAGTGGATTCAGCCCAGGAAAGTTCTTGCCGTAGGCCACCCACATGCTGATCACTAGGGAAGTGATGAACAGCATGCCCACGGCATACACCCGGTTCACCATCGGGGTCACCTTGCCTCGGTAAAGCAGGTCCAACCCATAGACGAGCAGGATCAGGATGGACGGGAGCACCGAGAGGATGACCCCCGCGCTGAAATTCGTCTTGAACGTGACATAGGTACCCAACCCGTAGAACGGGAAGGTGAGCAGGAACAGCGTGTTGACGAGCTTGATCTTGGAGATCACCGGGAGGACCTGCTAGCGGGGCCAGCGGCCAAGATACTCGCTCAATTGATGCCCAACTGCTTCTGCAGCTTGGAGAAGAAGGGTGTCACAGCTTCATCCACCGAGGCCGGGAGCAGGTTCTTGATGACATTCTTGAACTTACGGAACGAGGTGGGCTCGATGTAACGCTCGAAGTAGGCCATGTCACGCTCGGCATCCACCATCATATTCCAGGGGTGCACCAGCGGAAAAGCGGTCTCATACAGGTCCTCCTTGTTGCGGCGGTCCTTCTCGCTCACCGTATGCGTGCCATCGGCCCCGAAGCCGATGTTACGGATCATATTGGTATTGGGGATGCATGTCACTCCGCGGTCGAGGATGCGCGCAAGGTCCATCTGGTAGTCCCAGGAACGGATCGTGCCCTCGTACTGGGCCTGGAAAAGCTTGTAGGCCTCCTTCATCTCGGCCTTGCTCAGGAACTGACCTGCCAACAGACCGGAATCGCGGGCCTGTGGCCAGGCCTTCATCTGCACATCGTACTTCTTCCAGACCCGTCGCCAGCCTGCCCAGCCCCAATAAGCGCCGTAGCCGTGGGCCGAGTAGTAGTAGCTATCCGTGTTCTTCACCGGCCACTCGGTCATCAGGTTGTTGCCCATGATGCACCAGACCCGGTCATCATGCCGGTAGCGCTCCAGCAGCTCTTCACAGTACCAGAAGAAGCTCTGTGAAGGAAAGGTGTCGTCCTCCAGTACGATACCCTCCTCCTCGTTCTCCCAGAACCAGTCCATGGCCGTGCTCTCACCCATCATCACGCCCAGGTTCTTGTCGCTGAACTTCGTGAACAGCTGACAGTCCCAGTCCACCAGTTCCACCAAGGAGCGCACGCGTTCACAGCGCGCCTTTTCGGCCTCATTGCGCGGGCCATCGCAGGCGAAGTACAGGCGGGGTGGCTTGGCCTCTCGGATGGCCTCCATCACCTGCCGCGCACTGTCGTAGCGGTTGAAGGCGATGAACAGCACAGGGGTGCGGAGCGGTGCGGTGGGCTTGAATGAGCTCATGACGGATCAGAAGATGTTCTCGCGGTTGTCCCGGTGGTAGACCGCGTAGTCGGTGAACATGGATATGGCATGACGCGCGATGGTGCGGGGGGAGGCGAACTCATCCACGAAACGGTACAGGAACAGCTGCATACGATCGTGGTAACGCACGGAGACATCCTGCACGATGTTGCCGTAGCGGTCATAGGGAAGCACTTCGATGCAACCGGCCGCATGGGCCGTGGGTAGTAGCATGTTACTGCCGTGCACACCCACCACGATCTGGCTACGCGCATAGGCTTCGCACCACGCCAACTCGGTGGCCTTGTCCATATTCATGGTGCGCAGGTCCTTCACCTCGGGGCCGAAACCACCTGCTTCTCCCAGGCCCACCACACTGTAGGTGACACCGGGGATGGCGGCGGAGATACGGGCGATACTCCGCTTGATGAGGCGGTCCTGGGCATGGATGTACCAACGACCGAGGCTCTTCTTCAAGCCTAGCTTGTTCAGTGCGCGGTAGCCGAACTTGGCCGCCGGCGTGGCGAACCACAACCGGTCCTGACGCGCAATGAAGGTGATGTGCTTCGGGGCTGTGAAGTAGTGCTCCAGTGCGAAGGGCCTCACCTTGGTGAAGCGCGTGATGTCCATATCAGCGAACTCCGGATGCGCATAACCCTTGCCGACGTATACCTCGGCGTAGCGGGGCAGTTGCTCCTGCACGAACCGATCGATCGCGTTGTACCAACCGTGGGCCTCACCCAAGCGCTGGTCCACCAACCAAACCTCTGCGACACCGTCCGGGATCAGCCACTGGAACATCCTAGGAAGGATGATGACCAACCCCAGATCAGGATGCTTGTCGATGTAATGCTGGGCGTTGTAGAGCTTCAACAGCACGTGCCCATATAGGAAGTCCAGTGTATTGAGGATGATCACACGGTCGCATGCCTTGTGCACTATGCGCTCCACCTTGACCTCCTTGTCCTGTTGCGCCTTGAACGAACGGATGAGTGGATCGTGGATCCATGACGCACCGTTGCGCGGATTGTGCAGACGTCCATCGGACAGACCGATCGCCATGGGGTCGTCCACGGCGAAACCCACCGGGAGGTCCTGCAGGTACCGATGACCACAGCTATTACACGTGCGCTGTTGCATCACATGCACACCGGGCCACACCGATGCACCCAAGGTGATATCGGAAGCGCCGCACGCGGGACAGGGGAACTCCGCGAAAGGCAGCGGCTTCAGGGGAACCAGATGACGCTCGTGCACCATGGTCATCCGGCCTTGTTGATCTTCCAGAACGTGAGTATCCCGTGCACCATCCATTTGAAGTTGGCGCGGGTGTTCTTGAACAACAGGTCCATGAGGAAGATGCTGATCGTGAAGGAGCCGATGGTGGCCCATATCGCGCCGACGGACTTGAACGGAGGGATCAGGAAATAGTTCATGATGATGTTCGTGCCCGCGCCCACCACCCCGGTGATCAAGCTGTACTTGAAGAGGCTCTCGTTGGTGATGAAGCTGGACTTGCCCACACCCATATTGGTGAAGAACAGGCGGATGGCGAAGAGCGAGAGCAACACTCCGCTGGGTCGGAACTCCTCACCGAAAAGCAGCACCATCATGGGCTCGGCCACCAGGTAAAGGGGTATGGCGGTGATCAGGAACATCAGGAACATCAGGCGGTACTGGTTCAGCAACCTATCCTCGTACTGGGCGCGGTCCAAGGCCTTGGCACGGGTGATGGCCGGCGCGAGTGATTTCTGCACGATCACCGGCAGGAACCCGAGGGCCTCGATCATCTTCAATGCGTTGGAATACTGGCCCACTTCGGCGTTGGCCGCATCCTCTCCGAGGCGCGTCCGCAACATGTCCCCGATCATCACCTGATCGATCTTGGCCTGCACGTAGAGCGCCATCCCGAAGATGATCAAGGGCCAGGACTCGTTCAGCAGGAAGGACAATTCCTTGCGGGTGACCCGCCACTGGCGCCAGTTGCTCCCATCGTTGGAGTAAGCCATCAGGTAGCCCACGCCCATAAGCACGTTCTCGATGACATAGACCCAGGCGAACCAGATGAGCGGTGCCTGCCAGTATACGAGGGCCACCTTGATCAGCGCACTCCCAAGCACCTGGGCCATCTGCACCATCACAGCAGGTCGTGCACGCACCTCGGCCTGGAAATGCCAGTCCACCACACCAAGGGGCTTGAACAACTCCGCTAGGGCGATGACCACCACCAACGAGGCCGTGATGCCGTCCATTCCCTTGACCCATGCGGATACGAGCACCAACACAATGAGCGTCAACGCACCCAATAGCCGCAACGTGGCAGCAGAACCCAGTAATTCATTCCGCCGTTGTGGATCGCGTACCAGTTCACGCACCACGATCTCATCCAATCCCATGGTGGTGAGCGCGAAGAAGATCCCCACGAAGCCTGTGGCGTAGTTCAACTGACCGAAAAGCGATGGGCCCAGGTAGCGGGCGACCAATATGCCGGTGCCGAGCACCACCACCAAGCGCACGATACGCTCCACGAACATCCAGGACGTATTCGTGAGGTAGCGGCGGAAACCTTCCGAACGGATCATCGGGATGATGGCCTACTTGGTGTAGTAGCCATAGCCTTCGCCATAGCCCTGTCCGGGCTTCACATCATTGAGAAGCAGGTCCACGTTCGTGATCTTCTTCTCCTTGTACATCTCGCCTATCAATCGTAACGCACCGCGCCGTGTGTAGCCCTCCCGCACCACATAGAGCGAGACATCGACATGGCGCAATAGGATGACGTATTCGCTCACGAGACCCATGGGCGAGGCATCCACGATGATCTGATCATATCGTCCGCGAAGCTGGGCGAACAGGTCCTTGATACGCTCATGCTCCACCAGTTCCAACGGGTTCGGGGGGATGGGGCCAGCAGTGATCACATCGAGGCCCGCGATATCAGACCTACGAACGATGGCGTCGAGACCGGCCTCTCCGATCAGGTAGGTCGACAATCCCGCGCCTTCCGGCAATTCAAGAGCAGTGGCCACTCGGGGTCTCCGCATGTCCGCATCCAGCAACAATGTACGCTTACCGCTGAGGGCCATGACCGTTGCCAGGTTCAATGCGCAGAAGGTCTTTCCTTCTCCGCTTGAGGATGAGGTGAAGCCAATGACCTGCCGCTGGGTGCTCACGTTCAAGTATTGCAGGTTGATCCGTGCGGTCCGGAACGATTCGGCCAGCATCGACTTGGGTTCGTCAGGCAGTATCCGCTTCCGCTTGCTATTGGGGATCATGGCAAGCAAGGGCAGCGGGCTCAAGCGCTTCAACTCTTCAGCGTCGGTGATACGGTCGTTGAAGAAGTCGCGCACGATGATGAAACCCATGGGCAAAAGAAGACCCAGTAGCAACGCCCCACCCAGTACGACCTTCTTGTCCGGCGCGACCGGACCGAGTCCACTACGACGCGCCTCATCCACCACCACCTTGTCCACTTGATCGGAAGCGATCGCTATGCCCGCCTCGGCTCGCTTCTCCATCAGGTAATTGTACAAGCTCTCGCTCAACTTGAACTTTCGTTCGATGTTCCCCAATTTCCGCTCGTTCTCGGGCAATTGATTGAACTCATAGCCGATCCGTCCGAGCCTACGATTCACCTCCGCAAGACTGATCTCCGCCTGTTGTACCAAGCTTTCCGCTGTTTGGGCCAACGATCCGGACAGGTTCTTCATCTTCCGCTCCATGGCGATCACTGTTGGGTTGCTCTTCACCGTGGAAAGGTTCAAAGCGGCCAGGTCGGCAGATAGCTTGGTGATCTCGATCACCAGATTGTTCAGTATGGGATCATCGATACCGGAGGATGACGGTGCAGGTACGTTGCGCAGATCGGAAGAGGAGCGGATCTTCTCCAGCACCGACTGACAATAGCTTCGACGGCGCATCAAGGTGGAGCGCTCATCCTCAAGCCGACTGCGCTCTTGGAAAAGCTGGTCCGAAGTGCCAGTCGCACTCATCATGCCCCCACTCGTTCCCCGAAAACCCTCCATGGAGCTTTCCACCTGTTTGAGCGAATCGGATACACTACCGATCTGGCCGTCGATGAAGTTGATCGTTTTGATGCCCTTCTGGTTCTGCTTGTACAGCTCGCCCTCGATATAGGTCTCCATCAACTTGTTCAGGAATGCCCGCTCCTTCTCCACCACCTGCCCCTTGCTGTTCAGGACGACGATGTTGCTTTTATCGCTGAGCGGTTCGGCAAGCACCTTGCCACGGTATTCACTGACCAGACCTTCCAGCGTATTGATGTGGAAGAATTGATCCTTGCCACTGCCATAATCGCGGTCCTCGGGGAATTCGATCCGGAACCCGAGGTTCTTGGCCACGAAGGGTTTTCCGATAGCGACCGTTTGGTCAACTTCGTACTCAGCGATGAACTCATCCATCACCTCCTGCTTCTGCACATTGTACAACTGGACGTTCTTGCCCTTTGCTTTCACGCGATAGGTGCCCGTCGACCGGTCCACCTTCACATGGATCGGAACACCGGTGACCTGAAGGGCTAGCGTGTCAAGCTTCACATGGAATGGCGGGTATTCGAACTTCTCCACCGTCAGGAAGTTGTCGGTCTCGAAGTAGCTCACCCCCAACTCCATGCGCTGAAGGGTCTTGGTGATATTCGTGCGTGACGTCAGCACGGAGATCTGGTCCTCGATGTCCGTACTGCTTCGCAAATAGGATACGCCCTTGAGGAATTCGTCCTGCCCCCCACCGAACGAATTGCGGCTCTTCTCGCTCATGAGCAATACGGCCTGGACGGCATACTGCTTAGGTGTCGTCTTCAAATACGCCAAGGCCAAGGCCAAGGCGATGGTCGTTGTGATCAGGAACAACCACCACTTGGAGACCAGTTTACGGAAGATGCTCCGCAGGTCGATCGTATCGTTGATGGGAGCCGTGCTCATCAGTTCTTGGAGTTCTGGATGACCGTGAACACCACCGCTGCTGTGCTCAATGTGGACAACAGAATGGTCAACAGGTCCAAATTGAGGCGACCCGCTCGTGCCCGCAGCGTAGGCACGTAGATGACATCATTGGGCAACAAGTAATAGTACTCGGAACTCAGGACATCCGAGCCGGACATATCCACATAGATCGCCTGTACACCACGATCCGTCTGGCGCATCAGTTGAATGTGCGACTTGTCACCGAATTCGTTGGGGCCTCCGGCTATCGCGAGGGCCTCCAATACGGTGATCTGGTTGTTGTAGATGAAATAGGAGCCCGGGCGTTGCACATCACCCAGGACGCTCACCCGGAAGCTCACCAATTTGAGGATCACCGTGGCATTCGTGAAATACTCGTTGATCTTGCGTTGCACAAGTTCCTGCGCCTCTCCGACCGTAAGTCCTTGAACCTTGATCTTTCCCACTGTGGGCAACTGTACTTGGCCATTCTTGTCCACCGAGAATCCGTTCACGTAAAGTGAAGCGTCGTTCATCCCTTGAATGGCGTTCTGACCCTCCACGTTGAAGAAGCGGTGGGTCTGTTCATCGAGTCCCATGACACGGATGGACAGTACGTCGTTCACCTGCACACGATATTCGAACTTGCGGTTCTCGAACAGTTTGCTCGAACTGGTGCTCAAACTCCGGTCATCCAAGTAGTTCAAGTTGCGCTTGCCGATACATCCGGTCAACAGTAGGAGCACCACGGGCATCAGCCGAAGTGTGCGGTTCATCACGATTCTCTCCATGGTACCTCGCAGGGGTCAGGACATAAGTCACGAACGCAGGTCGATGGACCCGAAAAGACAATCCTGGCCAAGGCCAAAGATACGTGCCACCCAACCTGTAGGTTACGCGTAGCCGAATCATGTCAAGGGGCATCCCAATGCCATCCTGAACCCGACCAACCTCTAGAATAAACCTGTCCAGTCCGACGCCTGCGACCTCGGCACGTGGCCCAAGGACGAACACTGGAATACGGGTTCAAGAATGGACGGTTACCGATCGATGTCCGATCATCGCGTTCGTGGAACACGAAAGCCCCGGCAATGCCGGGGCTTTCATTCGTAGCCCGTAGGGGAATCGAACCCCTGTTTCATCCGTGAAAGGGACGCGTCCTAACCCCTAGACGAACGGGCCATTACCACACCCTGTTGGCAGGGGTCCCGGTTAAGGGACGGCAAATGTAATGACCTGCTCCCGATATCTGCAAATCAGGCCGGTCCTTCGAACTCAAAGGATCTCGTCGGTGTCGGCTTGAAAACGAAAACCCAGTCGCTTACCGGTGCTTACCGGACTGGCACTCAGTTCGTTCATCTCACTCACTGTGACCTGGTTCACCTGATCGTAGGGCGGCGCGAGCAGATCGAACTCCAGCACGTACAAGATGATGGCCTGAAGTAGTCCCCGAAGTCGGCCCTTATCCATGATGCTACTTTCCAGGTCATTGTACAGGAAGCCCAATTGGCGCTTCCCTTGCACGAAGAAATGCCCCTCCTTGTTGAGGAAGATACGAGCCACCAAATAACCGAGGTCCCGCTCACGATTGTACCGGAATGAATCGCTCAGGAAATTGTAAACGTTCACCACTCCGAAATACCCTCGCATCGTGTCATCCTCCAAGTAACTGGTCTTCCACAAGCTATGGCTCTGATCGAGCTTGAATACATTGGTATGCATATGGAAAATGATCACATCGCCTGCCACCCTAGCCTCGCAGCCCGTGGCCCCCTTATCCTGATAGGTCACCAACAAGCGCTTGTCATGAAGGATCACGGCCTGTTCAAGATCCATCGTGATCTCTTGCAACACTTCCTTCAGGTCCTCGAAAAAGGCCAAGGTCCTTTGGTATACATCCTGCTTCATGCACGACTTGGTGCGCAGGGTGTTGAGGATCGACTCGCGGCTTTCGTTCGGCGTGGTGCTCATCAGTAGGCACGGGCAAAAATAACCCTGCGTGCGCTGGGCTTTCCGGTTACCATGCAGACACCAGGAGAACCATCGCCCTCCAATGGGATGCATCTGATCGTGGCCTTCGTTTCCTCCTTCACCAGTTCCTCGGTCACGGCGGTACCATCCCAGTGTGCCAGGATGAACCCGCCCCGTTCGATGGCTTCCTTGAATTCATCGTACGTGTCGACAACCTGCGTACTGTTCTCACGCAAGGCCAACGCCTTCTGGTAAAGGTTGTCCTGGATGGCTTGAAGGAGATGCTCCACCTTATCGGCGATGTCCGTGAGTTGCATCACCTGTTTCTCCAGCGTATCACGACGGGCAACCTCCACCGTGCCGTTCTCCATGTCACGTGGCCCGATGGCAATGCGCACGGGATAACCCTTGAATTCGTATTCAGCGAACTTCCATCCTGGCTTCTTCTGGTCATCATCATCGAATTTCACGGTGATGCCCTTGGCCCTCAACGCTTCCATGGCAGGGGTGATGTAAGAACGGATGCCCTCCATCTGTTCAGCGTTCTTGGCGATGGGAACGATGGCCACTTGCACCGGTGCCAGCTTTGGTGGTAGTACCAAGCCATGATCATCACTATGGGTCATGATCAACGCCCCCATCAGGCGCGTACTCACCCCCCAACTGGTGGCCCAAACATGCTCCTGCTTGTTCTCCCTGGTGGTGAACAACACGTCAAAGGCCTTGGCGAAATTCTGACCCAGGAAGTGCGAGGTTCCTGCTTGCAAGGCTTTTCCATCCTGCATCATGGCCTCGATGCAATAGGTCTCCTCCGCACCTGCGAACCGTTCGCTCGCGGTCTTGATGCCCTTGATCACCGGCATTGCCAGCCATTCCTCGGCGAACACCCGGTAGACTTCGAGCATTCGCTCGGTCTCCACAATGGCCTCCTCCTTGGTCGCATGCGCAGTATGCCCCTCCTGCCACAGGAACTCCGCGGTGCGTAGGAACAGGCGCGTGCGCATCTCCCAGCGTACCACATTGGCCCATTGGTTGATGAGCAGGGGCAGGTCGCGGTAACTTTTTATCCAGCCCCGATAGGTGTTCCAGATGATGGTCTCACTGGTAGGGCGAACAATGAGCTCCTCCTCCAACTTGGCCTCCGGATCGACGATCACCCCATGTACCGGGTCGCTCTTGAGGCGATAATGGGTGACCACTGCGCATTCCTTCGCGAAGCCTTCCACATGGCTGGCCTCCTTGGCCAGATAACTCTTCGGTATGAAAAGAGGGAAGTAGGCGTTGACATGGCCGGTGGCCTTGAACATCTCGTCCAATGCCCGCTGCATCTTTTCCCAGATGGCATAACCATGTGGCTTGATGACCATACAACCTCGCACATCACTGTGCTCGGCGAGGTCGGCCTTGAGCACGAGATCGTTGTACCATTTCGCGTAGTCCTCGCTACGTTTGGTGAGGAGATCGGCCATTGCCCTGAACGTGGTATTATTTTTGTTCCCAAGTAAGGGCGGCTAAAGTACACAACCCTTGACGGCCTTGGACGTTGAGTGCCTAACACCTCACAGCTATGAACGACCTGCTCCGAACGATCCCTTCCCTCCTGATCCCGGGCATCCTGTTGACAGGCTGCGGCAGTATGCAGAACACCACTGCTGTGCGGGACGATGTGTATTTCATGCCCTCGGATGCGCCGGCGGTCGTCGCCACGCCTGTTAAGCCTACTCCCGACGAGGTGGAGCGCATGGAACCGGTAGAGGATTATTACGACCCTGGTACGGCTGCCCAGGAATCGCGGCGTGGGTTCTACGACATGACCTACAACGACCCCTTCTATTACAACTATGGTCGTTTCGGGTTCGGCACCCAACTGGGTTGGCAATCCGGATGGAACGGTCCGGGATGGGGAATGGGAATGGGTTGGAACAGCGGGGGTGGATGGAACGATCCTTGGATGAACATGAGCATGGGATGGGGCTCCCCCTATTATGATCCTTGGGGATGGAACCGACCATGGGGGTGGAACCAACCATGGGGGTGGAACCGGCCTTATGGATGGAACCGGCCATGGGGATATGACCCATGGAGTGGTGGTTATGGACCCTATCATGGTCCTTGGGGCGGATGCTATTCCTGTTATGCACCGGTCGTGATCGGTGGCGGGAACCAAGTGGTCGAGCGCCCAAGGACGGGACTTGGAGGCGGCACTCGACCTGTGACCGGCCAACCCCGATTGACGACCAGGGACCCTGCAGGCTTGCGCCCATCACTGGACCATGCATCACCGGTCCGCCAATTATCGCGACCCAACTCAGGCACCCGCCCCTCCGTCGGCACCCGCGAAGGTGTGCGCAGTTCACCTGGCATACAGCGGCAACCTGCAACACGTCCGTCCACTCGACCAGCAACCCGCCCCAGCACAACCCCGAGTAGGGATGGCGGCAGGCCCGGTATCCAGCATCGGGAAGCTCCGTCGCGCAATGGATCCTTGGGTGGTGGATCGGCTGCACCATCCCGGAACAGTGGTGGTGGTTCAGGTGGAAGCAACTCCGGCGGTTCGCGTTCGGGAGGTGGCACCCGTCCACGTTGACCTTTCGAACATCTCATGAAGACCCGCACCATCCGCGCGGCACAGTTGATCTGTGCCTTGGCCATCCTACCCCATGCGCATGCCCAGAACGAGGAGGATGCGCTACGGATCGGCACGCTGATGCCCGGAGGAACCGGGCGTAGCGCGGGAATGGCCAATGCGTTCGGCGCTGTCGGGGCAGACCCCGCTTCCATCGGTATCAACCCGGCGGGGTTCGGACTTTACCGTACGAGCGAGCTATCGCTCACGCCCTTGGTGGAGGTGAACGATGCGAAGGCCACCACCTACGGCACCGCCACCGGGGACACCCAGACCCGCTTCGCCATCGGCAATCTGGCACTCATCCTGAACACCCCTTCGAATGGCGGGGATTGGCGCAGCGGGACCTTCGGAGTGGTGATGGACCGACAGCAGAGCCACAACCGCCGCGTCCAAGCCAATGGTACGCGTGTGCCAAGTACCTTCCTGGAAAGCCTTGCCATCGATGCGGAAGGGATCGGGAACGATGCGGTCCATGACGCACTGCCATTCACCTCAGGACTGGCTTGGGAGACCTTCGCCATCAACCCCCTCGACCCGGACGACTCATTGGGCACCTCCTACCTGCCGGCCATCCCCTTCGGTGAACTCACCGATCAGGAGCACAGCATGGTTTCACGGGGTGCGTCCACCAATACGGCCTTCTTCTACTCGGGTAACTACAAGGACCGGCTCTACCTCGGCATGTCCGTTGGGATCTCAGCACACCGCTTCAAACGCACCACCACGCACCGCGAAACCTCGCTGAACACGGACCTCGACCTGGAAACCGCCACATGGACCGAGGAGTTGAACACCACTGGCAATGGCATTGACGTGAAAGTGGGGGTGATCGGAAGACTCACGGACCGGTTCCGCATGGGGGGATCATTCCACAGTCCGCAATGGATGCAACTCAGCGATGCCTATGTGAGCGACATGGTGACCACCTTCCGCACAACCGATGTGAATGGCGATTCGCGCTATACCTCCACTTCGCCCGACGGGTCGTTCAGCTACCGGGTTCATACCCCTTGGCGCTTGGTGGGCAGCGCAGCCTACGTCGCAGGGAAGAACGGGCTGGTGAGCATGGACTATGAGTTCCACGACCCGAGCAAGGCGCGGTTCCGCACGAGCGATCGGTTGGTCAGTACCTACACATATGACGTCGAGAACGAAGGTATCCGGGCAGCATTCCGTCCGGTGCACAGCCTACGCGTCGGCACCGAATGGCGCTTCGGGAACTGGTACTACCGCATGGGCTGGGCATTGAGCAGCAACCCCTATGTGGCAGAGGATGGTCGACGGGGTGATGCGTGGAAGAACTATGCGGGCGGTATTGGCTACCGCACCGACCATGTGGCCGTGGACCTTGGAACGAACCTGGGCTTACAGCAGACCCGGTACTATCCCTATAACGCGTTCCTCGTGAACAGCACGCAAGTGGACCGTTCGGACCTGCGCTTCTTGGTCACTTTGAGCGTCCGACCGTAGGCCACCACGCTTACAGAAGGAGAAAGGGGCCGGATCGTGGATCCGGCCCCTTTCATGCTCGTGGTTATCGATCACTTCTCGCTCATCACCCGCTCCAACACATAATCATCCACCAGGATACGACCGCAATGCTCGCACACAATGATCTTCTTGTGGCTGCTGATGTCCAACTGTCGTTGGGGCGGAATGCTGTTGAAGCACCCTCCGCATGAGCCTCGTTCAACCGGCACCACGGCCAATCCGTTACGAGAATTGCTCCGGATGCGATTGTAAGCACTGAGCAAGCGCTCCTCGATATGCTTGGACGCAGCACTGCTCTTCTTCTGTAGCTCCTTCTCCTCCTTCTCGGTCTCGGCGATGATATCGTCCAGCTCCTTCTTCTTCACCTCCAGGTCCTTCTGGCGCTCGTCATACTTGTGCTTGCTCTCATCCACCACGGCCTTCTTCCCATCGATCTGGGCCTTGGCCTCCTTGATGCGCTTTTCGGCCAATTGGATCTCGAGGTTCTGGAACTCGATCTCCTTGGTGAGCGAGTCGTACTCCCGGTTGTTCCGGACCTTGGCTTGCTGGGCTTCGTACTTCTTGATCTGGGCCTTGGCCTCCTTGATCATGTTCTGGCGATCGGACACCTGTCCTTCCACCTCACCGAGCTCATCCTGAAGCTTCTTCAAACGCGTCTCCAAGCCCGCTACCTCATCCTCCAGGTCCTGGACCTCGAGCGGAAGCTCACCCCGCTGGACCTTGATACGGTCCACTTGGGAATCCACGTGCTGTAAACGGAACAGTTCGACGAGCTTCTCGGCTACCGTGATCTCCGGCTTGAGCGCTGTCCTTGCTTTGCCGTTCTCCGATGAGGTCTTGGTCACCGGAGCCTTCACGTCGGTCTTCGCCATGGGTCAAAAATGGTGTATGGGATCCGTGACGATCTCCGTCAAACGGACCGCAAAGGTAGGGAAATATTCCCTTAACCGGCGCTGGATCAGGTGCGTGGTGAATTGCTCGCTTCCATAATGCCCGATATCCGCCACCACCAGCCTTCCATCGGCATCGAAGAACTCGTGGTACTTCACGTCGCCGGTGAGGTAAACATCCGCGCCTGCAGCCTTGGCCTTACCGATCAGGAATGCCCCGGAGCCACCGCACAGCGCCACCCGTTCGACCTGCCTACCCAACAAGCGCGTATGGCGCACCACCTTCAGCCCGAAAACCTCCTTCACCCTGAAGAGGAAATCCGCTTCGCTTGAAGGTCGTTCCAGTTCCCCCACCGATCCCGCGCCAATTTCGGGATGGTCATTGGCCAATGGGACCAGATCATAGGCCACCTCTTCGTAAGGATGCGCCTGTCGCATCCCGGCCAGAATGGCACGCTCCCGAGCCAGCGGATAGAGCACCTCCACACGCACCTCCGGCTCAATGTGACGTTCCCCCGGTCGGCCAATGAATGGAACGGAACCTGGTCCCGCTCGGAAGGAGCCCAAACCTTCCACGCCGAAGCTACATTCATCGTAGGCCCCGATACTCCCGGCACCAGCGTGGAACAGCGCATTCCTGACCACCTCGACATGATCGTTCGGAACGAACACCACCAACTTCCGCAGTTGCCCGGGTTTCGGCGCCAGCGTCTGAAGGCCTGTCAGTCCCAACCGGGCGGCGATCTCCGCATTCACCCCGCTGCTCACATTGTCCAAGTTGGTATGGATGGCATAAAGCCCGATACCGTGCTTGACCGCTGCGAGCACCGTGCGTTCCACATGACCACCACCGGCAAGGCTCTTCAATCCGCGAAAGATCACAGGATGATGGCTGATGATGAGGCCGAGACCCAGCCGGGCCGCTTCCTCCACCACATCTTCCGTGCAATCCAAGCAGACCAAGGCCCCATTGACCTCCGCTTCCGGATCGCCGACGTGCAGGCCAGTGTTATCGTAATCCTCCTGCAAGGATCGTGGTGCCCAAGCTTCGAGGGCTACTATCAATTCTTTGATGCGCATCTTTCGCCTTGAATGTTCGTTCCTGCAAAGTACGCGATGCTGCTCCGAAGGATCCTGTTCGCACCGTTCACCCTCCTTTTAGGGGTCGTTCTGCATGTGCGACATGGTCTGTACGACTCAGGTATCCTGAAGCGCACCAGGCCCACTGTACCCACGATCGCGATCGGCAATCTGGCGCTCGGCGGCACGGGCAAGACGCCGATGCTGGAACTCGTGCTGCGTATATTGAATGGCTTGGCCCCACTTGCCACATTGAGCCGTGGCTATGGTCGGATCGGCACCGATGTCCATGAGGTGATGCCTGATGACCTTGCCACACGAAGCGGGGATGAACCGGTCCAAGTGAAGGTCAAGTTCCCGTCCGTCCGAGTGTACGTGGGTGCGGACCGTGTGATGACAGTCCACCATATCCAAGAACAGGTGCCTGGCGTGAAAGCGGTGGTGATGGATGATGCGCTGCAACATCGGTCCTTGGACGCTGGAATGAACATCCTGCTCACCACTTGGCAACGTCCCTATTGCGACGATGCGCTGGTTCCAGCGGGGCGTTTGCGCGACCTGCGAGGTCGGGCGAGCATGGCGCAGGCGGTGGTGGTTACGAAGTGCCCCGCACTGCCCGATGCTGCTTCTCGACAGCAATGGCGTAAGCGTTTGCAGCTTCAGGAAGAACAACATCTCTTCTTCGCAGGTATCGCTTATGAAGCTCCTCGGATCGTCAGGGGATCGGAGGCGTCCTCCTCACCGGACGCGGACAGTGGAGGTGGTGTGGTGTCGACCACGCCAGTCCTGCTTGTCACGGGCATCGCCGATCCGGGTCCTTTGCGGGACCATATCAAGGACTGGTTCGTAGCGGTGGACCACGTTGCGTTCCCGGACCATCATCCATTCCGCCCAAGCGACCTGGAAGCCTTCGCTGCCCGATTGGCTAAATTCGCGCCCGGTCCGAAAATGCTGATCACCACGGAGAAGGACGCTGTGCGCCTACTTCCGCTGTTATCTGAGCGTCCTTTGCGGGACATTCCTGTAGCGGTGATCGGCATGCGGCCCGTGATCTTGAACGAACCCGAACGTTTCGCCGACCTCATACATCGCCATGTTGCAACGCATCAAGCGCATCGCTGACCACCTCGCCAAGGCCACGGACGGCTTCAGGCCTGAGACGGGCATCATCCTGGGAACCGGTCTAAGTGGTCTGGGCTCCGAGATCGAGGTCGACTTCGCCATCCCCTATGGCGACATCCCCGAATTCCCCATAAGCACCGTGCAAGGGCATCCCGGCAAGCTACTCTTCGGGCGGCTCGGCGGCAGACCGGTGGTGGCCATGCAGGGCCGTTTCCATTACTATGAGGGGTGGACCATGGACGAGGTGGTCCTGCCCGTGCGCGTGATGAAATTCCTAGGGGTCCAGCGCCTCTTCGTGAGCAACGCATGCGGCGGTGTGAACCCCTCCTTCGAGACCGGTGACCTCATGATCCTGAACGATCATATCTGCCTTTTCCCCAATCCACTCATCGGCAAGAACATCGACGAATTGGGACCTCGCTTCCCGGACATGAGCGAGCCCTATGACCATGCGCTGATCTCCAAGGCAAGGGCCATTGCGGCAAAGCACGGCATCGCTGTCCAAGAAGGCTGTTATGTGGGCCTCACAGGCCCCACGCTGGAGACTCCCGCCGAATACAATTATGTGCGGGTGATCGGTGGTGATGCTGTGGGCATGAGCACCGTTCCGGAGGTGATCGCTGCTCGTCAAATGGGCATTCCCTGTTTCGCCATGAGCGTGATCACCGACATGGGCGTGAAAGGCCGCATCGAAAAGACCACGCACGAAATGGTGCAACGCGTTGCGGAGCAGGCCGAACCGAAGCTGACGCGCATCATGAGGGATCTTATCGCCAGTTGCTGATATGAGCACGAACAAGGAAGTGGTCACTGGCAGTGGTGCTCCGCATTGGAGCATGAAGTATGAGCTCGTCGTTGGCCTGGAGGTGCACGCACAGCTCATCACTGCGACCAAGGCGTACAGCACCGACCCCAATGCATACGGCGACCACCCCAACACCAATGTGAGTGTCCTCACCTTGGGACATCCAGGCACACTGCCAGTAGCGAACAAGAAGGTCATCGAACATGCCATTCGGTTGGGGCTGGCCACCAACTGTAGCATCGCATCCTGGATGCACTATGCACGGAAGAACTACTTCTACCCCGACCTCCCGAAAGGCTACCAGATCACCCAGGACAAGACCCCGATCTGTGTAGAAGGTCACATTGACATACCGAATACGCGGAACTCGGACGACGCGGACCGAACCGGAACCACATCGACCGGCACCACGCGGATCGGCATCACCCGGATCCACATGGAGGAGGATGCAGGGAAGAGCATCCATGATGTGGACCCCTTCAATACACTGGTGGACCTGAACCGTGCCGGTGTCCCCTTGGTGGAGATCGTGAGCGAACCTGATATCCGCAGCGGGCAGGAAGCCTATGACTACCTCGTGGAAGTGCGCAGATTGGTGCGTTATCTGGATATCTGCGATGGCAACATGGAGGAAGGCAGCCTACGCTGTGATGCCAACATAAGCCTGCGACCGAAAGGCGTGGAGGCCTTCGGAACACGCTGTGAGGTGAAGAACATGAACAGCTTCCGCAACGTCATGCGTGCCATCGAATATGAGGCACAGCGCCAGAGTGAGATCCTGGATGCTGGCGGTGTCATCCACATGGAGACACGCACTTTCGATGCAGGCAAGGGAAGCACGATAGGCATGCGTAGCAAGGAACTGGCCCATGACTATCGCTATTTCCCGGAGCCCGACCTACAGCCCATCAAGGTGAGCGAAAGTGCCAAGGAGGCCATTCGCCGCACGATGCCTCCACTGCCCCGCGAACTCCGTGCCCATTACACGGGCAAGCTTGGCCTTAGTGACTACGATGCCGGCATCCTCACCGACGACAAGGCCACAGCGCTGTACTACGAGGCCCTGATCGCTCGCACAACCAATTACAAGGGGGCGGCCAACTGGGTAATGGGTGATGTGCGGAGCTGGATGAACGAGCGCGGCCTGACCATGGAACAATTCCCGATCTCCGCCGAACGGCTGGCCGGGTTGATCCAACTCATCGATTCGGGGACCGTGAGCCACAGTGTGGCCAGCCAGAAGCTCTTCCCGTTGATGCTGGATGATATCACTTCCAGCGCTGAGCAACTTGCATCGGAACACGACCTGGTGCAGCGCACGGATGTGGACCTGATCACCGCTATCATGCGCCAAGCCATGAACACCTACCCGGACAAAGTGGAGGCATACCGCAATGGCAATAAAGGTCTCCTGGGCCTCTTCATGGGTGAGGTCATGAAGGGGACCAAGGGCAAGGCCGATCCCAAGCGGGCCAATGAGGTGGTACGTCAACTACTCGAACAACCGCAGTAATGCACATGATCATGCAACGTACACTCCAACCCCTACTCCTCCTTACGATCATACTGGCGGGCTGCGCCGGTACTGGCGGAGGACGCACCGTGGAACTCACCGTGGAAGGTGCAGGTGGCAAAACCGCCTATTTCGATCGCTTCGAGAACAACCGGCCCTTCCATGTGGACTCCGTGAAGCTCGATGGTGATGGCCATGGCGACCTTTCCATCCCTGCACTGCCGTTGGACTTCTACCGCATCGTGGTCGACCAGGAACAACTGATCGTGGCCTTGGATAGCGCTGAGGATCTGACAGTGAAGGCCAAGACCGGTTCACTGGCGGCCCCGATCAACGTGAGCGGCTCGGCTCATAGCGAGGCCTACCTCGGCTTCAACCGCGAGATCCGGACCTACGAGACCACGCGCGATTCCATTCGCGCGCTGATCGCCGCCAACCCTGCCAATACCGTTGCTGTGTCTGCTTTGAACGCACTGAACACGGCCTTCTACGACCGTTGCAAGTCATTCACCGAAACCAATAGCAGTTCACCAGCTGCGCTGGCAGCTGTCAATATGCTCAATATGCAACAGGAGATGTCCCTGTTCAAGAAGGTGCGCGATGACATGCGACGGACCATGCCCCGTTCGGGCTTCTTCGTCCAATTCCGCGAACAGGTGGACCGCATGGAGCAGCAGGAGATCGCCTTGAAGATGCAGGAGGAAGAGCAGAAGCGCCTTGCCAGCCTACTTCCGCTGGGCAGCCTTGCTCCCGAGATCCGCCAACAGACACCGGACGGCGGCACATTCGCGCTGAGCGAATTGCGGGGCAAGGTGGTGCTCATCGACTTCTGGGCGAGCTGGTGCCGCCCCTGCCGCATGGAGAACCCCAATGTCAAACGGGTCTATAACAAGTATGCGAACAAAGGATTCGAGATCCTGGGTGTATCGCTGGACAAGGACCACGGTGCTTGGATAAAGGCCATCCAGGACGATGGGCTTCCCTGGAAGCATGTGAGCGACCTGGGTTTCTGGAGCAATGCGGCGGCCCAGGAATATGGAGTGAGCGGGATACCCTACACCGTGCTGGTGGACAGGGAAGGAAAGATCCTGCAGAAGGGCATGCGTGCTCAGGAACTGGAAGGGGCCCTCGCGGAGATATTCAAGTGACCGCATCCATCCGCAACATGTGAAGGACCGGAAACCATGTGCCGGTCCTTCTTGTTCCCAACCCACCCCATGGCACGATCCTTCGGGCTCTTCACCTCCTTCCTGCTGGCATCGGTTCCCGGTCACGGTCAGCACTTCCAGCAACGGGCGGACCATATCATCTCCGTATTGCTTGATGATGTCACGCATGTGCTTCACGGGGAAGAGACCTTGCGGTACACCAACAATAGCAGCACCGCGCTGGATACGCTGTGGCTGCACCTGTGGCCCAACGCTTACGCCACGCCCAACACAGCGTTGGACAGGCAGTTGGTGCGCATGGGTGAACCGGACCTTCACTTCGCCAAGCCCGAGGAGCGCGGCGGCATCGACAGCCTCGACTTCCGCGATCCCAACGGCATGAAGCTCACTTGGGGCTTCCATCCGAAGCACGCTGACATCGGCTGGGTGAAGCTCGGCAAGCCGGTGATGCCGGGCACCACCACCACACTGCACACGCCGTTCCGCGTGAAGATCCCTGATGGCAAGTTCTCGCGACTGGGGCACACTGGCCAGGCCTACTACATCACCCAGTGGTTCCCCAAGCCTGCCGTATACGATCACAATGGCTGGCACATCATGCCCTACCTCACCCAAGGCGAGTTCTTTTGCGAGTTCGGTAGTTACGACGTGTCCATCACCCTGCCGGTGAACTACGTGGTGGGCGCCACCGGTGTAGTGCAGAACAGCACTGAACAAGCCTGGATGGACAGCCTCGCTGCCACGCCCTATTCCGACGCACGCCGCTTCAAGCTGGACTTCCAGCGCAGTGCACTGAACAGCTTCCCGCCTTCCGCAGGAACCACCAAGACCCTACGCTATGTGCAGGACAACGTGCACGACTTCGCCTGGTTCGCGGACAAGCGCTTTGTGGTGCGCAAGGATGTGGCCACGCTGCCTGACAGCCGACGTTCCGTTACGGTATGGGCCCTCTTCACCCCAAAGAACGCCGAGAAATGGGAGGCCATGGGCACACGCTCGTTGGTGAACAGTCTGCTCCACTACAGTGAATGGCTCGGCGCTTACCCCTATGACGTGTGCACCGCTGTGGACGGCACCATCAGCGCGGGTGCTGGCATGGAGTACCCCATGATCACCATCATAGGCGATATGGGCGACACCCAGGCCTTGGACAACGTGATCGCACACGAGGTGGGCCACAACTGGTTCCAAGGCATCCTTGCCAGCAACGAGCGCGATCATCCATGGATGGACGAAGGCATGAACAGCTTCGTGGAGCTCACCTACATGCGGCGCCAATATCCCGGTAGCGGTATGAGCATGTCCATTCCAGGGCTGTCCAACGAACTCCAGAGCAGGGACCCCCATCGTCTGCAAAGCGAACTGGGCTACCGGCTGAACGCGCGCCGCAACCTGGACCAGGGCCTCTGCCTGCACAGTACGCACTATACAAGCACCAATTACGGCACCAACGTCTACATGAAGTCGGCGCTGGCCTTCGATCACTTGCTGGCTTACCTGGGCGAAGCGGCCATGAAGCGGTGTATGCGAGCGTACCACGCCGAATTCAAGTTCCGCCATCCCACGCCGTCGGATGTGCAACGCGTCTTCGAGCGGGAAAGCGACAAGGACCTGAACTGGCTCTTCAAGGGATTCCTCTGCACCGATGAGAAGTACGATGTGAAGGCCGTGTCGCTGGACCGCCGGCTGTGGACCGGCACGGAAGAACGCATGTACTTGGGCCACCGCGCGAAGGGTCCATCGAAGGTGCCCTTCGCCATCACCGGCTACCTCGGCGCGGACAGTCTGGGCACGGTGTGGGACTGGAACCACGACTTCGGTCACCACGGTAGAACGGAGTATGCACAACTGCCCTGGCCCGAAGTGGACCGCGTGCGGATCGATGCTGGCGAACGTACCATGGACATCGACCGACGCAACAACACTGTCCGCGGCGCGGGTCTCTTCAAGCGCACCACCGCTCCCCGTTTCAAATTCCTCGCAGGGCTGGAGCAACAGGACCGCCGCTCGGTGTTCTACGCGCCGCTGGTTGCAGCCAACGGACACGATGGCCCGCAGGTGGGGCTGCTGTTGCACAACACCACCTTCCCCAGCCAGCGCACCGAATGGGTCCTGGCACCCTTGTACGGTCTTGGTAGCGAACGCCTCGGTGGTGCGGCCCGCATCGAGCACCACTTCGACCGCTTACGCAGCAAGCTCTTCCAGAACATCCACCTGGGCCTGAGCGCACGCTCCGCTTCCACCTTCCACGACCACTACGCCCATGCCTGGTATGCCAAGGTGCAACCGTCGGTGCGCTTCGACCTGAAGCGCGACCCGCTCTCACGGCCATGGTCCCACAGCGTTACGCTGCGTGGCATTCACCTCACGTTCGGAAGCCGCACGGACGCACCCGATGTGCCGGTCGTGGAGCGCAATGACGAACGCACTTACGCCGAACTAAGCTATTTGGCCCAGGACCGCGGCGCACTCTCACCCACCATGGTGAACCCGGAGATCACCGTGGGGAATGGTATGGCGCGCGCCGCGGTGGAGCTGCGGCAAGGCTTCACCTATAACAGCCGGAAGGACCAACTTCGGCTGCGCCTCTTTGCCGGCGCGTTCCTCAGCAAGGATCCTCAGGGCTTGCGCACCGGACTGGAAGCCTGGGGCCTCAGCTGGGGTCCGGAAGACCTGCTCTTCGACCACGCCTACCTGGAACGTGGTGCCACGGATCGTCTGTTGAGTCGTCAGTTCACCAAGCAGCAGGGCGGCTTCAAGACCCCGTTCCTGCAGGGCGGTAGCGATACGTGGGTCGCATCCCTCAACCTGGAATTCGACCTGCCCATCGGCATCCCGCTGTCGCTCTTTGCCAGTGCGGGCGCGGTACCGATCACCACCATCTCCCCCGACGGTCGCAGCACCAGCACCGCGGGATATGCCGAGGCGGGCATCGGCATTCAGGTCATGCGCGACGTGATCGAACTGTGGGTACCTCTATTTGTGTCCGAGCGCATCGCTGACGAAGAAGAGTTCCTGGACCGTGGCATCGGAGATCGGATCCGCCTCGTGTTCGCACTCGAGAAGCTCGACCCCACCCGGTTGCTGCGGCGCGTAAGGCCATAAGGCCGATGTTCGGGAAGGTCCGGCCTTACCGGTAGGGATCGGCCAACGACGAATGCCGATCTTCGCGCAGCATGCACACCGGCCAACGCATCTATTTCCTAGGCGACTTCCACCTTGGCGTGCCCGATGCAGCGAGCAGTCTGACCCGCGAGAAACGCATCGTGGCCTTCCTGGATGAAGCGGCGAAAGATGCGGCGGAGATCATCCTGATGGGTGATCTGTTCGACTTCTGGTTCGAATACACCTACGCGGTTCCGCGAGGCCATGTGCGCTTCCTGGGCAAGATCGCGGAGCTTACCGACCGCGGCGTTCCAGTGCATCTCTTCATCGGCAACCACGACATGTGGATCTTCGATTACCTGCCGAAGGAGACCGGTGTGATGGTGCATCGCGCACCGATCGAACGCACCATCGGTGGCAGGACGTTCCTCATCGGCCACGGCGATGGTCTAGGCCCTGGCGACCATGGCTACAAGTTCATGAAGCGCATCTTCCGCAACCCGGTATGCCAATGGGCGTTCGCGCGCCTCCATCCCAATTTCGGCCTGTGGCTGGGCGACCTGTTCAGCGGCCAGAGCCGGAAGAAGAGCTACGAGAACGACCGCAAGTGGCTGGGCGCGGACAAGGAATGGCTGGTCCAGTATTGCAAGGAGCAGCTGACCCGGACGCACTACGACTACATGCTCTTCGGGCACCGACACCTACCCATCGACATGGAGGTGAAGCCCGGCAGCCGATACATCAACCTCGGCGATTGGATCACCTACTTCACGTACGGGGTGTTCGATGGAACGGAGGTGAAGTTGATGAAGCGCGTGGGCGATGGGACGTTGAGCGCGGATGTGCGGATCACGGGAGGGCCAGCGGTGTAGTCGCAGTTCTTCCAGGGTATGACCAAGGCCTTCTCTGCTATGAACGATCCGAATTGCCCAGTTTGTAGCTCTGTGCTCATCACCAGACCAGCAACGCCATGCATGGAATGCGGCGCTGACGAATTTGAACTTGACCACTATCTCACACACGAATACACGGAGTTCGAGGCCTACTTTGGTCAGTCGGTCATCCTATGCGATTTCTGCGTAGCCGATTTCGCCTCATACGACCCAGCCTACTTTGGATTCTCGAAAGGCAGGAAGATCAGTAGCTCCGATTGGACTTTCGTACGGCGCATCAATGACTTTCAACTCGCTCCCCAACCCTATTGCCCGAACTGCGTACATCTACTGTCGTTCATGACTTTCGTGGAGGGTTGTCGTCAAGGAAATGAAAGGCGAGACTCTGAAGCAAGGTCTTGATCGGTCACCACCTAAAGAACCGGATAGGATACTAGTTCCCCAACCGCCCCACCAGGTCCACCAACCGGCTGCTGTAACCGTACTCATTGTCGTACCAGCCCATGATCTTAACCATGTTGCCCACCACGCTGGTGAGCTGTGCGTCGAAGATGCAGCTGTTGGGGTCGCCCACGATGTCCACGCTGACGATGGGGTCCTCAGTGTAGCGCAGGATGCCCTTCAAGGGGCCTTCGGCAAGCTGCTTGAAGTGCGCGTTTATCTCGTCCGCCGTCCTCAGGTTCTTCACCCGCACGGTGATGTCGGTGATGGACCCATCAGGCACGGGTACGCGGATGCCACCGCCACCCAGCCGACCATCAAGCTCGGGGAAGATGCGTGTGATGGCCTTGGCTGCACCGGTGGTGGTGGGCACCATGCTCACGGCTGCGGCACGGGCGCGGCGCAGGTCCTTGTGTGGTGCGTCGTGCAGGCGCTGATCGCCCGTGTAACTGTGCACGGTGGTGATGAAGCCATCCTCGATACCGCAGAGGTCCCGGATGCCCATGATCATCGGCGCCGCACAGTTGGTGGTGCAACTCGCGTTGGAGATGATGATGTCGGCCGTATCGAGCAGGTGGTCGTTCACACCGAGCACGATAGTCTTGATGTCGGCATCCTTGGCCGGGGCGGACAACACCACCTTCTTCGCGCCCGCCTTCAGGTGTGCCGATGCCTTGTCGCGGGTGAGGAAAAGACCGGTGCACTCCAGCACCACATCGATGTTCAGTTTCGCCCAAGGCAGCGCCGCCGGATCCTTTTCCGCGAAGGCCAGCACCTTCTTGCCGCCCAGGACCAGGTGTTGTTCATCATAGCCCACTTCACCTGGGAATACGCCATGCACGGAGTCATACTTGAAGAGGTGTGCCAGCGTCGCGTTATCCGTGAGGTCGTTCACGGCAACGAGTTCGATGTCCTTACGATCCTGGAGGATACGGGCCGTGACGCGACCGATGCGACCGAATCCGTTGATGGCTATGCGCATGTCAGTAGTTTGGAACAGTTGGGGTCGGTGAGGATCGGGGGTGGCTCGTTGCCTCGAGTGCCACCTGTGACGTAATCGGCCTTCACGCCATGACCATCATTCAGAACAGGTGCTTCTCGGCGTGATAACTGCTACGCACCAAGGGCCCACTCTCCACATAGCGAAAACCCTTGTCCATTCCGACCTCCTTGAATCGAGCGAACCGATCAGGATGGATGAACTCCGCTACAGGCAAGTGCGCTTTGGTTGGCTGCAAGTACTGGCCCAAGGTCAGGATGTCCACCCCTACGCTGCGCAGGTCATCCATGCTCTCCTCCACCTCCCGGTCGCTCTCACCAAGACCAAGCATGATACCACTCTTCGTACGCAACCCGGCGCGCTTGGAACGCATGAGCACTTCCAAACTCCGGTCGTACTTCGCTTGTACCCGTACCTGCTTGGTCAAGCGACGAACGGTCTCCAAGTTGTGGGACAGTATATCGGGTGCCGCTTCAGTGACCACGTCCAGGTTCTCCCACTTCCCTTGGAAATCAGGGATCAACGTTTCCATTGTTGTCGCAGGTGTGCGGCGACGGATGGCCCTTATGGTCTTGGCCCAAATAGCGCTGCCTCCGTCCTTCAGGTCGTCGCGGTCCACACTGGTGATCACACAATGCTTGACGCCCATCAATTCCACGCTTCGCGCCACTCGAGCAGGTTCGAAAGGGTCCACGGCCTCGGGTCGCCCGGTCGCCACGGAACAGAATCCGCAGCTTCGTGTGCAGATATTGCCCAGGATCATGAAGGTCGCAGTGCCTGCACCCCAGCATTCACCCATATTGGGACAATTACCGCTTTGACAGATGGTATGGAGCTTGTGTTCGCTGACGATCTCGCGCACCTTCCGATAATTCTCGCCGGTGGGCAGCTTCACCCTCAGCCAATCGGGCTTACGGTCGCGGGGCATTGGTTCAAAGGCGGACGTGGTATCGTTCATTGTATGGTCTTCTTGCCGAACTGCAATGCCAAGTAGAACTGGAAGAAGAATTGTTTGTTCTCCACCCCTTCCTCCTCCACCATGATCGGTATCACCTGAGGATAGGCATCCATTCCGACACCCATCTCCAGTGCTTTGATCCCCGAGGTCTGGGAGGCGTATTCAAAATTGAAACCGAAACGCCCGAAGGCTCCCGGGTAGATCCCCATTTCCCCCACTCCCCTGAACCAGGTGGCTCGACCATAGATATTCTGGACATCATGGATCCTGGGGTCATACCGTTCTATGACGATGCTCTCATAGGGGATCTGGTCGGGTTTGCCGATCTGCAAGTAGACCGGCTTCAGCAACCCGATCGACGGGCCTATCCCCCAGACATAGTTCACCTCCACCCCGGTCCTTCTGATCTTGTCCGTGATCTGGTGTTTACCTCCGTAGGTGGGGCGGAGGATCAGGAAGGAATTGGACTTCCCGTAGAAATAGCCTCTCGAATCCTCATAATAGGGATTGAAGCTCTTGATCTCCTTCGGGTGTTTCATACCCACCAGTTCCACCCCCAGCAACCTGCGATCACGAGCCGTGGTATAGGTGCCACGATAGAAATGAACTCCCCATCCATCGCCATGTGCCGATATCCCCCCGTAGAATTCCTTCTTGTACGGGACCCGCGTCTCCTCATAGATCGTCTGCTGGGCAAGTGCGGGCACCCATGCCAACATCAGGAGCATAAGGTGGAGCGGTCGTATCATCCAGCAGTTCGACACCACAGCAAAGCTACGACAAGCCAACGCTACCTTTCGGCCATTGGTATGTGACCCCTAACCAGATGATGACCATGGATACGGCTACTGTTCAGTACCTGGGTGAGCTCCGCACGGAACTAGTGCACGTTCGAAGCGAACAACACGTGCCGACCGATGCACCGGTCGATAATCAAGGCAAAGGCAGTGCCTTCTCACCGACGGACCTGTTGGCCACGTCCTTGGCGGCCTGCATGATCACCACCATGGGGATCGTAGCCCGCGACAAGGGCATTCCGTTGGTCGGGCTTCGGGCGCGGGTAGTGAAGCACATGGCTTCGGATCCTCGACGGGTGGCGCGTGTGGAAGTACACCTCGAAATGAGCGGAGAAGGTCTGGATGACCGCCAACGAAGCATCATGGAGAATACTGCTCGAACCTGTCCTGTGGCCCGAAGCTTGGCCAAGGAACTTGTGCAGGACCTATCGATCACCTTCCTCTGAACAGCACGATGGTGAATAGGAAAGCCCGGACCTCTCGGCCCGGGCGTGGGGTCCATATCAACTCGATCGGCCTTAAACCTGCTTCGTCGGCTGCACCTTATGCACCTTCCCATAAGCAGGGCAGGAATGCGACTTCGAACACGAGGTCATCACCGTGCTCGTCAGCACCACTCCGGCCAGGATCAGAAGTACCTTTTTCATCGTTCAATCGTTTGTGCTCCTTGAGGGATGCCCCTGCAACGTAGGTCCAACGCTCAAAGTTACCTTTCATAACGACGCCTTCCAGAAAATGTTTCAACAGCGCTTGTGAATGGCGCTCTTACCATGACCCAGAATGGCACCATACCACCACAGCCACGTATCGGAGCGGATTGGTACGCCGTGCTGCATGAGGCCTTTGCCGCGCCTTCCTTCCATGAACTGCGATCCTTTCTGATCGAAGAACGACGACATCATACGGTATATCCGAAGGGTTCACAGATCTTCAACGCGTTCGACGCATGCCCGTTCCGGTCGGTCCGCTTGGTGATCCTCGGCCAGGACCCTTACCATGGCCCAGGACAGGCGAACGGGCTCGCTTTCTCAGTACCTCAGGGCATTGCGACACCACCATCGCTGCAGAACATCTTCAAAGAATTGCAAAGGGACCTCGGACAACCCGTTCCACAAGCGGGAGACCTTGGTCACTGGGCGCGTCAGGGTGTATTGCTGCTCAACGCCACGTTAACGGTGCGCGCGGACCAAGCTGGATCCCACCAAGGGCGAGGATGGGAACCTTTCACCGATGCTGTCATTCAGCAACTTTCCAGCCTGCGTTCCGGCCTTGTATTCCTACTGTGGGGGCGATATGCACAGGAAAAAGGCCGACTTATCGACCGGGACCGGCACCACATCCTCACCGCACCACACCCGTCCCCCCTCAGTGCCCACCGTGGGTTCATCGGTTGTGGGCACTTTTCAAAGGCGAACGCCTTGCTTCAGCAACAAGGAGGACCACCCATCGACTGGAACCTGCCATGAACTGGACCAGTTACGCCCTGTCGTGTTGTAGCATACTGTTGATGGTCAATGCCCAAGGGCAGACCCATGAACTACGCTTCATCCCGGATGATGACGTGGCTTCCAAATGGTTGCGACCGACCGATCTGGAGTCGCCTTCATCCGTACCAGATGAGGTTCGAAAACGGCTCAATACACTGTATACCAATGGGTTCCTCGAAGCTCACGTGGACAGTTGCACGACCGATAGCGCAGTGACCGCGTGTACCATCCATGTAGGACAACACTACCGTTGGGCGAAGCTTGCCGCCGACGGTGTTCCTGGCGAGATCGCAAGTGGGGCGCGTTTCCGCGATAAGCTCTACACCGGAAGGAGCATTTCACCTGCCCAGGTCGCGTCCTTGATGGAGGACCTGATCCGCTATTGCGAAGACCATGGGTATCCCTTCGCTCAAGTGGGTCTGGTCGACCTCGACCAGGATCATGATGGCCTGCATGCCACAGTGCGGCTGGAGAAAGGTCGCATGGTAGTGATCGACAGTGTACTGCTCCGCGGATCGGTGCGTACCAGCCTGCGCTATTTGCAGACACATGTTGGCATCAGGCCGGGCGATCCTTACAATGAGTCGCTGATACGGGCAGTGGAACGACGAACCCGGGAACTGCCTTTTGTGACCCAGCGCCAGCGACCCTATGTCCAGTTCACCCCTGAACGTACCAAGCTCTTCCTGTTCCTGGACACCAAGAAGGCCAGTTCCATCAATGGCATCATCGGCATCCAGCCCAACTCCGTGACCGGCAAGGTGGGGGTTACGGGCGATCTGGACCTCCGATTGCGCAATGCGCTTCGTCGCGGTGAGGCCATCGAACTCAATTGGCGTTCGCTCCAGGACGCCACACAGGACCTGAAATTGCGCTTCGAGCTCCCATTCGTGTTGGGCACTCCGTTCGGCACCGACCTTGGATTGAAACTATTCAAACGGGACAGCACCTTCCTGGAAGTGAATGCGCGTGCTGCTTTGGCCTATCTGGCAGCACAAGGGGACAAGGTCAGCGTGTTCATCAATAACCGAAGCAGCGATCGATTGGGGAACCAACTGGTGGCCCTTCCGGGCTTGGCGGATGTGAAATTGCTGACCTATGGTCTGGGGTTGGAACGGGAACGTTTCGACTACCGTTTCAATCCGAGGAGAGGCCATGCCGTGCAGTTGGAGGGAGCGATCGGTCGCAAACGAAGCACCACGGCGATCAGAGGGGAGCCCGTTCCGACGCCCGAGATCAACACCGTCCAGTACGAGCTGAACGGCAAGGCGATCCTCCACCTCCCATTGAAGCGTCGCAGCACCTTCCGATTCGTCACACAAGGAGGCGCCATGCTCAATGAACTGCTCTACCGCAACGAACTGTTCCGAACAGGTGGTCTACGAACACTTCGTGGTGTTGATGAGGCCTCGATCCTGTGCAGCGCCTTTGCGGTCGGCACGTTCGAATACCGGTTCGTCTACGAGGAGAATGCCAACTTCTTCGCCTTTGTGGACCAGGGTTGGTGGGAGGATACGACCCAAGAGCAATTGGTGACGGATACCCCATTGGGGTTCGGTGTCGGAGCAACCTTCGAGACCAAAGCCGGGCTCTTCAACCTGACCTATGCACTTGGTAAGCAGTTCGATAACCCGATAGAACTACAGAACGGGAAGGTCCACTTCGGTTTCACCAGTCTTTTCTGAGCCGCCATGACCATTGGCCATGGGCACTGCATCTTTGTGCCATGCGTGGCCTCCTGGTGCTGCCGGTGTTATTCCTGGCTTTCGTGGATGCCAGGTCACAAGGTCCTGCCGTATCGCAACCGCGCAAACAGGGCATCATCGAATTGCTCTTGGATTATCTCGAGGTCCGCTATCCTGGCCATGACCTCAACGGTGACCTGCTCTACATCTCCATCCAGCGTCAGGCCTTGTTCCATGTAAGGGAACGACGCCTGATGAACGAGTACCCGGTGTCTACTGCCAGCCGGGGCCCCGGCAGCGCCATGAACAGCTTCCAGACCCCTACCGGCCTGCATCGCATCGTGGAGAAACATGGAGATGCCGTACCTCCCTTGGGCATTCTGCGCGATCGCACCTTCACCGGCACGTTAGCAGACCTGGACTTCGCGGGGGTGGACAAGGACTGGATCACCTCCCGGATACTCTGGTTGGACGGCCTTGAACCTGGAGTGAACAACGGAAGTGGGGTGGACAGCCGGGAACGACACATCTACATCCATGGCACCGCCAATGAACGGTCCGTCGGCACTCCCAGTTCCATGGGTTGCGTGCGCATGCTCAACCCGGATGTGATACGTCTGTACGACCAGATACCGGTCGGTGCCTTGGTGGTCATTCTGGACAATTGAACCCCGGACCGGGCCTTACCTTCGTGGTCCTGATATGGACATACCCTCGCTTCTAATCGGTTTGATGGTCGGTCTCCTCGCGGGTGTGCTGGCAGCACTCTATTGGAAACAAGGTCAGGAAAGCAGTGCAGTGGAACTACTGAAACAGGAACATGGTGCGAGCCGCTCGGAATGGGAGCACCAAGTTCAGGAAGAGCGCACCGTGGCGGAGGATAGGATGCGCGAGGTGGTGCGCTTGAGTGCTGCGATGGCGGCCGAACAGGAGCGTGGTCGTGGACTCGAACACCAATTGGAACGCCAACGCACCGAGTTGGAACAACTGCAAGTGCGTATGACCACGGAGTTCGAGCATATCGCGGATCGCCTGTTGCTCCAGCGCGGCAAGGAGCTCCAGGAGCAACATCAGAACAAACTGGGCGATATCCTGAAGCCATTGCAGGAACGTATATTGGAATTCCAACACCAAGTACGGGATGCCTACGACAAGGAAGGGCGAGAACGCTTCGCATTGAAAGGCGAGATCGTCCGGTTGGTGGAACAGAACCAGCGGCTCAGCCAGGACGCCAGTGACCTGACAAAGGCGTTGAAAGGCGATAGCCAGGCCCAAGGGGCATGGGGAGAAATGATCCTGGAACGGATCCTGGAAGGGGCCGGTCTGGTGAAAGGACAGGAGTACAGCATGCAGACGAGCACCACCTTGGCCGATGGCTCGCGCCTTCGTCCTGATGCCGTGGTGATGTTGCCCGAGGACAAACACCTCATCATCGACAGCAAGGTCTCGTTAGTGCATTATGAACGCTGGGCTGCCGCGACCGACGAGGCGGAACGCAACCGGCTCCTCAAATTGCATGTGGAAAGCATGCGCACCCATGCCAAAGGCTTGGGGGATAAGGACTACACCAAACTCTACGGTGTGAAGAGCGTGGACTTCGTGCTCATGTTCATTCCCGTGGAACCGGCATTCCTGCTTGCTTTACGTGAACGACCGGAGGTATTCCAAGAAGCCTACGATCGACAAGTGGTCATGGTCACCCACAGCACGTTGATGGCTACATTACGTACGGTCCATGGCATCTGGAAGCACGAACGTATCGCTCGGAACCACCTTGCCATTGCCGACCGGGCTGGCGCGCTGTACGAGAAATTCGTGGGTTTCACGGAGGACCTTGGCCGGATCGGAAAACACGTGAATGACGCGAAGGACAGCTATGAAAAGGCCCTTTCGAAGCTGAGCGAGGGCCCTGGCAACCTGGTACGCCAAGTGGAAATGCTCAAGGAACTCGGCGCACGCACCAATAAGGGCATCCACGACAAACTGCTCCAGCGCTCGTTGGAGAATGGCGAATGACCTTCTGGAAGCGGCTACCACCCCTTTTCGTACTCACCCTGTTTTGGGGATGTACGGCACAGGCTCCCGTAGCCAAGCGTGACAACCTCACCTCCATGTATGGCAGCAATTCGGGCGGTATCCGTTTGCAAGCACGTGTGCACCACGCCGATACCGCCACGTCGTTGCTGTACTTCAAACTTCCAACCCGCGACCTACTCTATAAGAGCGGTGGTGATGGGCGCGCGTTCAAAGCCAGTGCGCGTGTTCAGTACCAAGTGCTCGCGAACTGGGGCTCACGTCAACTCCTGGATAGTGCCGGTACCATTGTGGAGGACATGACCTCCGATCCATCCTTGGACCAAGAGCTCATCGGCACATTGTCATTGCGTCCAGGGCAGCCCGCCTCGTACGTCATCAAAGTGACCGCGACCGATCTGAACCGCGAGTCATCGGGTGTTGCTTACCTACGTGTTCAGCGAACCGCATCCACGCGTCAGTACTTCCTCCCTATCGACAAGAAAACGAACCTTCCCCTATTCACTGACCACGTGCGTCCTGGTCGGTCGCTTGGTGTGCGATGTGGGTCGCTCGCTGGCCGTTCACTTTGGGTGGGGCACCGCATAGCGGACCTGTCCTTACCAGCCCCCGTGTTCAGTACGAGTGAACCCAATCCCAGCTCGAGTGTCATGGACAGCACGTTCAGCGTGCATGTCGGTCCTGATGGTTCGTTCGACCTTGAATTGACCTCGGCCGGTCTTTATCATTTCCGGACCGATAGTAATGCCTTGGATGGCTATACGGTGGTCGCATTGGACCAAAGCCACCCTGTCATCGGCTCGGCGGCTGATATGCTAAGGCCCATGCGGTATATCACTTCCGTACAAGAATATGACCGGCTTTCCAAAGCCCCGAACGTACGCCAGGCGGTGGAGCAATTCTGGCTTGATGCTGCCGGTGATCGGGAGCGCGCGCGGGAGGCCATACGGATCTACTTCGAACGCGTTGAGACCGCCAACCACCACTTCACCAGCGATGTGGAAGGTTGGCGTACCGACCGGGGCATGGTGCACATCATCTTCGGCCGGCCAACGTCCATCCAAAAAAGCGACCTCAGTGAGTCCTGGATCTATGGTGAGGAGAATAACCTGATGAGCTTGGTCTTCACCTTCGTGAGGCGTCAAGGACCCTACACGGAGAATGACCTGATCCTTGAACGGGACCCGATCCTCAAAGGTGCTTGGTACAGGAACGTGGAGAGCTGGCGCAACGGTCGGGTCTATCAGAACTGACCCTGCCTGTTGGGGAAGAAGAGCATCCATCACCCGGGTTCCAAGAAATGGTCGGACCTTTGGTCCAGGTGACCCGAACCGGTGCCTGGATGATATCATGGCGGACAAGGACCTTGTATGCGGCATCTGGCCGGTTATCGAAGCACTTAAGGCTGGCAAGAACGTGGAGAAGTTGCTCATCCGGCGCGAGGCCGGTGGTGACGGGATCCGGGAGATACGCCAATTGGCCTTGGACAGACAGGTCCCCTGGCAGCCGGTCCCCGTTGAAAAGCTCGACCGACTTACGAAGACCGAGCACCAAGGGGTGGTAGCACTACTCAGCCAAGTGGATGAGCAGGATCTGGATGAGGTCATCAGCTTGGCGTACGAGCGTGGGGAAACGCCGCTGATCGTGGCGTTGGACAGCGTCACCGACGTCCGGAACATGGGCGCCATTGCCCGAAGTGCCGAGTGCTTTGGAGCGCACGCCTTGCTCGTTCCCAAGGTGGGTACTGCCCGTCTGGGACCGGATGCCGTGAAAAGCTCGGCTGGTGCCCTGCTGCGCAAGCCCGTGTGCCGAGTGGCACGCTTGTCGGATGGTTTGAAACGGGCGCGTGAGCATGGCGCACGCATCATTGCCTGTACAGAAAAGAGCAATACCCTGCTGGACCAAGTGGACCTTACCGGCCCGTTGGTGATCGTGATGGGTAGCGAGGACGAAGGCATCTCTGATGCTGTGCTGCGCCTATCCGATGAATTGGTCCGGATCCCCATGTCCGGTGCCATCGGTTCATTGAACGTTAGCGTGGCCACAGGTATCGTGCTCCACGCCGTACATAGTGCTCGCGCGCGCCCCGCGTGAACCGGCCGACCCAGGTCCTTCCAATACCCTCTTGAACGGACTACCCGGCCATTGGTCGGGCAGGAAACCTTTTTCGTCGATCAGGGGTACAACGGTCCCAGATCATGTCATAGATGCGCCACACGACTACTCCTCGGCTGGCGCGGATGAACGAAAAAGGACCATGAACAAGCGATCGATCAACTGGCTTTGGGCCCTGGCGCTCTGCCTTTGCGCCCTCTGTACGATGCATGCCCAAGCACAGTCGCCGAACGTGCACGGGGAATACGCGCTACGTATCACCGGACTCACCTCCGAATTGCGCGATGCCCTGACACGCGACTTGGATCGCTCCGGTGAAGCGCGCGTGGTGTTCGCCTGTGTTCCTGCCGGGATCCTGGTGGTAGCGGATACACAGGACCGTTCATCGGAACTTCTCATTGAGACCATTCAGGAGGTTCTGGATCAGCGCGATCGGAATGTGCTCGTGGAACACTTATCGTGGACCGTCCAACAGGCTGAGTTGGCCTGTGCCAATACCCGAAACCGATGAGCAAGCCTACCATGCCCATCATCCAGGTCACTCGTAGCACGCTACTCGCGTTGTTCGTATCAACCCTAGCAGGTACCTGGAATACGACACACGCTCAGCTTACCGTCCAACCGCAGGACGATCTTCAGGCGTTGGCGGCCGCCATCACCGGACCGGGTGTGACCATCCTCAATCCGGTCATCAACTGTGGGGACTCCGCCTATGGAGAGTTCAGCTACAGCGGCAGCACGCTCGGTCTACAGGACGGTGTGGTGCTCACCACGGGATGGATCAATGATGCGCTAGGACCCAACAATAATGGGGGCACGACCCGTTACAACTCAGGAACAGGAGGCGATGCTCTCCTCGATGCCGTAACCGGAAGGGACACCTATAACCGATGTCGCTTCGAGTTCGATATCATCCCCAGCGGTGACAGCCTCCGATTCAACTTCGTCTTTGCCAGTGAGGAATACAACGAATGGGTCGGTTCGCAATACAACGACGTCTTCGGATTCTTCATCAGCGGACCAGGGATCACCGGTGATCCTGGTATCGGTAACGACAAGAACATCGCCTTGATACCAGGCACATCACAAGCCGTTGCGATCAACAACGTCAACAATGGCTTGAACGAACAGTACTTCTTCGATAATACCGGTGGGTCCGAGATCCAATACGATGGTCTGACCCAAGGACTCTACGCCGAATCCCGTGTAACACCCTGTCAGACCTATCACCTGAAGCTCATCGTGGCGGATGCGTCGGACCGTTGGTGGGACAGTGGTGTGTTCATCGAGCGCATCCGCAGCAACGAGATCACCATGAGCAGCCATACGCTCAATGGAACGCCCAATATGGTGGAAGGCTGCAATCCTGGTTGGGTGACGTTCACGCGGAACACTTCCACAGCGTCCGCCCTCAACCTGACCTACTTCCTGCAAGGGACCGCCACCAACGGTGTGGACTACAGTGCCATCGGTAATGTGAACCCCAGTGTGCCCAAGCTCGTGACCATTCCTATGGGACAAACGTCTGTTAACGTGAACGTGAACCCGACAGCCGATGCGGTCAATGAGGGAAATGAATTCCTCCGGTTCATCCTCGGTAACCCATTTTGCCCTGCGAACAACCTCGACACGCTGATCTTCAACGTGACCGACACCCTTATCGCGACACTATCCCCGTTGAACCCCACCATCTGTCGAGGCGACTCGGTCCAGTTGGTTGTGACGGGTGGCGCGAACTACGCATGGAGCCCTGCAGGTACGCTCAGTGCCAGCAACATCGCTGACCCTTGGGCGTCGCCAACAGTGAACACCCTGTACCAAGTGGCTGTGACCGAGGGGACCTGTCTTCGGAACATACGGACCACTGTGCGCGTGAGCGATATTGCATTGTCCGGTGTGGTCACAACCCCACTATGCGCCGGAGCACAGAATGGCGCCATCAACCTGACCACGACAGGAGGCGTAGCTCCCTATCTGTTCGCTTGGACCGGACCGGGTGGCTTCACGTCCAGTAGTGAGGACCTGGTGAACATCGGCGCAGGCACTTACACCGTTTCAGTGACCGACGGAAACGGATGTGACCGCACGCGCACGTTCGTGGTCAATGAACCTACGATACTGAGTGGTACGCTCACACCATCCATCCAGCCCTTCGGCGAGAACATCTCCTGTAACGGCGATGGATCGGGCTCCTTGGGCTTGAACGTTACCGGCGGAACGGTCCCATATGGGGTCAGTTGGGTCGGACCCGCTTCCTTCACCTCCAACAATTTCGATCTGGTCGGCATCGGTGCCGGGAATTATGAAGCGACGGTGACGGATGCCAATGGATGCCAATTCATCGGGAGTTTCAATATGACTCAACCCGATGCGCTGATCCCGTCGATCAGTGGTATACAGAATGTCGTCTGTCATGGTGATGGACTCGGTACAGCCGTCGTGAACGCCACCGGTGGAAGACCACCCTATTCCTATTCCTGGAATAGCGTGCCGCCCCAATCCACCGCCTCAGCAACCTCATTACCGTCGGGAACGTGGACCGTCACCGTCACGGACGCATATGGATGCCATACCCAGGCACAGGCCTCAGTTGGAGGACCCACCGCACCACTTGTCACGAACACCACAAGCCTTGTCCCGGTATCGTGTTCCGGCGGGAATTCGGGGTCGGCCGTCATCACAGCAACAGGGGGCACAGCTCCTTACACCTACACCTGGAACACCTCACCCGCTCAGAACGGTCCATCAGCCACCAACCTCACCGCTGGAACATGGACCTGTTCGGTGACCGATGCGAATGGATGCAGCCGGTCGCATGACGTGACCATCGGTCAGCCACTCGCGCCGCTTACGCTCGATCCGGTCTCGCAGACCAACATCGCCTGTCATGGTCAGAACATCGGACAAGCCACGGTGGTCGCTAGTGGGGGCACAGCGCCTTACAGCTACAACTGGAACACCCCCCCTACGCAAACCACTGCCACGGCCAGCAACCTTGGAGCAGGAAGTTGGTCCTGCACGGTCACCGATGCACGTGGATGCACCGCCGTGCATGTCGTTACCATCACGCAGCCTGCAGCCCCCCTGTCCGCGTCCATCTCCGCACAAACGAACGTGGCATGTTTCGCTGACAACAGCGGCAGCGCCACGGTGCAAGTTGCCGGTGGCAGCGCACCCTATACAGTGATCTGGAACACCACTCCAGCACAAATCGGTACCACCGCCACCACTCTGATAGCCGGTACTTGGACCTGCACAGTGACGGATGCACAAGGATGCTCGACGTTCCAAAGCGTAACCATCACACAACCTACAGCAGCCCTTCAGACCACTGCTTCGTCCGCCACCATGGTGGCTTGTCATGGCAACGCAAGTGGATCCGCCGGTATCGGGGTCTCTGGAGGAACAGCACCGTACACCTACGCTTGGAACACCACACCGGCCCAAACAAATGCTACTGCAACCGGACTCCCTGCCGGTACATGGACCTGCGTTGTCAGCGATGCGCAAGGATGCACCACCCAACGCGCGTTCACCATCACCGAGCCTTCCGGCCCGTTGAGCGCATCACTAGCATCTCTCACACCGGTACTCTGCTTCGGGAACGCCTCGGGTGAGGCCAGTGTCGCAGTGAGCGGCGGTACCGTACCCTACACTTATGCTTGGAACACGACGCCTGTTCAGAACACAGCCACCGCCAGTGGCCTCACTGCCGGCACCTGGACCTGTACGGTCACCGATCAACAAGGATGCAGCATCACACAGGATGCTGTGGTGAATAGCCCGGCTGCAGCCCTTTCCTCCTCGGTGACCTCCATCATCGATGTACTGTGCCATGGACTGAGCACCGGTAGTGCTGCGATCGCAGCGGCTGGCGGAACAGCACCCTATACCTATGCATGGAACAGCGTACCTCCGCAAAGCGGACCATCCGCCACGAACCTTCCCGCAGGAAGCTTCACGTGCACGATCACCGATGCTCAGGGCTGTACGTCATCACGTGTTGTTGTCATCACTCAACCAACAGCCTCCCTGACCGTGAGCGGGAGCACCGTTGCTGCCGTATGTCAGGGCGCTGCGAACGGGGCGGTGGACATCACCATCTCCGGGGGAACAACTCCCTACGCATCGAACTGGACCGGCCCGAACGGATTCTTTTCGGCATCCCAGGATATCGCATCGTTGGAGGCCGGCGTGTACGATCTCGTGATCACGGATGGTAACGGCTGCGCCAATTCCACCAGCTGGAATGTGAACCAACCCGGCCTGTTCACCGTGAGTACCTCGATAGCCACATACGTTGGCGGTGTGAATGTGAGCTGCGCAGGTGCTTCCGATGGGAGCATCGACCTGACCGTGTCCGGAGCGACGCCGCCATATCAATATGATTGGAACGGACCCGATGGATACACCGCTTCAAGCCAGGATGTCTCCGGGCTTGAAGCAGGTACATATACCGTGATCATCACGGATGATAATGGATGCAGTACCTCGGAGACCCTCACCCTGTCAGCGCCACTACCGTACTCCATCGGGTTGACCTCAGCCACCATGGTCGGCGGCTTCAATATCGGCTGCTTCGGTGCCGCTTCCGGTTCGATCGATGCCACCGTTCAGGGCGGTACCGCTCCGATCGGTCTTGCATGGACCGGACCAGCGGCGTTCGTGGCCACTGCAGAGGACATCAACTCCTTGATAGCAGGGAACTATACGCTCACGGTCACCGATGCGAACAGCTGCCAAGCCGACCAGACCATTCTCTTGACACAACCCGATGCCCTGCAAGTCACCGCATCTGTCAGTGCCACTGTTTCGTGTAACGGAGGCTTCGACGGGTCGGCACAGGCATCCGTATCCCAAGGCGTAGCGCCCTATACGATCATATGGAGCACGACGCCGACCCAGAACGGCCCCTTGGCCACTGGACTGGGCGCCGGCACCTACACCGTGTCCGTGAACGATGCGAACGGCTGTTTGAACAATGCATCCGTTACGATCAACGAACCCGCGTTGGCCCTCAGTGCGACCATCGCTTCAGTCGTGAACGTGAACTGTCACGGCCAAGCGACAGGATCAGCTGCGGTATCAGCGACCGGAGGCACCTCACCTTATGCGTTCGCTTGGGATACCACACCTCCCCAAACCAGTGCAACCGCCACGGGGCTCGCAGCTGGGAACTACACATGCACCATCACCGATGCTCGGGGATGCACCACCTCGGTAACGGCGAGTGTCAGCGGTCCGGCCGAACCGTTGAGCCTCAGTGTGCTGACCATCACTCCGGTTCGATGCCATGGCGGTTCAAGCGGTGCGGCCACTGTGGTGGCATCAGGAGGCACTGGCAACCACAGCTATGTCTGGAACACCGTGCCTCCGCGTACAGGTCCCACCTTGGACCAGGTCGTCGCCGGTAACTACACCGTTTCGGTCTCCGATGAGAACGGTTGCAGCACCTCACTCGACCTCACGATCAGTGAGCCGAACGCGGCGTTGAGCGCCTCCCTGATCAACACAGTGGACCAGACCTGTTTCGCAAGCCCCACGGGTCAGGCGAGCGTAGCTGCCGTTGGTGGCAGTGCGCCTTACACCTACGCATGGAGTACAACTCCTGTGCAGACAAGCTCCACCGCCGTGGGACTTCAAGCAGGAAGCTACACCGTCATCATCACGGATTCCCGCCTCTGTACCACGACGGTGAATGCGACCATCGCTGGTCCTGCTGCACCTCTGAGCGCAAGTATCACCTCTGTGGTGGATGTGCTCTGCTTCGGCGGGAACACCGGTTCGGCAACAGGTGTGGCTATTGGCGGAACGCCCCCGTACGCTTATCTCTGGAACAGCGACCCAGCCTCCACCACGACCACTATCAACGGTCAATTGGCAGGGACCTATGTGTTCAACGTGACCGATGCCAATGGGTGCACAGGTGCAACGACAGCGACGATCGGACAGCCCGTTATTGGCATTTCCGGATCCTTGGAATCCATCAGCATGGCCAGCTGCTTTGGCGGTGCAGATGGCTATGCCACGATAGGGATCGTTGGAGGCAGCGGCAATTATGACGTGGTATGGAACACCGTACCACCCCAATTCGGAACCGCGATCTCCGGATTACCAGCGGGAACCTACCTGGCACAAGTGACGGATCAGAACGGTTGTTCCGAACCGAAGTTCTTCCCCATCACCATCACCCAGCCCGCCGCACCCTTGGCCATCAGTCTCGTACCTCAGGTCTTTGGCGGTGGCTTCAACACCACGTGTTCGAATTCCGCGGATGGAAGTATCAACGCCACCATCACCGGTGGGTCGGCACCTTATTCGGTCACCTGGATCACCCCATTGGGTGCCAGTCCGAGCACCGAGGACATCTTCGGACTGAGCGCAGGAACGTATGCCGTGAACGTGACCGATGACCAGGGTTGCGTCGCCAATGCTACTATCACCCTGACCTCCCCTGTGCCCCTGGACATTGCCACCCAGGTAACTCCGGCAGCATGCCAAGGGGCCGCGACCGGAGCAGTGGACCTCAGTGCTTCCGGGGGTGTTTCGCCTTATCTCTATGATTGGAATGGACCGAACGGGTTCAGCGCTAACACCGCCTCTATCTCGGGTTTGTCCGCAGGTGTCTATCAGCTGGGCCTCACCGATGCGAACGGATGCCCGGCCTCATTCGCTGTGGACGTCAACCAGCCCGGGATATTCACCATCAGCGCAGTGCTGAGCAGCTTCAACGGCGATGTGGAGGTCTCATGCCACGATGCCAGCGACGGCTCCATCGACGTCACGGTGAGCGGTGGCACGCCAGGCTACACCTACGCTTGGAGTGGGCCTGGCGGAATGTTCACGAACAGCGAGGACCTTGATGCACTGGCCCCTGGTTCCTACCAGCTGACCCTTACCGATGCCAATGGATGCAGCAGTTCTGCCATCTACGAACTCGTCGCACCAGCACCCCTCAACATCGCTCTGAGTGCTTCGCTATCCGGCCAATATGCAATTGGATGCAACGGTGGATCGAACGGAAGTATAACTGCCACGATCGTTGGCGGGGTGGGTCCATATTCCTTTATGTGGAGCGGCCCGAACGGGTTCAGCGCAAGCACTTCCACCATCTCCGGACTCCTGGCAGGAACGTATGACCTCAGCGTGACCGATGTGAACGGGTGCAACTCATCCGCTAGCATCACGCTGCTACAGCCAGACCCGATCAACGCTACCATCACCTCGCAACTTCAAGCCAATGGTGATGCCATCAGCTGTAATGGAAGTAATGACGGAGGTATCAACTTGGGCATCACCGGAGGTCAAGGGCCTTACCTCGTGCTCTGGACAGGACCGAACGGTTTCTCCAGCACGGACCAGGACCTCAGTGGCTTGGCCGCCGGCACCTACACGGTCACCATCACCGATGCACAGGGCTGCACGGCCAATGGTGCCATTACCTTGACGGAACCTGCTCCTTTCACATTGGGTGCTCTGATACCCACCGCCATCGGTGGCACAGCGATCGACTGCCCAGGAAGCACCAACGGCAGCATCGACCTCACCGTGACCGGTGGAGCTGGTTCCTTCTTGTACGCATGGACGGGGACGAACGCATTCGCGGCGATCACCGAAGATGTGAGCGGACTTGGCGCTGGGTCGTATACCGTATCGGTCACCGACCTGAATGGATGCACTGCGCAATCCTTCTTCGTTCTTGACGAACCTCAAGCGTTGACCGCAAACGCCTCCATCATCAATACCCGGTGCCAAGGCAACGCGGACGGTGCGATCGACCTGGTGGCCAACGGTGGCACTTCGCCGTACACCTACATGTGGTCCAGTGGTTTCGGCCTGTTCAGCAGCACCGACGAGGACCTGATCGGTATACCCGCTGCCGTATACACGGTGATCATCACGGATGCGAACGGGTGCTTCTTGCAGCGTTCCTTCAATGTGGATGAACCCGATCAGTTCTCCATGACCGGCCTCATTTCACAATATCCTGGCGGCTACAATGTCAGTTGCCCAGGTTCCGAGGATGGCCGGATCGTGTCCATTGTGACAGGCGGAACCCTGCCTTATCAGTATACATGGCTCGGTAGCCAGGGCATCGTAGGCACAGCCTCCAACATCAGTGAACTACCTGCAGGCACTTATGAATTGATCCTGACCGATCAGAACGGCTGCAGTGGATTGTCCACGTTCGAGCTCGTGGAAGCCGACCCCATTACGATCGGCCTTCTTCCCTACCAATATCCCGGTGGCGCGAATACCACTTGCAATGCGACCTTGACCGGTAGCATCGATGCCACCATCGTTGGCGGTGTAGGACCATACACGCTGGATTGGCAAGGACCAGGCGGGTTCTCCTCATCACAAGAAGACCTGACCAATCTTGGGGCAGGAGGCTATGCCCTGCTCGTGACCGATCTGGCAGGATGTACTGGTGCTGCCAGCATCACCCTCAACGAACCCGAGCCGCTCAGCAGCTCCGCAGTGACAGGGAGCACATCGGGTGGCAACGGGCTCAATTGCAACGGTGCAATGGATGGCACCATCGACCTGACCATCATCGGAGGAACTGCTCCTTATCAGATCATCTGGTCCGGGCCGGATGGGTTCGGCAGCACCAACAACGACCTTACGGGTCTTGGCGCCGGTACCTACACCGCGACGATCAGCGATATCAATGGATGCACCTCCACGGCAAGTGCCACCATCACCGCACCGAACGCGATCCAGATCGTTCTGTCCGCGACGGAATTCAGTGGCGGCTTCCATGTCCCTTGTTCCGGTTCCAGCGTGGCTATCGTGCAATCCACTGTGAGTGGTGGCACCGCCGACTACTCCTACTCCTGGATCGGTCCGAATGGTTTCACGAGTTCGGCTGCGTCACTCATTGACGTATCCGCAGGGAACTACACCCTCACGGTAACCGATGCCAATGGATGCGATGCAACGGCGAGTATCACCTTGTTGCAACCGAACGTCCTTGCCGCTTCAGGCACGGCCGGCACCACGGGCAATGGCTTCGAGGTGAGTTGCTTGGGCAACGATGGAACGATATCCATTTCCATGTCGGGAGGCACACTGCCCTACCAGTTCGAATGGACCGGACCCGACGGCTTTGCATCCTCCCTCGAAGACTTGAGCGGAGTCGCGGCAGGTAGCTACGATCTCATCGTCGAGGATGACAACGGATGCGCCACGAGCATCGGTTTCGTGCTCACAGGTCCGGCACCCATCGGCGGAAGCATCACCCCTTCGACCGTTATCTGCAACGGTAACAACGATGGCACCATCGATCTCGAAGTAACAGGTGGTTCCGGGATCTACACCTATGCGTGGACCGGACCGAACGGAGCAAGTGGTTCAACGCAGGACCTCTCCGATCTGGAAGGTGGCTCGTACACCGTGGTCGTGAACGATGATGGCAATTGCACTGCCACGTTCAGCACGGACATCATCGTAAGTGGTGCCATGAGCGCAGAGGTGTACCGCAGTACCTATGGCACAGTGAACATTCCCTGTCATGGCGACAGTTCAGGCGTGATCGAACTGAGCATCACGGGTGGTACCGCACCACTCGACATCACATGGACCGGTCCTAACGGTTTCACTAGCACAGGTACGGACCTCAGCGGACTTCCTGAAGGCACGTATGCGTTCACCATCACCGATGACAATGGTTGTACGTTGGACAGCACGATCGTCCTAACCGCACCCCAGGAGGAACTGGGGACAGCGCTGACCGCCACGCTCCAAGCATCCGGAACCAACATCTCCTGTAACGGAGGTTCCGATGGCAGTATCGAGGCCAGTGTGCAAGGTGGCAATGCGCCCTACACCTACCTCTGGCGTGGACCGAACGAGATCACGTTCACAACATCGACCATCACCGACCTGCCTGCTGGGGACTATGAGCTGGTGGTGACCGATACCAACGCGTGCATCAGCACCGTGAACATCACATTGACCGAGCCCGCGGCCCCGATCACGATCGATGCAACACTATCCAACTACAACGGCGCGGGCATCTCCTGCTCCGGCAGTAGCGACGGCAGTATCGGAACAACCGTCACGGGCGGGTCACCCGACATGACGTTCTCATGGAGCGGACCGTCCGGTTTCACCAGCACGGCGGACAGCCTCTTCGGTCTTGAGGCAGGCACCTACACAGTGTTGGTAACGGATATCAATGGATGCAGCCTTTCGCTTCCTGTAACGCTCACCGCTCCAACTGTACTCGAGACCGAACTGAATGTTGGCATCTTCAACGGAGGAACGAACGTGAGCTGTGAGGGCGCGGAGGACGGTTCCATCGCCCTGGTCATCTCCGGCGGAACAGGTCAGGTTTCAGTGATGTGGGAAGGCCCCGATGGATTCTCCAGCGCGCAGGACACCCTTACGGATCTATCAGCAGGGAACTACTGTGTAACGCTCACGGATGCCAATGACTGTTCGACCGTTGCGTGCCAGATGCTGATCGCACCTAGCACGCTCGTGGTCGGTGGAACGGCCACCCCGGCCGCTTGTGGCCTGGCCAATGGAGCTGTTGATGCGTCCATCACCGGTGGCACTGGACCCTACGACCTGGTCTGGAACAATGGAGCCACCGACGAAGACCTGTCCTCCATCGCACCCGGCACCTATTCGGTGGATGTCACCGACGCGAACGGTTGCACGGCCAACACCACGGTGATCGTGATCGGGACTGCGGCACTACAAGCGGTGATCTCGGCCAATGACGTTCGTTGTCACCAGGCCAACGACGGCACTATCGTGGTGACCCCGATCACTGGAGAGGCTCCGTACTCATATGACTGGGATCACGGTCCGAACACCGCCAGCGTATCGGACCTCGCCCCGGGCAGTTACACCGTCCTCATCACCGATGCCAATGGCTGCAGCCTGAGCACCTCGGCATCCATCGCAGAGCCTACCGCCATCGATGCGGTGGGTGAGGTGAGCACGTATGACAACGGTTACTCCGTAAGCACTTACCTCGGCACGGACGGGTCCATCACCACGGCGGTGAGCGGCGGTAGTGGTCCGTACGAATACGCTTGGGCGCATGGCCCCTCCACCGCGGATGTCAACGGCCTCTCTGCCGGCACCTATGTGGTCACCATCACCGATGTGAATGGATGCTCGATCCAGTTGGAGTTCGTACTCGACGAGCCGAACGACCTGGGACAGCCGACGGGATTCACTCCCAATGGCGATGGACAGAACGACCGCTATCACGTACGTGGTCTCGACGCCTTCGACACCAACCAGATGACCGTTTTCAACCGTTGGGGGAACGTCGTGTATGAGCGCGTGAACTACCGTAATGACTGGACCGGCGAGAACATGACCGGTGAGCCACTTCCCAATGGGACCTACTTCGTCATCATCACCATCCCTGATGCAGGCCAAACACTCCAGAACTATGTGGACCTCCGCCGCTAAGGAACCTTGCATGGGTACTTCCCGTTCAAGGCTGATGCCGACCATGAACAGGCTGCAGTATTCGGGGATCATTGCTCTGGCGCTACTGTGCGTACAAAACGCCCGTGCACAGCAAGAGGCCATGATCTCGCAATACATGTTCAACGGGCTATTCGTCAACCCGGCATATGCGGGTAGTCATCCCTATGCCAGCGCCAGCATTCTGCACCGCGAACAATGGACCGGCATGCCCGGCGCCCCGTCCACCAGCATGCTCGCCTTCGATACCCCGGTATGGAAGAACAAGTTCGGATTGGGTGTGAGCATGGTGCACGATCAGATCGGCGTGAGCCGAGACCTGGACATGAGTACGCACTTCGCATACAGCATACGCGTGAGTGAGGGTTCTCGATTGGCGTTCGGTCTTCGCGCAGGGGTCTCCATCTATTCGGCCAACGTCAGCGATCTCGTCTACTGGGACCAGAACGATGCGGTTTATGTGCAGGACATCCGCAACACACCTGTGGGACGGTTCGGCGCTGGGCTCTATTGGCACTCACGCACCTCTTACGCGGGCATCTCCATTCCTACGCTATATGCCATGGACGAACGGGTGGCCGAGGCATCACGTAGTATCCTACGGAACTACTTCACCAAACATATCTACCTCAACGCCGGACATGTGTTCGAGTTGAGCGAGGACTTCGACCTGAAGCCATCGGTGATGGTGAAGTACCAACAGGAAGCGCCACCTGAAGTGGACCTGAACTGTAATGTGTTGTTCCGCGAACGATTCTGGCTGGGAGTGGGTTATCGGACCGGTGATGCCATGGTGGCGATGCTGGAATACCAGGCAACGTCCATGATCCGTGTCGGGTATGCCTACGATATGAACACCAGCGGTCTGCGCCACTATAACGGTGGAAGCCATGAAGTGATGCTCGGCCTGGACCTTGGAAAGGAACCCATCCGGATCAAATCCCCTCGCTATTTCTAATGAGCACGCACCGGCTATCTCCCCTGGCGTTGTGGCTCGCGGCCGTCCTGCTGCAAGCTTGCACGACCGTTCGGCTCCATCAGGCCGATAAGGCCTACGACCTGATGCACTTCCCCAAGGCCGAACGCCTGTATGAAAAAGCCCTGGCCCGGACCGACGACCGCCTCGCACGGGTGCACGTGGCCAACGCTTACAGGAAGCACAACGCGCTCGAGCAGGCCCGATCACATTACGCACGTCTCGATTCCGCACGTCCATTGACCGGTGACACAGCGCTGGACTACGCCGAGGTGCTCATGGGTCTGACCGAACGCGAAGCCGCAGCCGACCTGTTCTTCCGCGTACTCCAAGGATCACCGGAGAACCGACGTGCGCTTGACTTATATGAATCCGCTCAAGGATACCATTCCTTCTTTGCCGATACGGGCCGTTACATCCTCACACGTCTTACATTGCCCGGGATCGCCACCGCATTCGCACCCGTTCCTTACCAAGGCGGATTGATCGTCGCCGGAGAGCGCATGGTCGATGACAAACAGGCGAATCCGTGGAATGAACGATCGTTCCTCGACCTGTACCACACCACGTCACGCACCATCGTTACTTGGACCGATGCCAAACCCTTGCCAGGGGAGGTGAACGGCGCATATCACGAAGGACCAGCGGTGCTCAGCGCCGATGGAAGAACCCTCTACTTCACACGGAGCAATTACGTGGAGCGCAAGCTGCTGAAGGACGAAGGGAATACCAGCCACCTGAAGCTGTTCCGCGCAACGCTAGACAGTGCAGGGAATTGGTCGGACCTGAGAGCGTTCGCACACAATAGTGATGACTGGTCCACGGGTCACCCTGCCCTATCACGAGATGGGCGCACGCTCTACTTCGCCAGCGATCGTCCGGGCGGTTACGGGGGAATGGACCTTTGGCGCTGCCGGGACAGTGGAACAGGATGGGGGGAACCGGAGAACCTGGGGTACACGATCAACACACCTGGCAATGAGCTCTTCCCGACCATCAACGGCGATGCGCTACATTTCTCCAGCACCGGTCATTTCAACATGGGTGGTCTGGATATTCTGGAGACCCACGAACAGGATGGTCATTGGGTGATGCCCAAGAACCTGCTCTATCCGATCAATACCGAGCATGACGATATGCATTTCGTCCTGGATGGTACCGGGCTCTCAGGATTCTTGAGCAGCGACCGTTCCGGCCTGGATCAGGTCTATGCATTCACGGTGTATGAACCCTTGTTCTACTTGGATGGCATCACCATGGACCAGGAGGGTGGATTCCTATCGAACACCGAAGTGGAATTGACCAACATGGAGACCGGCGAGGACCTTTCCGCTTTCACCAGCGCTGATGGTCGATTCAACTTGGCCATCGAACCCAACAGTGAATACGTTGTACGCTGCGAACGGGAAGGTATGCTGACCAGTACGAACCGGATCAGTACCAAGGGACTCACACGTAGCGACACGATCTCCTTGGAGGTGCGCATGACCCCGATCCAAGTGGGGCAGTCCATCGCCATCAACAACATCTACTACGATTACGACAAGTGGGACATCCGACCGGATGCGGCCAAGGAATTGGACAAGCTCGTGAGCATCTTTCAGGATAACCCCAAGTTGATCTTCGAACTAGGTTCACATACCGACAGTCGTGGAGGGGATCTGTACAACCTTGTTCTCTCCGATGCCCGCGCGCAAGCAGCGGTGAACTACCTCATCCGCAATGGTGTCGCCCCTGAACAGATCAGCGCCAAAGGGTATGGTGAAGACCAATTGGTGAACCAATGTGGAAACGCTGTTCGTTGCACCGAAGAGGCCCACCAAGCCAATCGTCGCACCGAGTTCAAGCTCACCGGAAGCCTGGACCTGGCCTCCACTCCAGGTCATTGACCCATTGGCTCCGAGCGCTTGACCATCTCGCTGAACGAGATCCCCTCGGCATGCGCCGATACCCATGAGCGCACATCAAAGTACTTCAACACCAGGCTTTCGTTGGGGTCCTTGAACAGGTCCTTCATCTGCTGCTCCATCGTCCGGAACATCTCCCGCTTGGCCTGTGGGTCACCCGTCCGGGCAAGGCGTTTGATGTTGTCGATCAATAGGACCTCGACCTGATGTGCCCGGTGACGCTTGCTCAGGAACCGTTGGGTGGAGCGAACGATATACTCCAAGAGGTCGTAGTTGCCGAGTTCATAGTGAACGACCAGGTTGAACAAGCGAGCATAGGTGAAGATATCCTGGCGCAACGTGGGCTCATTGTCGTTCAACACCTTGTTCAACCAAAATAGCGCCTTGTTCATCTCGCCTGCCCCGAAGTAGGCACACGCCAAAGCGAAGTAGAACTCCAGCTCATGTTCCTTATGCAGCCGGTCCCCCATGGATTCCATTCCTTCGATGATCGTATCGACCAGGGTGATGGAACGCACATGCTCGCCGGAGCGGTCCAGTAAGCGTAATTCACTCAGGTAACTGGCCACGAACACCTGGGATGCGATGTTCTGACCCATGAATCCCTCGGTCCCGGGCAATGACCGCATCACCGCGATGTTCTTTCGGGCGCTCTCAAGGTCCCGCAGTTCGATCTGGGCGTTTATGATGTAATGCAATGTTCGGATATAACGCTTCGGGAGGTCCGCTTTGATCAACGGATTGTCGTCCAGTATTTGATGGACTCGCTGGAACTTCTCCAGTGAAGTCCGCCAATCGCGCTTGGCCCATTGGCAGAAACCCTGTGTGTAATAACAGATGGTGGCAGCTCGACGGGAAAGAGCCGTGTTCTTCCCTTTGATCAGCGGATGCTCGCTGATCTCCTCCACCATCGCATGTTCCTCTTCGGTCCGCACATACCCACCGCTCCTGAACACATAGTTGATCTTGGAATACAGGATATGATAAGCCGCGAGGTTCCTGAGTTTCTCGATGACATCGCGCTCCTCCTCGATCAGCGCGTCCAGGTCCTTGGTGAATTCGCCTGACTCATAGGCCTCCTCCAAGAGCATCTTCTCCCAATTGAGCAACTCGAACCAATAGTAGAAGCGTTCGTTGTCCCGTGCGATCTTCTTGGCCCTGTGGAGCAGCTTGTTGCATTCCACGTACAGCGCCTTTTGATACAGGATCTCGATGTTCTTGATCTCCTGTTTCAGGATACCGCTCACACTGGCCTCGGCATGATAGGCCCGCAAGGCTTTCAGGATCAATTTGTACAGGTGGTTCTTCTCCGATGGCAGGTGTTTGATGAAGGTCTCCTTCGCGAACAACTTCTTGAGTGCCTCCTCATCATACACCTTCTGCTTGTCGATCGCATCGAAGATCCGCAGGTAGTTCTTGTCCCCCGATTGGAGGGAGGAATGCAGCTTGAAGAAGCGCTTCTCCGATTTGGACAAGGAACGGATCAGGTCGTGTAACTCGGTACTAGGCTTCATGAGCAATGATGCGAATTGACGATGGGATCCCAAGGACCTTCTCAAAGGTAGGGATCCCGAAGGTGTGCCCTTGACCGTTCCTTGGAACTCGACCGCCGATACCTTTGGAACATGTTACGCACGCTTATGTTCGTCGGCCTGTTGGCGCAATCGGCTATCCAGTACGTTGCTGCACAGCATGGTTGCCAGACCACCAAGCATCGCCACTCGTCCATGCCGGGTGGAACACGCTCCGACGAAGGCGAGCTGGCAACATGGCCTTGGGACCTGCTACACCAACGCATCGACCTGGACCTCACGCAGGGCAATGTGATCGGAGGCGCCTGCACCATCACTGCTGTTCCCCGCACCGCCAATGCCACGGAGCTGCCATTGCACCTCCTCGAACTCACCGTCGATTCCGTGACCACGGGACATGGCCCGCTATCCTTCACACACGACGATGAACTACTCACCATCACGACCGATGTCCCGTTCGATACGGATGACACCCTGTTGTTGACGGTCCATTATCACGGTGACCCGGTGACCGACCCAAGTGGTTTCGGTGGCTTCTATACCACCTCGCCCTATACGTACAACTTGGGCGTGGCCTTCCAACGAGTTCCCCACTCCTTTGGACGCGCATGGTTCCCCTGTGTGGACAACTTCACCGAACGGAACAGCTACGAATTCCTGGTCAAGACCAACGGTGGCCGGACCGCCTGGTGCAACGGGGAACTCCTGGCCACCATTCCCCTCAGTGGCGATACCACAGTGTACCACTGGTACCATTCCGAGACCATTCCTGCATACCTCGCATCGGTGGCGGCTTCGAACTATGTGGCTGCCCGGGATACGTTCACCAGCATCACCGATACACCTGTTCCAGTGGCGTTGGTGGCGCGCCCACAGGACACGACCGCCATGAAGAACTCCTTCCTTAATCTGCACCAGGCCTTCGACGGCTTCGAGCGGCGGTTCGGACCCTACCGTTGGGACAAGGTGGGATACGTGCTGACCACACAAGGCGCCATGGAGCACTCCACCAGCATCCATTACCCGGCATCCATCGCCGACGGAACGCTGGCGTACGAAACGATCATGGCCCACGAGCTTGCCCACCAGTGGTTCGGTGACCTGGTCACCTGCGAACGCGCAGAAGAAATGTACATCAACGAAGGGGGCGCGGAATACCTCAGCTTCCTGTTCCTGGAAGAGGTGTATGGAAGAGACCGCTACCTACGGACCGTGCGGGAGAACCATCGCGCCATGGTGCAACGGGCGCACATCCTCGATGAAGGCTGGTGGGCGCTTGGGGACATGCCGCAGGCATGGACCTACGGTGAGCACACGTACAACAAAGGCGCCGACATCTGGCACACCCTGCGCGGTTACCTCGGCGATACGCTCTTCTTCCAAGGACTGACCTCCTTCCTGGATGCCTATGCCTACCAACCGGTGAACACCACCTTGCTCCGCGACCACCTCGCCCAGGTCACCGGAATTGCACTCACGGACTTCTTCGATGACCATGTCCTACAACCCGGCTGGGCCGCGTTCGAGGTGGATTCCTTCACCGTACAACCCACCGGGAACGAGTTCACCATCACCACCCACGTCCAACAGAAGCAGCGCGGCCCCAGCCAACCGTACAATAACGTGCCCCTGTACTTGACCTGTCACAGTGCCAACGGCGAAGTCTGGACGGCTCCGGAACCGGTACTCGTGGGTGGCCCTTTCACCACGGTCACTGTCCAAGCGCCGTTCGCTGCCATATCGGTGGCACTCAATGTGGATGAACGCATCGCGCAGGCGGTGACCGTGGACAGCGACACGCTCACCGGCACAGGTAACACCTTCTACCCCAACGCCGACCTGCGCATCACCGTGAACAGCATGCCCACACCCACGCCCATCCGGATCGAAGAATACTGGGTGGCAGCCGATACCGAAGCGGATGTACCCTACGCCTGCGTGGTGTCGCCGGACCGCTGGTGGCGCATCCATGCCGCACTGCCCGAAGGCACGGCGCTCAATGGGCGCATCCTGTACGACGGGCGCCCTGGCCTTGCCACCTCCGCCGATGTGGAGCTGATGCAGGATGGCGGCACGCTCAGCTTCCGCGAGGACAGCCTCGTCCTCCTGTATCGCCCAGATGCCTCATGGCCATGGACGGAGCATCCCGACCACACCGTGAATGTGGTCAGTAATCCCACCGACCGCCAAGGTCGCATCGACTTCAACGGACTGGAAGCCGGTGATTATACACTGGGATGGAAACAGAGCGCGACCGACACTCCCCGGATAGCCGAATTGAACACGTTCCAGTTCCGCTACAACGCAGCCTTGGCCACGGTGGAAGTGATCGGTGCCGGGTCGGGCAGTATGCTGCGTCTGCTGGATGCGAATGGACGCATCGTGCTCAGCAAGTATGCTACGGGCCCGGTGGATGTATCCGGCTGTGCGGCAGGTGCCTACCGTGTTCAATTGCGTTCAGGCAACACGGATTGGCGCTTGGCGGGCAGCTTCGTGCACGGTCGTTGAGCACCCTACCAACACAAGCGAGGCCGCCCCTACTGGAACGGCCCCGATCATGCTTCCGATAGCGTTCCGTTATCGCACGTAGCGAAGTCCACGGCCCGGATAATAGGCTCCAGCACCCAATTGCTCCTCGATACGCAGGAGTTGGTTGTACTTGGCGATGCGGTCGCTGCGGCTGGCACTTCCGGTCTTGATCATGCCACAGTTCAGCGCTACGGCCAGGTCGGCGATGGTGCTGTCCTCGGTCTCGCCGCTGCGGTGGCTCATGATGCTCGTGTAGCCCGCGCGGTGCGCCATCTCCACCGCCTCGATGGTCTCGGTGAGCGTGCCGATCTGGTTCACCTTCACCAGGATGCTGTTGGCGATGCCCTTGTCGATGCCCTCGGCAAGACGCTTGGTGTTCGTCACGAACAGGTCGTCACCCACCAGTTGCACACGGTCCCCGACGGTCTCGGTCAGCAGCTTCCAACCCTCCCAATCATCTTCGCTCATTCCGTCCTCGATACTGACGATGGGGTAACGCTTGGCCCAGTCGGCCCACATGGCCACCATCTCCGCGCTGGTCAGCACATCGCCGGTGCTCTCCAGGGTGTACCGCTGCTTCTCCGCGCTGTAGAACTCGGTGCTCGCGCAGTCAAGCGCCAGCACGATGTCCTCGCCGGGCTTGTAGCCGGCTGCTTCGATGGCCTGCATCACCAACTTCAAAGCCTCCTCATTGCTGGGCAGGTCCGGTGCGAAACCGCCTTCATCCCCCACATTGGTGCTCAGGCCTTTCTTCTTAAGCACGGCCTTCAACTGGTGGAACACCTCGGTGCCCATGCGAAGACCTTCGGCGAAGTGCTTCGCGCCCACAGGCATGATCATGAACTCCTGCACGTCCACCTTGTTGTCAGCGTGTGCACCGCCATTGAGGATGTTCATCAAGGGCACCGGTAATACGCTGGCGTTCACCCCTCCCACATAGCGGTACAGCGGCAGACCGGCCTCACTTGCTGCTGCCTTGGCCACGGCCAGGCTGACACCCAGAATGGCGTTGGCACCCAGGTTGCCCTTGTTCGCGGTGCCGTCAAGCGCCAGCATGGCCTTGTCGATCATGGCCTGCTCGGTCACCAGGGCCCCTTGTAATTCGGTGTTCAGCGTGGTGTTCACGTTCTCCACGGCCTTGCGCACCCCCTTGCCCAGGTAACGCTTCTTGTCGCCATCGCGCAGTTCCATGGCTTCATGGGCGCCGGTGCTGGCACCGCTGGGAACAGCCGCGCGACCCATGTGACCGGTGTCGGTCCATACGTCCACCTCCACGGTGGGATTACCACGTGAATCGAGCACCTCGCGTGCCTGGATCTTGGCGATCAAACTCATTGCTATCGGGTTAAACGTTCTGCGTTGAGGCGCGTTCTACGCGGTGCGCCTGCCGGATGTTCTCCACGAACCGATCGAAAAGATAGCGGCTGTCGTATGGGCCCGGCCCGGCCTCGGGGTGGTACTGCACGCTGAACACAGGACGGTCCTTCAGGCGAATGCCCGCCACGCTACCGTCGTTCAGGTGTACGTGGGTGATCTCCACCGCTTTGTTCGCCTCGGCATCCGTACGCTTCACCACGAAGCCATGGTTCTGCGAGGTGATCTCGTCGCGGCCCGTGGTCAGGTCCTTGATCGGGTGGTTGATCCCGCGGTGGCCGTGGTGCATCTTCTCCGTGGCCATCCCCAGACTCTCGGCCAGTAACTGGTGCCCCAAACAGATGCCGAACACCGGCAGACCCGTGCCCACGACCTCTTTCACCAACGCCACGCTCGCCGGCATGGCACCGGGATCGCCCGGACCGTTGCTCAGCAGGATGCCGTCCGGGTTCCACGCGAGCACCTCGCTAAGCGGGGTGTTCATCGGGAACACCTTCACCCGGCAGTCACGCTCCACCAGGCAGCGCTCGATGTTACGCTTCACGCCGAAATCGATCAGCGCCACCCGATGTTGCGCCTCCGCCGCGCCCACCTCATAGGCAACGCGGGTGCTCACGCGACTGCTGAGTTCCAGTCCGGCCATGTCGGGTGCCTCGGCTAGCCTTGTCCGCAGCACCTCCAGGTCCATTTCGCTGGAACTGACCAAGGCGTTCTGTGCACCGTGGTCGCGGATGTGGCGCACCAGTCTACGCGTGTCCACATCGCTGATGCCCACCACGCCAGAGGCCTTCAAATGGTCATTGAGGGAACCGCTGCCACCGGGCCTGCTCCATACCTCGCTGAACTTCTTCACCACCAGGCCTGCGATGGTCACCGAGCCACTCTCCTCCTCGCCCACTTTCACGCCATAGTTGCCGATATGCGGCGAGGCCATGGTCATGATCTGCCCGGTGTAGCTGGGGTCGCTGAAGATCTCCTGGTAGCCGGTCATGCCGGTGTTGAAGCAGATCTCGCCCACCGTCACCCCCGCAGCGCCGATCGCGCGCCCCCTGAACAACGTTCCATCGGCGAGCAACAGGACGGCTTCGGGGCGCTGGCTGACGAGCATGCTTCGGTGGGGGGATTGAATGCGGCGCAAAGATACCCCGACCTCCCCGCACCCCCTGCCGTGGATCATCCACAGGTGTTGATAACGGGGGGTAGCACGCTGGCCGTAGGTGGTAGCGAACAGCACAGCCCCTACCAACCCATACCTTTCCCCCATGCCCCCCGGCCTACGACGCTTTGCCCTGCCCGCGCTCGGCGTAGCCGTCCACCTGCTCTTCCTCGCCCTGCTCTTCCGCCAGCAGGGGCTGCTGTTCGACAAGGAAGCGCTCAAGTACCTCGGCGCGGCGCAGGACCTGCTCAATGGGGACACCACCGACCTGTTGGGGCGCTACCGGCTCTTCGCCACCCACATCCTCTTCCTCACGCCCTTCGTGGCCCTCGGCATGCCCGCGCTGGCGATCGTTGCCCAGGTGGTGCTGGTGCTTATCAGCGCCCGGGCACTGCACCGGCTGATCGTCCGTATCGCTGTTCCACCACCCATCACCACAGGCGTCACGGCCGCTTACCTGCTCGCACACCCCCTTCACACATGGACCCTCAGCGCCTACAGCGAAGGGCTCTTCATACCGCTCTCGGTGCTCTTCCTGGAGCGCGCCCTGCGCCCCACCACTTGGGACCGCTACACCTGGTTGCTCGCCCTGCTGTTGCTGTTCGCGCGGCCCACCGGCGCCCTCTTCATCGCTCCGCTGTTGCTACTGCGCTTCACTGCCCAACTTCCCCAGCGCACCGCACTGCGCACTGCCGGAATGTTCGCGATGCTGCTGGCCATGCTGCTGCTGCCCATCCTCAATCGCGAGCAATTGCAAGTGGTGGTGGGCGCGCCCGTGGTCTGCGGCTTTCCCGAACACCCTGAAATAGAAGGAACCTACACCGGCACTCACCTGCTGGGCGCCCAGTTGCACCTCATCGACGCCCATGGTCTGAGCTATTGGGCCGGTCTGCTCGCGCGCCGCACCGCATCGCTGCTGCTGCCCCTGCGGCCCTATTTCTCACCCCTGCACAACGCGCTCAACCTGCCCTTCGTGCTGCTACTCCCGCTGGCGTTCTGGGGGGCCTTACGCGCCTCCACCGACACAGTACGCAGCATCATCCTTGTGCTGCTGCTCAACGTCCTTCTCGTGGCCCTCACCTACGATGAATGGGCCGGTCGTTTCCTGGCGCCGCTGCTTCCGATGGTATTGGTGTTGGGGGGGGTGGGTCTATCCGATCTCTTCATCACTAGGGACCGGGCGACCAAACACCCATTCGAGCAACCTTCTTAATGACCACTCTGTCCATATGCTCCACTATGGCCCTCTTGGAATACCACCCTTGACAATCAAGGCATCGTAGCGCCTCTGTCACCTCCTCGTATCACCTTCCAGCGCTGGAGCGCTCGGAACAGGCTCTGCCTCGTTCGCACACCGAACTTCTTGAACAAGTTCCGTCGATGCACCTCCACCGTGTTCACACTGATACCCATGCGTTCCGCAATGACGGCATAGCTGGGGTCATCAAGCGAACATACCTGGTCACAGAACTCCAACTCCCGGTCCGTCAACTTTTCCAAGAGCCCAGGGTTCGCTTCTCGTGCTGCACGTAATTGCTCTCTACGTTCCAAATAGGACGCCACCAACGCGTTATAGTGGAATCCCGTTAGGACCACATCGTTCAACGCGGCATGGTATTCACGTTCGGAGGATACCTTATCCAATATACCACGCGCCCCACAGGACATGGCCCGAGCGACCGCCTCGACCGAAGGGTCGAACGTTAGCGCCAATGCCGGAACAGTAGGCTTGTTGTGTTTCAACCATTGGAGTGTCTCATAACCATCCATTACCGGCATACAGAGATCAACGATCGCGACAACATGGTCCGCCGCAGGAATCCATCTCGACACGAGGTCCGCGCCATGAGCGAATTCCGAAACACCCGAGGACCGAGACCATGAACCTATGATCCTGGCCAGACCGGTCCGCACAACAGGGTGATCGTCCACCAGGACGACATGCACTGCCTCATCCTCTCGTATTGACATCATTCTGGATCGTTCGACCACCAACGAATGTATCGCTCCGCAGCATGGAACGATCAGTGTACCAAGATATTTCGTGACCCCCTGAGCCATGAATTCCCAGTATAAGATGATGAAAACCCAAACCCATGTTAGCAAACAGAATACTCAGTCATATCAAGGGTATCCGATATCCATGTCTTGAAGAGCCAAGATCAACGGCCTTTCCTTCGATCATCCGTTTACTTAACATATCGGCTGTTCCTGATCGTCGAACAGCACACTTCCAAACAGCCTTACCATTTGACCGACAGATATTTAACACCGCCGCATTGATCCTTGGTTCAGAAGATCAATGACGTTGAGGACAATAGTCAACCGAAAGCATCGCTTACTTCCCGATCGAAACCCTCAGACGCCATGCCTGCCCCACCACCCTACTACGGCTTCAGCGCCTATTTTCCGACCATCGATAGCACAGAGGTCGGCGTCCTGATACCCCTTATCAAGCTGAAGGATGGTACGAGGGACATATATCAACTCTCACAATGTGAAGTCGTAGACCTGTCGGATGAACTGAAGAGATCCGAAGATCTCTTCAAAGCTTTCTGGGGCACGTTCAAGGATACGGCGACCGTGATCGTTGATGCCTACCGGCCGTTGGACCCCTCAAATCCCACGCCCCAGGAAGAAGTACATCTACTTTCCGCAGCAACTGCGTTCTTGGACCATTGGCCGGATACGAAAGCCATGTCCCTCAAGTGGTTGTTGGACCAGATAGGATCAAAGACCAGGGTCGATGGTTCATACGCAGCATTAGAAGAGGCGTTGAAATTGAGTGACGTTGAGGTTGTTCCATGGCTGGAAAAGGATTTTTTCGATGCACTAGCACGCTATTACATTGCCATGGCAGGGCGCTACATTGCGCAAGCATTGAAACAATACACTGTTACCGGCATTGTGCTGGACAGTGCAAGCAGGGAGCCGAAAGCAGGCGTGCGAGTTCGGGTCTTTGAAAAATCATTTTCTCCTGAGCGCACTCATGGCACGACTTTCAGCAATAATGAAGGGCACTTTCGCCTAACCTTCTCTGCGATCGAGCTTGATAGGACCAAACACGCGTTGGACCTTGGCCTTAGTCACATCCACCTTACCGGAGAGGTGATAAGGTCCCTCAGCTTCAAAGCCGAAGAACCTGGAAAGGTGTACGTGGTCGAAGCGAACTTCACAACAGTCACATCCAATTCCGTATCGATCACGTCCACTGGAATAAATGTGCCTGTGGACGTAGCGTCGTACCTCTCCTCACAAGGGATCGTTTTGAATCGGTTGGAGGATATCCGCCAACTGGGAGGACTCATCAACTTGCCAAGTAGCGCGGTCAACAAGAGCGACCTGGCTCTTCTGAAGCTGGATGGCCTAGCAAGTTTGGAACTCATCAACCCGGACCATTCGAAGAACGGCACACTATTCCAACGAGGATACACCTCGGTTTCGCGCATTGCGAACACAACGCGTGAACAATTCGTACGCGCGAACACGTCTATTCTCGGTGAATTTGGTGCCGCACAGGTGCACTATCGGGCTCGTGCCGTTCACCTCTATGCGCTGAATACATTGGCCGGAGGGCTTGCCCCACAGCCAACCGGGGAGGTGCCGAGTACAGCACCTATCGCGGCCGCAACGGGATGCGGCTGTTCGGATTGCGCTTCCGCCGTCAGCCCGTTGGCCTATTTGGCGGACCTCTTGAGCTTCACCTTGGATAATGTGGACTCGGCCCCGGATACCGACATCACACTGGCGTACTTGAAGGATCATTTCTTTCACGAGCTAGGTGCACTACCCGCCAATTGTTCGTCGCTCAAGACCACCATGTGCCAGAACAGGATCGCTGCGGAGGTCCTTCGTCAATACTATGCGACTTCAGCGATCTCGAGCACCCGTACCGCACAACAGATCGATGCACTGGAGGCCGGGGAGCACACCTACCTTGCCGAGACGTACGAATACCTCCTTTCCAAGCTGGGTACGGGTTACACTGAGATCCGTCGGATGCGCAGTGTTTCCGATGAGAAGGAAAGGAAACGACTGAGCGACCGGCTCGGTATCGTACTCGATGATGGCACGCCATCGGATACGATCCAACAACTCTTCATCGACCTCTCGAGCCCTACAGCCCCGACCGAACAAGCGCTGGAGCAACTATTCGGACACCGCAAGACCACACCATTCTCGCTGGCCCTCCCACCCGAGTCCAACTTATCCAAATGGAAAAAGGCACGGCTACGTGAGATCTGGAGAGAACAGGATGTTCCAAGGAACAGCTACTGGAGATCGGGCGAGCGTGGTCTCATCATCGACCCTGACGTTGTCACCGTTGATGACCTGCGTTCGCCAACGGACAACGACCCCGCCTATATCATCTGGAAACGGCGTAGGGAATGGATCGATACCGTGATCGAACGACTGGACGGAACGGATACCCGCGTGAACGTGCTTCCGACCGATGCGTTCGCTGATGAACAATTGCTTGTTGCGTTCGGCACCGGGGTGTTCACGGTTCCAGCGAACAACATGATCCACTACACCGGGAGCGAGATCGATCAGGACTTCACCGTCCTGAAGAAATACGTGATCGATGGGAACACGTATTTCAAGGTCGCCGAACCGATCGTGAGCGATGATCACTCCGGTACGTTCACCACGGTCACTCCATTGCAGTCCCACACGAATCTCGCGGTGAAAGTGCTCAACGCCGACAGCATGATCGCTCTGATGCGATCCAATGCGGTCTTCGCCTATGAAAGCACCAACCTTCCTGCGGTATGGGGGTCCGGAACCAGTGCTGACTTCATACAAACACTTAGACTGCAGCATGCAGCAGCAGCGGCAGGAGACCTGGATGAACAAACGGACCTCATGGGCCTGGGCTTATCCGTATCCGCTACAGGTCGCCTTCTGGAACTCTATGACAAGCACCAACTTGACCCATTGGGTCATCATGCCACCGGGGCATTGACCACTTCGGAATGGCGCGAGTTCCAGGATATCCTTGTCGCCTCGCTGAAATTCCACCTGACGTCCACCACTGATACTTGGAAGGACGAGGAAGCAGCGATCGACCTCGGTCCACATAGCTTCTGGGCATCCTTGAACGAACCGAAGGTCGGAGCTTGGCCGATACTTGAAGGCGACAATGCTCTTCTCGACCCGGTGAACACGGCCTTGAACGCGCTCGTGGAGGTGACCGCTAGGGAGCGGCCATCGAACCGGTTCAACATGGGATCAATGACCGATACGACCGGATGGGATGTTCTGGCAATACGGCGCCAAGAGCTCAACGATAGGATCGTAGCGGCCAAACAGCTCTATACGTCCGGGACGTTCCTTGCAGTTCTGAACTATGTGTTCCTCGAAAGTGCCACCTGGGATACCGATCCATCCACCGACTACATCACCCTCCTCTACGAATTGGGGGATCCCATCCTATCCGATTGCGCGGTACAGATTGTGACACAACGTTTGCAGCTGACGGTGGACGATTTCAAGTTCGTCATGGACATCGGCCTCAAGCGTTACGCTGGAAGCACGGTAACCGACGGGGATCTTTCGCGTCTTTGGTCAATCCTCGGTGAAGCGATCCGCAACAACCGGTTCACCAGCACATGGAAGAACGAAGAGTCCAGCGTGGCGCAATGGAAGTTCCATAAGGCCCAACTACCCCTATGGCGAGCTACCGCTGAACGGCGAAGGGAATGGCTGTCCGCCCTAGCCGAGAATAGTGTTGCCCCGATCATCGATGCTGACCTGATCGGTCCCGGAGACCTTCGTGACCCCGTGCCCGCCGATCGTGCTTTCTCCCTATGGAAACAGCGTTGGGTGGAGATACATGGCCCCTACGCCGGTTATCCGAACGACGGGAACGCAGGTTGGCTCAATGATGTGAGTACGACGGGATTGACCAGTCCAACAGCCCTTGACGCCTTGATCAGGACCCACTTGGACCATGCGGAAAGTAGTCTTGAGGTGATCCGCATGCAACGGGAGGACGGTGTGGACATCCGGCCGCGACTCGCTCAGTTGCAACTGTCAGCCGCGGAATTCGAGCAGTTGTTGGCATTGCGTGACATATTACCCCTGGCCCCATTGCCTCCACAGGACCTCCTGACCGCTGAAGAGAAAGTGATGATCAAGCGGATCCTGGCCCAGGTGAAGAAGCGGCGCAATGCGTTCACCTATCGCGCCCAAGAGGCTGACAGGATGGACCCGGAAGAGGTGATCACCCTTTCACAGGACTGGTTCAAGATCCCCGAACAGAACTTGGACCGATTCCCTCCGCAAGCCGAACATCCACTCACACCTTGGCTGGCCCACGAGCGTGACCTGATCGCTTGGCGTCGCGAACTCACGGGTCGTATCGAACAAGAGAAGAGCGTGATCAGTGCCTTGGAGGAAATGCTCTACGAGGTGGACGAGGCCATGGTGGTCCATCTGCGTGATGTCCTTACACAAGCTTGCGGCGAACCGAACACGGAACTCTTGCAAAATGCTCGTGCGCTAGGCGATAGGTTGCTCATCGACCTGGAGAACAATTGCTGCTACAAGACCAACCGGGTCGCCGCTGCCATCGAAACCCTGCAGCAATTACTGTGGAAGAACCGAACGGGGGACATCCTTTCCGACTACCCTACAATGCGCTTCACCGGCGAGGACTTCGACGGAGCATGGACCTGGATGGGGAGCTACGCGAACTGGCGCGCTGCGATGTTCGTTTTCCTTTATCCGGAGAACGTGCTCATTCCCAGCTTGCGCAAGGAGCAAACCCCTGCGTTCAAGGAACTGGTGGAGGCTACACGGAACAACCGTCGATTCGGACCCAAAGAAGCCTGCCAAGTGGCACGGAAGTACCGTGACCATATCGTGGATGTGGCAGCGCTTGATGTGAAGTGTGCGGCGGAGGCGGAGGTGTTCGTTCGCACAACAGGCTGTGGTGTTCAAAGCACCACAAAGCCGCGCTACACGTTCGTGTTCGCCCAAAGTCGCATCACCCACATGTCCTATTATTCCACCGTGGATACCAGGGACCCTGAGGCGATCGACCAGAACAGCTATTGGCAACCGATACCCGGGCTCGATGAAACCGTGCGTATCGTTGGATGCTCCGTCTTCTTCCCGGAGCAGGTTGAAGAATTCATCTATCTTTTCTTCACGCGTACCGGTTTGGAGAACAAGCCCAAGTTCTTCGCCTTGCGCTTCAACCTGCTCAACGGCTTGTGGGAAGAGGAACCATTGGAATTCCAAGTAGAGCTGGACGACCTGTCCATCTCCAGTTCATCCCCCGCTTCGGAGTATGTCGGGTTCCGGAAGGAGGATTTCTCGCCGGAGATAAAGGCCATCGCCGTGCGTCAGATGAACGATACCGGGGTTCCTCCTGTTGTCGCCGTCTCGTTGCAAAAGACCGGAGGTTTGTCACAAGACGTATACACCTTCTACTGGCCCATGCACGACGGCGGGAAGGAATTCAAACCCCGATGGAACGGGGATGGTTGGCGTCTGAGTATTGTAGGGAACAAGGTGCTCAAGGGTCTCGTGCGTTCGTTCGTAGGTATCCGGGTGGATGAGAACTATACCACGCTCGATCATAGCCTCTTCGTTCTGCGTTCCGGCACCACCATGGCGACCAACCCCGCATGGGTGACGTGGAATGCACGGATGCAGGTTTTGCACGCTGTTTTTATCTTCTTCAGCAGTGCTCCCCCTTTCATGTACACATGTGAAGTTGCAGGGGAGACCTTCCATAGATTCACATACCCTGCCCAGAGGCAGACCCATATCAGCCAACAGCCGCCACCCACGATCCCGGTGGAGCACTCTGCAACCGACTACCTGGCCTACGTCCAGATCTTCGGAGGTGCGAACTATGCGGACACGATCTTCATTCCGGCGGCGTACAGTACATCCGTTGCAAAGGAGATCCGAGAACTGGTACCCTTCTACGATCGGAGTACGATCCACTTGGAATATACACAGAACGGTGAACGCAAGCAGGACATCGTAGCCTACTCTTCCGTCGATCCGGCCATACCCATCGTTTCAAGGACCACACCTCCCGCTTCGGCGTTCCCGGAGGGCACGCGCCTCATCTCACCGTTGCGTGCAGCACGCTTCTTCGACCCTTCAGATGGAGCTTTCGATACCGGCGGGTTCCTCGTCCATCAAGCGACCTTGAACGGTGGGCGCATCGCGCTCTCGTGGTACGCCAAATCGTACGAACCGGACACGGTGCAAAGCACGATGCACGTGACCGCTGAGGCCACGAGGCTCACCCCACGCATCGACTCGGTGCCTGTGATCCAGAGCGAGTTCACGGCAGCGGAGCTCGATCTACGCAGGAATACTTCGCAGTACGACCTTGCACAGAACGTGGATCCCAATTTCAGATTGGTGGAGTACGTGCATGAGGCCTATTACTTCGTCCCGCTGCAGATCGCGCTCCAACTTTCCACGAACGGCTACTACCAGGAAGCGTTGGACTGGTTCCGCACCATCTATGACATCAACCGACCACTCGACGCTCGTAAGATCTATTACGGCCTGGTGCTCGATGCACAAGGTGTGGTTCCCTCCTCACGCGCTACCGATTGGTACACGGACCCCCTGAACCCGCATGCCATCGCGGGTATGCGACCGCACACCTACACGCGCTACACGGTCCTGGCCATCGCGCAATGCTTATTGGACTACGCCGATTCGCAATTCACCGTGGACACCTCCGAGACGGTACCACGCGCTCGTGAACTCTATGAGGATGCGATCGCTCTGTTGAACATGATCGTCACGGTCGAGCCTTGCCCGTATGATGAGGCTGTGCAGGAATTCGAGAACGCTGCGGAACTCGGCACGTGGGGATCCACCTTCCGGGATACCTTCCAAGAGCTGGAACCACTTTCCACCACCACCGGGTTCCCAGGACTCGTGGAGGACATCAATGAGGTCCTGGTGGATAGCATACCGATGGAGGAACGCCTCGTCTCTGTTCGTGCCTTGATCGATACCGCTCAAGGGAATGTGGCCACCCGAACGTTCACCACGGTGATGAGCACCGGAAGAACACAACTGGATGCCTTGACCGCTGCTGCGCTCGGCACACGCGAGGCACAAGCCACAGCTGCGCGCTTGAGCGATACCGGACGCCGGACCTTCACCCAGGTGATGGAGACCGTGACCGGCTTGCGTGAAGCGGATCTCACAGCAGGGTCCTTCCCGTGGTTCACCGACCCGAACGAAACGCTGGCCAACTCCCGCGCGACTGAAGTGGATCCCTATAACCCGGGCCGCACGGGCACCTTGATCAGACAATATGAATCCCGACCGGCGGATGGATTCCTGATCAATAGCCCGTTCCCCGATATCCGCCTTTCGGGCCTGCCCTTCACCTTTTGCGTGGTGCCGAACCCGATCGTCAAAGCCCTGCGTATGACCGCTGAAGTGCAATTGTGGAAGATCCATAACTGCATGAACATCGCCGGTATGGTGCGCGAGTTGGACCCCTTCGCCGCACCCACCGACAGCACCACAGGTATACCGGTGATCGGACCGGGCGGCACGCTCAGCATCCCCACCGGCCGGCAACTGCCACCGAGCTCCTATCGCTACCGCGTGATCGTGGACCGGGCCAAACAACTGGTCGGGATGGCCCAGCAGGTGGAGGCCGCCTTCCTGGCAACCTTGGAGAAACTGGACGCCGAACGCTACTCGCAATTGCGCGCGGAGCAGGACATCGAAAGCACCAAGGCCAATGTGAAATTGCAGGACCTGAAGATCAATGAGGCGAACAATGGAGTGAAACTGGCCGAGCTGCAAAAGGAGCGGGCGCAGATCCAGTTCGATCACTTCGATGAGCTGCTGGAGCGGGGGAACAGTGCACTAGAGATCGCGGCGTTTTCGGCACTATCGACGTCCGTGGCCATCCAAATAGCCACATCAATAGCGTATGTAGCATCGGGGGCACTCAAAGCTACCTCGCTTATATCCGCAATGGACGCTCAAAGTGAATTTGCTAAGGCACTCGATTCCTTGGCGGGTTCATTCTCGTCCTCATCGAATTTGTTGCAGCTCTTCGCCTCCTTCGAGCGCCGAAGAGAGGACTGGGAGTTCCAAAAATCGTTGGCCAACCAGGACCTTAAGATCGGCCAACAAGGCATCGTGCTCGCCCAGGATCGCGTGCGCATCGTTGGCCAGGAGCGTACCATAGCCGTGTTGCAAGGCGACCACGCCAGGGCCACCATGGATTTCCTGAAGAACAAATTCACCAGCGCCGAACTGTACGAATGGATGAGCGGAGTGCTCGAGGATGTCTATGCCTACTTCCTTCAGGAGGCCACGGCCATGGCCCTGCTCGCGCAACGGCAACTCTCCTTCGAGCGCCAACTCGACCTGCCACCCTTCATCCGCACCGATTATTGGGTGGTGGACGCCGGCAGCATGGGTGGTGTGAGCCTGACCGGAGAAGGTGCAGTGGACCGGCGGGGCATCACTGGCAGCACCCGGCTGTTGAAGGACCTGTACGAGCTCGACCAGTACGCCTTCAGCACCAACACGCCGAAGTTGCAAATGAGTAAAACCCTCTCCCTCAATGAGATCGCACCTGAAGAGTTGATGGCGTTGCGTGACCGTGGGGTGGCCGACTTCCGAACCACGCAGGACCTGTTCGACCGCGACTATCCGGGCCAGTACCTGCGCCTGATCAAAAAGGTCAACGTGACCGTGATCGCGCTCAACCCGCCCACCAAAGGGATCAAAGCCACGCTGACCAATGGCGGTGTGTCCCGCGTGATCACCGGGGGAACGATATTCCAGGAGCGCATCATCAACCGGCTTCCCGAACAGATCGCGTTGAGCGGTGGTGTCAACGACCAAGGCGCGTTCCAATTGCGCGGAGAAGGCGAATTCCTCGACCCCTTCGAGGGAACCGGTGTGGATACACTGTGGGAGTTCCGTATGGAGAAAGCCGCCAATCCCTTCGACTATGGCAGCATCGCTGATGTACTGCTCTCGATCGAGTACGAAGCGCTCAGCAGTTTCACCTACCGGCAAAGTGTGGTGCAGCGCCTGAACAGCGAGCCATTGAGCGCCAACTTGGCCATCAGCTTCAAGAACAACCTGCCGGACCAGTGGTTCGACCTGCATAGTCCGGCACAGGTGGCACTGCCGTTCACAGTGGATCTCAGTGTGAACGCCCGCGACCTCGCCCCCAACATCAATGGGCCCAAGACCATCCAACACGTCGCCATCTACTTCCTGATGAAGAACGGGGAACTCTTCGATCAGGTGGTCGCGCTCGGGTTCAACGGTGCGCCGGGCTACGAGGCGTTACCGAACGAGAACCTCATCTCCACACGCTTGAACGCACAAGGCTTTGTGAGCCTGCAAGGTCTGGCCGGACCTGAAGGACCCTGGACCCTGCGGTTACAGGACACCGCACGCACACGTGCATTGATGGCGGAGGACCTGGTAGAGGACATCCTGTTGGTGATCAACTATGGTGGTGAAACGGCACCTTACTCCAACTGAGCACGCCATGCGCATCACTCACAGAACATTGCTACTTGTTGCCTGGTTGTGCAGTATAGGCCTGCTTCGTGTACATGGTCAAACTTCAGCGCATCCTGCGGGGAGCGCTGAAGTAATGCTCGTCGATGTATTGATCGGCGCGAGTAAAATCCTTGTCATACCGCCAAGTGGAACGACCGAGGAGGTGATCATCCCGCAAAAAGGTTTGCCTGTGTGGGATGCTCATATTGCCATGGACAAGGCCATGAGGGATCTGTTCCAGAGGCTTTACAATGACGGTTGGACCATCGAAAGCGAGCAGGATTACTCTGTCGGCAACCGGACGATCTACATTCTGAAGCGCTACCCCCGATAGATGTCCCAAGAACAGAAATCCGCCCTCGGCTCCAACGTCATCTCCCTTCCCAAAGGAGGCGGCGCGGTGGCGGGCATGGGCGAGAGCTTCTCGCCGGACCTGTTCACGGGCACAGGCAACTTCAGTGTGCCCATCGCTGTGCCGCCGGGGCGCAACGGACTGCAGCCGAGCCTAACGGTGGGTTACAGCACCGGCAGTGGCAATGGGCCTTTCGGACTGGGGTGGAACATGAGCCTGCCGGGCGTGGCACGCAAGACCAACCTGGGCATACCGCGCTACGACGATACCAAGGACGTGTTCGTGCTCAGCGGTGCCGAGGACCTGATCCCGGTGGAGCGCGGGCAGGAGGTGGTGGAAGGTGTCGCACACATATGGATGCGCTACCAGCCGCGCACTGAAGGCCTCTTCGCACGCATCATCCACCACACCTACAGCGACGGACGCGATTTCTGGGAGGTGCGCACCAAGGATGGCATGGTCACTTGGTACGGCAACCCCGATGCCATCGGCGCCAACAACACCACGCTCTTCGACCCCGAGAACCAGCGCCACATCGCGCAGTGGAGCATCTTCCGCACGGTGGATCCTTTTGGCAACGAGGTGGTGTACTCGTACGAGCGGGAGGTGCAGCTCAGCCCCTACCCCTTCGCGCAGCTCTACCTGAAGCGCATCACCTACGCGGACTACACGCACAACGACATCAAGCGCCACTTCTGCTCGGTGGAACTGGACTACAGCGAGCGGCCCGATCCACACAGCGAGTACCGGCAAGGGTTCGAGATACGCACCACGCGGCGGTGTACTGCGGTGCGCACCTTCACGCATCCGCTGGATGGCGACATGCCCGCCGGACATGCGCCGAGCGGGAACGATGACAACACCGTGGCGGTGAAGAGCTATGTGCTCACCTACCGTGACGAGTTGGGCCACGAGGCCCACAACAAGGTGAGCCAGCTGGCCCAGGTGCAGGCCACCGGGCATGACCGCGCCAGTGATGGCACGCCCATCACCGAGAGCCTGCCGCCTGTTGAGTTCGAGTACCAAGACTTTGACATCACCAAGCGCGACCTGCGGCCCATCAAGGGTGAGCACCTGCCCGCGCTGGGGCTGAACCACCCGGACATGGACCTGGTGGACCTGGACGGCAACGGCCTGCCAGACTTCGTGCAGATGAGCGCCGGGCAGCCCATCCGCTACTGGAGCAACAAGGGCGATGGCGCGTTCGCACTACCGCGCACCATGCGCAATGCCCCCACCGGACTGGCCCTGGGCAGCGAGGCTGTGCAACTGATGGACGCCGACGGCGATGGCCGGGTGGACCTGGTGATGAACGCCGCCAACTTCGCCGGGTACTACAGCCTGAACCACGACGGCGAGTGGGATAAGGACAGTTTCCGCAAGTACGACACGCGTCCTCCGGTGAACCTGCAAAGCACGCAGGCCCAGTTCATGGACCTCAGCGGCGATGGGCGTACCGATGTGCTGATCAACGCGGACCGTTTCATCTGCTATTTCCAGAACTCGCCGTTGCTGGACACCAACCGCAACTTCGACGGACTGCAGTTCGAGAGCCGGGCCATCGGCTGGAGCGAAGCGCGTTTCGTGAACAAAGCCGGGCTCGACGACTTCCCCAACGTGAACTTCGGGGATCCGCGCATCCGCACGGCGGACATGAGCGGCGATGGGCTGGCGGACATCGTGCAGATCCACGACGGCGGCATCAGCTACTGGCCCAACCTCGGCTATGGGCGCTTCGGCAAGCGCAGGCTGATGCGCAACAGTCCACGCCTGGGCTACGGCTTCAACCCCGCGCAACTGATCCTGGGCGATGCCGATGGCGATGGTCAGACCGATGTGATCTACGTGGAACGCAACCAGATCACCATCTGGTTCAACCAGAGCGGCAACGGCTTCAGCGATCCGGTGACCATCCAAGGCACACCTTCGTTCACCAACCGCGACAGTGTGCGCATGGTGGATCTGTTCGGCACGGGCACGCCGGGCATCCTGTGGAGCTACGAACTCGGCGCTCCCGGCGCTCCGCTCGGGGCACGCATGATGTACCTGGACCTGACCGGCGGCGTGAAGCCCTACGTGATGGTGGGCATGCGCAACAACCTGGGCGCCCGTACCCGGGTGCAGTACGGCACGTCCACCGCGCACTATCTGCGGGACACCTACCGCCGCCCCATGCGCGATGAGGCCTACGACCAACTGGGCGAGTTCGTGGGTTACGCGGGCAAATGGAAGACCACGTTGCCCTTCCCCACCCAGGTGGTGGACCGCGTGGAGGTGATCGACGAGATCAGCAAGGGCAAGCTTACCACGCGCTACTTCTACCACCACGGCTATTGGGACGGTGGCGAGCGCGAGTTCCGCGGTTTTGGGCGCGTGGACCAGTTCGATACTGAGACCTTCGAGGCCTACAACACCGACAGCCTGATCCTGGAGGCCGATCCGCTCGGCTCACCCGTACCGCTGGGGGTGAGCGCCGAGCACTACGCACCGCCCGTTCTGGCCAAGAACTGGTTCCACTTGGGGCCCGTGGGTGCGGAGAAGGGCGATTGGAAGGAGGTGGACTTCGCCAACGAATACTGGAGCGGCGATACGAACATACTGGAGCGCGATCCGGCCATGCTGCAGATGATCGCCGGGCTGCCCCGCCGTGCGCGGCGCGATGCCTTCCGCACCCTGCGCGGCACCGCCCTGCGCAGCGAGCTGTACGCCATGGATGGCACCCCGCTGGCCAGTCGCCCCTACACGGTGAGCGAAACCCAGACGGGCCTGCGCCTGGTGGACGGTCCGAACACCAACGCCACCATCAAGGCCCTCGCCGTACAGACGCACAGCAACCACATCTTCTTCAGCTTCGGGCTCAGCAGCCGCAGCACCACGTGGGAACGCGGCACCGACCCCATGACCAAGTTCTCCTTCACCGGAGGGATCGATGCGTACGGACAGCCGCTGAGCCAGATCAGCATCGCCGTGCCAAGGGGCAAGGATCCGCGCACGGGCGGGGAACTACAGGGGCATTCGGGTGACTACGATCCCGCGCGCGGCTACGATGCTACGATCCAGTACACCACGTACATCTACGTCGATCCTCGCATCGATCCGATCAGCGCGGTGGAAGGGGCCATCGCTCCGACCTTTCCGGGGCAATACGTGGTGGACCGCGCCAAACAAGCGCGGAGCTATGAGGCGGTGAACGACGGGAGTATGAGCGTATTCGCCTTGCGCGATGAGCTGCTGCGGCCGCGCGATGAATGGAGCATCGCCACGCCGTGCCTGCTCGCCTTGGGCAATACGTACTACGATGGCGTCGCATTCGACGGGGACGACTTCGGCAAGCTGGGCGCCTACGGCGTGCCGGTGCGCACCGAAGCGCTCATGGTGCAGCCGGAAGAACTGGATGCGGTGTACGGCGACGGTCTGGGCGACCACCCTGCGCCCTTCTACAACACCGGCACCGCGCCGGACTGGAGCACGCTGCCCGCCGACTTCGTGAGCGCCTTGCAGCATGAACACTGCGGATACATGTACCACGGCGCAGGTGGCGCGTTCGGCGAAGACTACGTGGCAGGTTATTACACCAGCGCCCAGCGGACCCGCTTCGATTTCCACGATGACCCCGGCACCGCGAAGGGCCTGCCCGTGGCCATGCGCGATGTGTTCGATCACGAAGCCAGCATCGAATACGACGACTACCAGTTGCTGCCCGTGAAGGTGACCGACCCGGTGGGCATGGAGACCACTTCGGAGTATGACTACCGCGTGCTGCAACCATCACGCGTCACCGACCCGAACGAGAATAGCAGCGCCTTCGCCTTCACGCCCCTCGGCCTGATGCACAGGACCGCCCTGCTCGGGAAGGACCAGGGGACCGAAGGCGATACGCTCGACGATCCCGGCGTGCTGCTCGAATACGACCTCTTCGCCTTCAAGAACAGCGGCACACCCGTGTGGGTGAAGACCACACAACGCGTGCACCACATCAATGCCGACTACCTAGAAGAGATCGGCCAGGTGGCTGCTGCGGAAACCATCATCGCGGTGGAATACAGCGATGGTTTCGGAAGGCAGTTGCAGACCCGCACACAGGCGGAGGACCTGTTGTTCGGCGTGGACTTCGCCAACGGTGCTGTGCTCGGTGACGGTGGCCTCCCTGCGGACCAAACGGCAAACAACGCCCCCGCCATAGGCGTGATGCGCGATGCCAACGCCCCCCTGAACGTGGTGGTGAGCGGCGCCAAGCGCTACAACAACAAGGGCAAGGTGGTGGAGCAGTTGGAGCCCTACTTCGGAAGCGGTTTCGCGCTCTCGAGCCCTGAGGTTCTCGAAGGGCTCGAAGGGCTCGAAGCGCCGGGGCAACGCGTGCGCATCTACTACGACGCCCTCGGCCGCCCGCAGCGCACCGTGAACCCGGACAACACCGAACAGCAGGTGGTGTACGGCGTACCGAACCTCCTGAACACGCCCGGAAGTTTCTCCCCTTCGCCGTGGGAGCGCTTCACCTACGATGCCAACGACCTGGCGCCGATCACCCATCCCGGCAATACGCTCTCCGCCTCCCACCACTGGACGCCCAAGAGCGAACTGATCGATGCTTTGGGAAGGACCGTGCGGACGGTGGAGCACATCACGCAGCTCAGCCCGGCCGGCGCTGATGACACCCAGGTGCGCGCTGATGACGTGGTGATGACGTACCGCTACGACATCAAAGGCCAGCTGCTGGAAGTGCGCGACCCGCTTGACCGCGCGTGCTTCACCCATAAATACGACACCGCCGGGAATAACCTCTGGACCGAGCACCTGGACAGTGGCGCGAAGACCCTGGTGGTGGATGCGCAGGGCAAGCCGATCTACAGCAGCGATGCGAAGGACGCAGCGGTGTACACGGCATACGATACCCTGAACCGCCCAACGGACATCTGGGCGCGGGACAAGGGCGGTGAGGACATCACCCTGCGGCAGCACATGGTGTTTGGCGATGCGGCCCACCCCGACCCGCTGCCCGGCAACCACCAGGGCAAGCTGTGGAAGCACTACGACGAGGCGGGCCTGGCCACCATCACCGCGTACGACTTCAAAGGCAACCCATTGGAGAAAGTGCGGCAGGTGGTTGCCGATAGTGAACTCACCGGCGCCAATAAGTACGTGGTGGAATGGACCGGAATGGCCGTGCCGCTGGATGCGAAGGAGTACGTGACCGGCTTGTTGTACGATGGCCTCAACCGCGTGCGTAAGAGCGTCTACCCGGAAGATGTGGATAGCGCCCGCAAGGAACTGATCCCGACCTACAACCGGGCGGGTGCCTTGCAGGCCATCACCTTCGATGGCACGGACTACGTACGGCACATCGCCTACAACGCCAAAGGACAGCGGGTGCTGCTGGCCATGGGCCTGCCTGCCGGACAGGTAGGCAATGGGATGATGACACGGTATGCGTATGACCCCGTAACCTATCGGCTGCAGCGGATCAAGTCCGAGAAGTACACCCAGAGTGGCGAGACCTACACGCCGGACGGCCATGTGCAACAGGACCTGGGCTACCTTTATGATCTGGTGGGCAACATCATCGGCATGCGGGACAAGGCCCCTGCGACCGGCAGCGCGAAAGGCCCTGGCGATCTGCTGAAGCAGTTCGCCTATGATCCGTTGAACCGCCTGCTCACGGCCACCGGACGCGAAAGCACCCAAGCCCCCGTGTTGCCTGAATGGGATACGAGCATCCGCAACCACGACCACACCGCCACCAACACTTACACGCGCGCTTACCAGTTCGATAAGCTCGGGAATGTGCAGCAAGAACAGCACACCGCCGATGGCAACCCCAGCAACAGCTTCACGAAGACCTTCCAGTACCACGCTACGCAGGAGCACAACAAGCTCTTGAGCTTCACGGTGGGTGGCACCACCTACGAACAGACCTACGACGCCAATGGCAACCTCATCGGCGACGATACCAGCCGCGTGTATGCCTGGGGCTACGACGACAAGCTGCGCTTTTTCTCCCTTATTCCCGGCCCCAGTAGTAGTAAGATCGCCCACTATCTCTACGATGCAGCAGGCTCCCGCATCAAGAAAGTGGTGAACAAGCCCTTCGGCAAGCAGGAAGTGACCATCTACATCGACGGGGTCTTCGAGCACAGCTACACCAAGGACAGTGGCACACTCGATACCACACGCAACTACAACACGCTGCATGTGATGGATGGGCGTAGTCGCGTCGCAAGTGCACAGGTCGGCACCGATGCCGATGAGCCGACCAACTACCCCGCCATCCGCTACAACCTGGAGGACCACCTGGGCACCTCAAGCGTCGAACTGGAGGGCGACGGATCGCTCATCAACCGGGAGGAGTATTATCCCTTCGGCGACACCAGCTTCGGTGCGTTTGCGAAGAAGCGATACCGCTATGTGGGCAAGGAGAAGGACGGCGAGAGCGGGTTGTACTACTACGGTGCGAGGTATTATGCGCCGTGGACGTGCAGGTTCGTGAGCGTGGATCCGTTGGCGCATGACTACCCATATCTCACCCCATATAACTACGCGGGCAACAAGCCGATAGGGGATCTGGATATAGATGGGATGCAGGGGACGGGAGACCCGCCCGTGAAAGAGGATTCGAGGGTTCAGGCGGACGGGAAGAATGTAATGAATGCGCCGAGGGCCGGTATCAAAGATGCCAAGTACGAGATCTCAAATCTTCCCAGTGATCCAGCACCAGGTCAGGTAGCGTCTTACCACTATACGGAAAAGGGGGACTCTGGTATCCACCAAGTGGATTGGGTCTATGACCAAGAGGCAGACAAGTGGGGCGCTACATATCACTACGGATGGGACATGGCCGGGACCAACACCGTGATGCCTCCGAGTATCCAAGCAGAACACACGCCCAGCGCTGCGCAGCGTGATGGGACACACGTAGAAGGAGGGGGCGACACGACTAGTTCGAGTGCGTTAGAAAAGGTTGCCAGTGCGAGTGAGGCAGTCGCCAAGGCGGTCGCCGAGAATGAGAAATACGCCGCCCCAGTCGCACTCATTTCTGAGGCGCTTTCTGATGGATTGAAGGAGGCTGCTGACCGATTGCCACATCCACCGGACAACAAGGTTCCATGGAACATTAACAAGTTCAATGAAGAGTACGTCCGCAAGGCCAACCCTCAGAACAATAGGTTAATCACGCTAGGCAAGCTAAAGCAGTCATGGGCTAAGGCACTCGCGCCTGCTGCACGCCTGATCAACAAGGTTGCGCCAGTGATCGGTGGTGTCGCCACCCTATACGATTCTTTGAAGGATGGGAAGGTATCTGCTGGTGACGTAGTACGTGTTGGTCTATTCGCAGTTGGTGTTGCCGTTCCGGTGTTCGGATTGGCGCTTGGTGCCGCCGATGTGATTGGGGAGTACTTCTTCGGCAAGAGCCTGACTGGGAAAATTGCCGAGTCAATTGATTCGTTCAAACTACCCACGTTGGATATCAGTGGTCTGAAATTCTGGTAGCTCCAGCTCCTACATGCGTTTCTACATCCACATCCTAGACGGATACTTCCACATTGAAAGTGATCTGCAATGTTGCCCCAAGCGCTTTTCCATTGGGGAGCTTTTGCAGCGGCCATTGTATGAACCCAATTGGTACCTGATACCGGAAGACCACGACACTTCTTTGATCTTGGACTTCGCGAAGAGTTGTGCAACTAGCTTTAAGGAGCGCCTCTACCTCCGACTAGGGTGGAGCACCGTAGTTGTCGTTACCTACAAAGAACCCGTTGACGATCTTGTCATGCGAACACTAGTGGAGATCGGGACTTCGTTCTTAGATGCGAATAGAACGCTGGTGCTGGATTCGATGGCTGATGTAGCGCATGGTGCGACAAGGAACAAGCTCCTTCACAAGCACATCCTGCATCGAATTGTCCTCGAACGTCGCTTCAAACAGACCCGCGACAGCACGTATTCAGTTCGTCTCCCGAAAGAGCCCTGACTGGAGGTCATGTTCCAATCCATCACCTCGTCATCTTGCCGCTCAGCGAACGCCAATGGATCAAGGCTTATGCAAATTGCTTCGGCTCCTGCCTGGGGGTCAAGTACCAATCAATCCCCCGCTCCCGCGGATCTGCGATCCGTGGTTCCTTCATAGTTGACCTGTGCCGGAATGCTCCCGCCGATCTGTGATCGGCCATCCCTAACTTCGGCTTGGTGAGCCGCAACTACAAGATCTACGACCAAACGGACCTGCACTACCTGACCTATGCCACGGTCGGCTGGGTGGATGTATTGACACGGCCCGACTATAAGGACATCATCGTAGAGAGTTTGCGCCATTGCCAACGCGAGAAAGGTTTTGAACTCTTCGCGTGGTGCATCATGACCAACCACGTTCACTTGATCGCCCGTGCGAAAGCAGGATATCAGCTGCAGGACATCCTGCGCGACCACAAGAAGTTCACGTCGAAAGCACTGCTCAAAGCGGTGGAAGAGAACCCGCAGGAGAGCCGACGCGAATGGTTGATGGATCATTTCAAGAGGGCGGATGGTGGAAACCAAGTGTGGCAGCATGACCTGCACCCGATCTGGTTACGACGTGCAGACATTATCCAGCAGAAGCTGCGTTACATCCATCGGAACCCGGTGGAGGAAGGCTTGGTGGAAGAGCCGCATCACTACCTGTACTCCAGCGCGCGCGATGAAGCGGGCCTACCAGGGATGCTGAAATTGCAGACGCTCTGGGGTGAGGTGATCACAGATCACTGCGATAACTTAGATGCCGATGAATGACTGGAGACCACGGATCGCAGATCCGCGGTAGCGGGGGATAGATCATGAAAAGAGAAGAAGCAATCGGACTTGCAGTAGAATGGCTGGCAGTTCAACGCGTGGAGCATGGTGCTTTCTTGTCAGCAGAGATGAGTACCTATGCTGATGAAGTATGGGAGATTGAGTTCGCACATAGAGGTTTGAATGCGCGAAGCTTGACTACTGACCCTTCCTCGAAAATTGTTTTGGTTGAAGCAAAGACTGGTGTTATCCGGTTCTTTACGGTGATGTAGGGTAGCAGTGCAACTTCCACGAAACAACCGGAATAACCCCTGCAACTTCCACGAAGCAATCCAGCAACGTCCCTCGCAACGGTCATGTTCCAATCCATCACCTCGGCCACCCGTAGCTCAACAACCGCCTGTGGATCAATGATTACAAAAGCTGCTGCAGTGACAGGCTTGATGATGGACAGTTGGGGCGAGGGGGGCGTTCGTCGTCCTGCGGAGTTTCCCGGAGGTCATTCCGGGCTTCGTGTTCCAAAGCATCACCTCGGCCATTTTCACGCTTTTCAACATTGATCAACGAGGTCATGTTCCAATCCATCACCTCGTTGCCTCGTCGCTCCACAAACCCCGCTCCCGCGGATCTGCGATCCGTGGTTCCTTCATAGTTGACCTGTGCCGGA
>ERZ795056.141-NODE-141-length-100976-cov-8.338522_pt1 | contig 100976 bp, 77 predicted proteins | sample MGYA00375140_ERZ795056 | MGnify/ENA primary metagenome ERZ795056 (study PRJEB30185, sample SAMN05720227) | activated sludge metagenome | isolation source: Anaerobic digester | place: USA | collected 2015-03-09 ...
GACTGCGAGACCAGCAGCGGCGGCCAGAAAGATGGTGTCTAGCTTTCTCGGGGTGGCGGGAGATGCTGCGGGCATGGCGCGCTCCACAACACGAGCGGCGGGCCTCTCGGCTTCGGGCAACATCGCCAGGAACGCAGTGGCCCATGAGTTGGCGAACTCGGCGGCCAGAACAGGATCAAGTGCATCTACCGTCAGTTGAACGAGGCTTGTTCCTTCGATGCGTTTCGCGGATATCGCGGCGATTGTGGCCGTCAGTTCCTCGGCTGAGCGACCGAGGGCTTCGCGCGCGGCACCGAGTGTGCTCGTTGTGGTTGCCGTCGCGAGACGAGTCGTGATTCGCGTCTGATACTGAAGTTCGCTTTCATCCTTGTAGGGTGGGGACAATTCCACCGTCGCGACGGAACCGTACACTGGCACTTGGCGGATGAGCGTCACCACAGCGATGGAGTTGGCGACGACGAAAGTCAGCGCGATCAACCAGATTCTCTTGACAACTCCGGCGACGAGATCAGCGATCATGTTGTTTGTGTCCTATATCGTTATGGCGAACGTTAACCGCTGGGCAATGCCAGGGTCTGTCTTGAACAATACACTTTCTTGGGCTGGCCCCATTTCCCTCATCTTCACCAACCCGTCAAAACTTAATATCTAAGGGCTGGCCCCGATCCACAGGGCCTCCCAGCGTGCCACCCCTCTGTCAATTCTTGAATCTGGAGACGTGACCCCAGCCGCCGTCTTAGCCGCGCAGCCAGCCGACGCGAAGCTTGGCATCGAGGGGCTGTTCCCATGTCTACTCATGGTTAGTCTGAGTTCTCTTGTAGGGGCTTCATAAGACTGTGCAGGCGTGGCTCCGAGGCTAGCATATCGTAGGACAACCCGGTACCTAGGTATATATTAGTCCGCATGTTGTTGACTCGTTCTAGATAGGGCATGGTCTTCTGTGCCACGAAGGTAACAAACGCCGCAAGATCATCCCTTGAGGTCGGAATCTTATATCCATCACGAGAGGCAGCCAGCGGCACGCCATTACTCCTGAGTTCAGCGATCACGCTCTGGCGTAACCATCCCTTGTCTTTGGACTCGTCAACCAGAGCCTCTGCCTTGAGATGGTCGAGCAGCTTGTCCCCGTAAACGAACCCCTCTTCTTTGTCGGAAACGGAATAGAGAAGATACTCGAGGGCCTCCCTCAAGACCTCGTCCCCCTCAGTCTCCAAGTACTCCTCAGCTGCATGGATGCAGTGCTGGCGTATGGCTTGATCAAGCGAGGATACATCGGTATCCACATGAGGATCCGAACTCAACCGCGGCCATGACTCGACAACGCACAGAATTGGGTCCAAGGCTTTATAGGCGTCCTGTGGATCATCATTCTGGATGAAGCGTCTTACCGTGCCGCCCACATAGTCCGCCACCTGCAACATGGGGGATACAAGGGGAGTCGAATAGTCTATCTTCTTGCTGGAGGAAAAGAGTGTCGGGGCAAAGTGACGGTCGATATATGGCGCGAAGCTCTTCATGAACTCCTGAGAACCGAAGTTGTCCAGGATCACTGTCACTTGGTTCATACCCCGGTACACCTTCTCAAACAACCGACGCTGACAGTACTTGTAGGTGGATGGTTTGAAACGGAAGCCACCATCCTTGGCGAGGCGATCCTTCCGAATAGCCAGAACGACACACCTTGACTTCAATTGGGCGAGACCGGCGCAAATGTGAACCCGTTGTTTGAATCTGGAGCCTGTCTCGGCCGATTTGAGTTGTGCGCCATGGCGGAATCTGTTTCGCGTATCTTGGACGACGGCGAGGTCATGGTCTTCGTCGTCCAAGTTGCAGATTACGGCACAGACTACATAGCAAGTCTCATCAAGAACCGTGTCGCCGGACTCATCTATGTAGATGTTCTTCCTTAAGTCCATGTGCTGACAATGTAGGTCTCGGCTATCAGTAACAGCAACAAGCGCGTCGCGGCAGACGATACTTGCTCGCGGTCTAGCTGCCAACTCCTACAAGTCCTTGGTTGCCATGATTCATCCGTTACTTGTCCATCCGCGTCCCTTCTCGGCTCCATCATTTGTCATTCGTGGGTCTGACCCCGGCGTCCTCCAGCCCGTTCGCTCAGTCGGTATCTTTGGATGTAGGCAGCAAGCTTCTCGTTGTGTTTGGCGCTTAGCATTAGCCCCATCTGGTGGAGATGACAGAATGCTTTATATGAACGCCAGCCGATCAAGGTAAAAAAGAGGAGCCTCAAGATCGGAACGACTGAGAAGCCGTACCTAAGATCTGCAAGTGACCACAGCCCGCGGTACAGAATCATATACCCAAGGAATGCGACCAGATAGAGATTGCCCAAGGCGGGGAAGAACTCAAGGATGCCGAGAAGGAACGGGCGCAGTCCTTTCCGGGCGAGATACATGTAAAATACCTGAAGCGGAATAGCGACAAGACCCACAACAGAGCCGTATACAATCAAGCGATAGTCATTCTCAACGGCAGGAGTCTCTCCGAATACTCCGGCTAGAATGCCCCGGCCTCCGCCGTGACGGAGCCACTGAACCACTCCGAAAGAAAGAAAGAGAAGTAATCCGGCAAAGATGCGAGAGCTCTGCATCAACACCGGAAGGTAAAGCGAGATGTCTGCCGGTGAGTTATCAATCACCTTGCGATCGCGGAGCTGGCTGTGCAACTGTTCAGCATCTCTGTTGTATTCCTCGCGATAGGCATCGATGATGGCCTTGAACTCTGGTGGTATTGGGACCGTGGATGACCCTTTGTCTCTCATTTCCGCGTTGTATCCCACGAGATCGTCAATCGCATCAGACCTTATGGCTTCCCACTGAGCCGGCGACATTGACTGAAACCGTGTGTAGAATAGCGCGCCATCTTGTTGATACCTTTTGAGTGCCCCTGTATTCCTGACCAAGAGTGCAGCATACTGGAAGCCCCACTTCTTCATCTCCGGTTTTGGTAGGGGAAGCAGCTCAAGAGGGAAGACCGCAGCGTAGTTGTGTTCGGCCTGAAGCTTCTGCATGTACAGGCTCAGCGCTGAGGCTATGGGCATTATGGCCTCAGGGTTGTCGCCCTCCGCAAGAAGAGCGCGAATGGTGTGAATCACATCTGGCAGCAGCATCTCGCCGGAACTTTGCGCATCAGAATCCATGATACTTCTCTACTTTCGGTTGTCTGCCCACGCTCCCCCATCATCACCAACCCGTCACAACTTAATATCTAAGGGCTGGCCCCGATCCCCGGGGCCTCCCAGCGTGCCACCCCTCTGTCAATTCTTGAATCTGGAGACGTGACCCCAGCCGCCTCTGACCCCAGCCGCCTCCGTGTTTGCCGCTGTGAAGTTCCCCCGATAAAATGGACACACTTTTAGCGTTAGTTGAAGAAGAAGCGCCTAGCACAGCCGAAGCGTTCGTGGGGATCGAATGCAAACAATGCCATTCACTTTCTTCGATGTTCATGAGCCTTTTCTTGTTCGTCGAAGACCGCAATTGAATCTCGATTCTGCCTGTATAATGCGGCAAACAGAGCAAAAACAAACTACAATCACTGTCCACTAAATCGGGGGAACTTCACCGCGGGCTCACGGTACGCTCGACCCCGTGGTTGGGCAGCTTTTGTTCATTCCTTCCTCTGGTCGTGAACGAGGAAACACCTCTATGAGCGCGGAGAACAGCGCTGTGAAAAACGCGACGACGTACCCTGCTGCCGAGCACAAGTTTGACACTGATGAAGAATGATTCATGTCAGCGATGTGCTGGTTGATTTCGGTTTGGAATACGCCCCATGCCTTGTTTGCCTGCTCGTGGCTGACTCCGCCAAACTGAAACTTGGCCTGTCCTGGGTCGGGGGAGACAGTTGGCATGCCCAAAGTGGGCAGGGATCGGGTGGCGGCGATCGAGTGCAAGACAGCAAGACCGAGGAACATCAGAGCAAAGATTGACCAGATCATGCAGAGTGCTTTGTGTGTGAGTTTCATATTCCTCCCTGCCCAACATCAACCCTTATGGTCCAATCGGAATCTACTTTCTTAAGACCGAATAGAGGTCTGGACAGCACTGCTGGCAATAGGCCATGAATCCCTCGTTCTCCCCTTGTTCTGTCTCCTCATAGCTCATTACATCCTGTTCTGGCGGGATGTTGAGTCCGGCAGAACGCATTCGTTCCCACTTCTCCTTCGGAATCGCTGCGTGTGCCTGATCGAACATCCTCCTTATCATGTCAGGATGAATCGCTCCCAACGCAGCCCCATCTGACGAAAACTCCCAGGCCATATTCTCTGCGGTGGCGGGCGTCAGCTTATCCATTCCGTGCTCGGTGAAGTACGTAAGCGCGTCACCGGCATAGCCCACCCGCTTAACGACGTCGGCACCGACGTAATCCGCGAACTTCATCGAGTCACTCACAGAATCCGTCACGAGTTTCGTCGCGATCTCGGTGAAAGCCGTCTTTACGGCACCGGACGGGCCATGTAGACCAAGAAATGCATGACCGAAGGCATCAAGATTGGCAGCGTGTTTTGCTCCGAGTATGCCGCCTGATTGAAAGAAGTAGCCCCAGAGGCCGTAGCACTGGCCGTATTTCAGGAAAGGTTTGCCAAAGAAGGGCTTATTCACCTCCTGATCAATTCTTGCACGTGCCAAGACTCGGGCATATCCAGATATCTTCTCCATACTTTGTCTCGCTCGTTTCTTGCCCAACGTTAAGGGTCAGGCACGAGCCTGCCGCATCGGCAGGCGAGTAGCCTGGACCCTCTGGTTCGGGTGCCTTCCTGTTGTTCGGATTTTCAGGAATGACAATCCAATGTGTCATTGATCGATCTTGGCCTTGAGGGGCATGTCTCCTCCGGGCCTGTTTGTGAGCAACCACTTCTTTCCATCGGCATCCTTCCAGACAATCCTTTCGTAGGTCTTGCCTTGGGTGTGGAAGGTCACGTTTTTCGGATCATCCCAGAAAATGCGGTGACCTGTCTTGGCAAGGTATTTTTCCAAGTTGATCTGCTGTGCGACGGTGCTGTCGATCTGCTTCTCTTTCGGACCTAACGCACGAACCAACCAGTGAAGTCCGAACCACACGATTGGGATTGCGCAAATCAGGCCGGATATAGCGCCAATAATATTCCACGTGTTTGCACTCATGTTTGATTTCTAATTCTGTTCGATTGTGATGATTTCATTCGCAACAGCGAACTTGTAAAACTCGGACTCTCGACCGCGTGTTCAACTACGAAGTCGAACGCTGACTTCTTTACTGCTCGGGATATCATGCCCGGCACGAACACGAGGAAGATCAATCCGATCCACCACGTCTGGAAGATCATGATTGCGATGCCGGCTGGGTAAGAAAGCAGCCAGACTGCTGACCAGAAGATGTGGGCGTACTGGTAGCTCTTTGGAAGATACCCTTCGGTTATTGCCCGCAGAGCCTTTGCCCGAGTGACATATATCTGTCGCGAGCCATCTTTGCAGGCTTTCACAAACTCCGCATGTTCCATCGAGCTCCTCCTCTTTCACCCGAACAGTATCTTACGCCTCATCACAGGTTTTGACCGAGAGTGCAGAATGGGTGCGAAGCTTCGGTAAAGTGCCGTGCAACAAGGTGTTTCAGGGCATGCGTGATGCCGGGAGGAATATTGCAGAATGGATGATGTGCCTCAGATGGCGGCGGCAGAGGTTCGGAGCGAAAATGGCGCGCCCGGCTATGATGTCCGGAGGATTGTCCGGAGTTCAATAGTCACCCCCCTTTTACTGGTCCCGATTATAGCAAGAAGAAAGGAATTTGAACATAAGGGAACGAAGTTAACGAAGATCGGAACAAGAGGGACGTTTGAAAGGGTGGGAACGGGGCTGAAGGCGGATGAGGACAGAGATCAAAGGCCGGAGGCCAGATACGGAATGACCAGTTTGAACAGAAGGTAACGAAGTTAACGAAGATCAGAATAAGAGGGGCGTTTGAAAGGGTGGGAATGGGGAAGCCAGAAAACCCGAAGGCGGAAGGGCAGGAAGAAGTGAGCAGAGTGAAATGACCAATGACCAAGTCCGAATGACCAGTTTGAACAGGAGGTAACGCTTGCCCGCCTGAGGCGGGAAGCGAACGAAGGCCGGAGGGAAGGGAGATTCGAAATTGGAGATTGGTTATTGGAGCCTTGTTTAAGACTTAGCGCTTGGGGCTTGGAGCTTCAAAACTCAGGTTTCAAGTTTCTCCCCCCCCTCTTCCCACTCTGTGCCTGTGCGCCTCTCCGATCAGTGTCTATTAGTGTTCATCAGTGGTTGAACTCTTCTCTGCGCTTTGTGCCTCTGTGCCTTTGTACCTTTGCGCCTCTCCGATCAGTGTCTATTAGTGTTCATCAGTGGTTGAAACTCTTCTTTGCGCGCTTTGCGCCTTGGCGTGAGGAATCCGGATGAGGCTGCCCATTCGCGGCTGGCTTCCTGGGAACCAGCGCGAAGGCGAGTACGGCCAGGAGGACCGCGGAGCTGGCGATCTTAATCCACACGGGCATCATCGCATGCACGTGCTGGATCGATACCGCACCGCTCACGCGGAACACGTAGTCCAGCAGGAGACCCCACACCAGGGCCATGCCGGCAACTGTCAGCAGGTAGATCACGACCGACCGCGTACCCAGGATCTTGCGGATGGTCGCGATCGTCGCCGCATTGGTCGCGGGCCCGGCCATGAGGAACACGAAAGCCGCACCCGGCGACACGCCTTTCAGGATCAGCGCCGCCGCAATCGGCACGGACGCCGTGGCACAAACGTAGATCGGTATGCCAACCGCCATCATCAGCAGCATCTGGAGCAGACCCGGCCCTACTGCGTCGGCGAAGAAGTCCTGCGGGACCAGGGCCGTGATCAATCCGGCGATCAGCAAGCCGATCACCAGCTCCTTGCCAATGTCGCGCGGCAGGGTCACAAACCCGTGATGAAGGGCCCGGACGAAACGGCTCTGCTTCGCCTTGTGGGCGCAGCACTCGTCATGGCACTCCTCCCGCTTCTCCTGCGCGGCGTCGGCGCTCCCGCCCCCGAACACGTTGACCAGCACCCCGCCCACCAGGCCCGTCACAAACGCGGCAAGCGGTCTGAAGATCGCAAAGATGGGACCGAGCAGGCCATAGGTCACGAGGATGCTGTCGACGCCGGTCTGCGGGGTCGACAGCAGGAAGGCCGCCGTCGCGCCCCGGCCCGCGCCGTGCCGTCTCAGGGACGTCGCCACCGGGATCACGCTGCACGAACACAGCGGCAACGGCACACCCCAGAACGCCGCCTTCAGCACCGGGCCCAGCCCCGGCCCACCCAGATGTTTCTCAACGGTCTCCGCCGAGATGAAGATCGAGAGGATTCCTGCAGCGAAGAAGCCGAACAGGAGGTACGGCGACATCTCGCCCAACACGGAGGCGAATTCACGGAATATATCGATAATCGCGTTCATGCCCGCCACAACATCGCCCGGAACGCGGCCATTATCAAGAGCCCGGCTGTACCACCAGCGCTTCCAATGCCTGCAGGACCTTCGGCAAGTACGTAAACGACGGGCCACCCTGCATCATCACCGCGACGGACGCCGCATCGAGGATTTCTTCCTTCGTGGCGCCGGCATCGAGACACTTCTTCACGTGCAGGTTGATGCACGGCTCGCAACGTACGGCACAGCCAATCGCCAGCGCGATCAATTCCTTGTGCTTGAGCGAGAGGGCACCGTCCTTCATGACGCCGCTGAACAGCGAGCCGAACCCCTTCAACGTGTCCGGTATGAGTTGCTGAAGCTTGCCCATATCTTTCTTGTACTGACTGAAGAATTCCTTGACGTCTTCCGACATGATAAATCCCTCCTGTTTCCCGGAATAGTACGGCGTTTCCCGACTTTTTCCAATGGTTGGAAAAACGGCGCCAAGTTTTTCCAACCATTGGAAACTTTACTCCATCCGGCCCGGCGGGTATGGGTTCTGGTGGGAGTGCGTTCGTCCACGGGAGGGGTGTCATGCGTATTCGTAATCTTCTGCTTTCCTTCGCGGTTCTTCTCGCGGCCATAGCCCCTGCGCTTGGCGACATCAACGACGGGCTCGTGTGTTGCTACTCGTTCAACACAAACACGGGATCAACCGTCGTCGACCTGAGCGGCAATGGACACAACGCCGTTGTGTACGGGGCCGCCTACACCACCACGGGGCGCGTGGGCGGGGCCTATCATTTCGACGGAACCAATGATTACATCCGGATCGGCAACCTCGGCAACCAGGTGCAGGGTACGATCTCGTTCTGGATGTATGCGGACGCGGTCGAGAACTGGCGCAACCCTTTCACGACCGATTACGCCAGTTGGGATGACTGCATCCGATTCGAAGAGGCCCTGCCCGGAGATTTTGCCGTGGGGCTGGGACCGATACTGGGTGGCGCACTCTACACAACGAATCTTCAGGCGCGCGTGTGGCGTCATGTGGTGTTCGCCTGGACCACCGACGGCTACTGGGGATGGCTCGATGGCCAGCCCTCGTTCACCGGTTCGCACGCCAATCAGCTCTATCTCGGCTTCCCCAATGTCGCCATCGGCAACGGCTACTCGACGTCGGCCAACCGCTACTGGAAAGGGCTGGTGGACGAGGTCCGAATCTACAATCGCGTATTGTCCATCGATGAAGTGCAGACGCTTTACGGCGAAGATGTGCCGGACCCGGAACCGGACCCGGATCCAGACCCCGACCCGGACCCCGATCCAAGCGGCGGCCTGTTGCTGTATTACTCGTTCGACACCAACACCGGCTCGACGGTCTACGACCAGAGCGGCAACGGGCACACGGGCCTGATCTATGGCCCGACCTACACGGCCACAGGACGCATGGGCGGCGCGTATCAATATGACGGGATCAACGATCATATCCTGGCCGGTTCCCTCGGCCATCTTCCCCGCGGAACAATCTCTTTCTGGATGAATGCGGACACCATCGAGAACTGGCGGAATCCGTTCGCAACCGACTACGCCAGTTGGGATGACTGCATCCGGTTCGAGGAAAGCGTGCCGGGCGATTTCGTCGTGGGCCTGGGCCCGATACTGGGCGGCGCGTTCTACACGTCGACCATGCAGCCACACACGTGGTATCACGTGGCTTTCGCCTGGACCGAAACCGGATACTGGGGCTGGTTCAACGGCCAGCGCGTCTTCTCCGGGGCACACAACAACCAGTTGTATCCCGATTTCAACAACGTCGCCATGGGCAACGGCTACTCGACATCTGCCAACCGCTACTGGAAGGGCATGGTGGATGAAGTTCGAATCTACGATCGCGTGTTGCTTGACGACGAAGTTGCGGCACTCGCTGGAACCGGCGCTGTGTCCACCGTGGGCTGGCTCATGGTGACCATCGAACCGGAAGGCGCCAGGCTGGCCGCCGCGCAATGGGGCCTCGTGAAGGATGCCGTTACCAATTGGTGTGACAGCGACTTCTCGCTCTGTCTCGAGGCCGGCAGCTACACCGTGGTCTTCGAGCCGCTCGGCGGCTGGGTGACGCCGTCCAACGCAACCGTCACCATCGTTGCCGGCTCCAACGCGTACGTGGTGGGCTACTACGAGGTTGAAGTCGTCGATGATACAACCCCGCCCGTGATCGTGAGCATCTATCCGCCGGATGGCTATGCGAGCGTCGGCAATGACGTGCCCATGATCGTCGTGGTCACGGACAACGTGGCGGTGGCGTCAGTCCGATTCAACCACTCCAACGCCGTCGACTTTGAGCCGCCCAGCACCTACCTCTATACCCGGCACGGTGTCCGCGGGTCGTTCAACGGCGTGGACATCGTGGCGCGCGACACGTGCGGCAATGTGACCACGCAGAGCCTCAACTACGTGCAGTCCAGCGACCTGATGCTGAGCGCGATGTGGGACGGTTACTGGCGCGTCCGCAATCCTTTCACCAACACCATGGAGTGCACGTGGGATGTGGTCGGTAGCGACGAGACCGGAGCGGTCACTGCCGTCGCAAACCGCGACACATTCTTCTCCACAAGCCTCGGGCCCAAGACCGTCCGCCTCTACACCAACGGCGTACTCGCGGACTCCCAAAGCTCGAGCAAGGTCCATCCGGCCCAGGCGGCAACCCTGTCGCTGTCGGAGATCGACAGCGACGAGGACGGCATGAACAACGGGGATGAGGAACTTGCGGGAACCGACCCCAACGACGGCGGAAGCCTCTTCTCCATGGGGATAAGCCAGCAGGCCTCCGAGTCCGGTGGTATGACGCTGAAGTCCGGCACCTTCTTTGGAGACCCGGAGCCGGAATTCTCCTACACGGTCTTCTCGTGGCCCAGCGGCATCGACAGCGCCTACACCATCGAGACGTCGACGAACATCTCGACGTGGAAGACCGTCACAGGCGCCATCAACATGCCGGGAACCGGCGGAACCATGAGCTACACAAACACAACCGGTGATCAGCGGTTCTACCTCCGCATCCGCGCGCAGAAGCTGCAGTAAGACTGCTGGTACGCTGAATTTCCAGAGATTGGAAAATCATGTCCTTCTGTTTTGGAGTGCGGCGGCTTGACGCCGCTCTACCACGACAGCCCGCCCTTACCCGACCGAAAGGCCGCCTTTCGGTCCGCGCAAGATCCTACAGCCCCGTCTTCACCTTGTAGAACCGCACATCCACGCCTTGAACGGCGTCCGTGTAGACGTTCTCCGGCGGCGTGCCACTGACATCATTCACGATCTCGCCGAACGACTGATCGATGAGATTCGTCGCGCGGTAGAGCGTGTACTTCCGGCCCGCCACGCTTGTCCAACGGACAACGAAACTCGTCGTTCCGCCGGCCTGCATGTCGAATAGCTCCAGACAGGAAATGTAGTCGCGCGGGTCGGTGCCGGCGAAGTACTCATCGCGATCCGGTGCGCCGTCCTCGTCAAAGTCTGACGTCATGGTCATGCCGTAACTCTCGCCGAATTTACTCCGGATCCAACTCGTCGGCACATCGTACAGGTATTCCTCCGGCTTCGCGACCGGCAGGCCGTTCAGGTAGACGAAGTTGTAGCCAAAGCTTCCGTATTGATCCAGCGAGCCTGACGTTGTCAGCAGGCCGAGGTACTTGCCGGACGTGTAACGGTCCACGTTGTTCGTGTTCACGCCGGAGCTGACGATCAGCCCGGAAATATAGCAATTCGTGATGGAATCGATGCCATTCGTCGCGTTGAGGTTCTCCCACGGAATCGCGCACTCCCAACGCGTCATCCGGCGGCTGCCGCTGTCCCACGTGCTCGTGCACGCATTGGTACCGGAGCCGTCAAACTGCGCCAGCTTCACATTCGTCATCGGCCAGAAATTGCTGCCTGCAGAGTTCAAGTAGTACACGCCCTGGCCGAACTGGAACCCGGACGGCTGGTACATGTTGAAGTTCGTGAACGTTCCGTCACCGTACACGTCGCCGAGCAGTATCGCCACATCCGCCGCCGGGTTGAAGCCGACATTGTGCAGCGTATCGAGGCCGACCGGGTCCTGGTTGTTCATGTTCCAGAGCGTGCCGGAGTTGTCCCCCAGCGTGTCAAACGAGAGGAACACGATGACCGCGTTGTTGCTGTCGTCCGGCAAATCGACATCGACGCCACCCACGTAGAAATTCGTCGCGTCGTAGTTCACGTACACGCGCCCGAAGCTCCCGTAGCCGGAACTCCCGCGGGTGACCGCCGCGCCGCCGTTGGTGTTGAAATCAAAATTGTCGCCAATGTTGTTTGGGCTGCCGCCAGAGAGGATCACCGGCGAGGCCGGGGCGAAGACGATGCCGTTGAAGAGCCCCGTGTTGCAGGCCGACACGGCCGCCGACCAGTTTGCGCCCGCGTTGTCGACCACGATGCCCGCCGCATCGTTGCTCGCATTGCGGAAGTTCGCGACGAGGTTCTCCGTGCCGTCCGGCAACGTTGTCGTATAGACCCACTCGCTGCCTTGTGCGGTCATCGGATGATGGCTCCATGAACCCCAGTTATCGAACGTGAGGGTGATGAAGATCGGCGAGCTTCCACTCAGCGTCGTGCCGGAGGAATTGAACGTGATGGTGACCGTATCGCAATCGCGGGGCGACGCGGGCGAGAACTGGGCGATGACGTTCGTGTTGACGCAGTTGGTCACGTTCACGCTGTAGTTCTGCCCGTTATTGTTTTCCCACACCGCTCCCCCGTTGTTGAAGCAGGCGTTGATGATCGAGCAGCCGCCGGGCGGGTAGTACCAGTATTCCCAGGTCCCGCCGTTGTTGGTCATCGCCGGGTCCGGCGTAACCACGCCCTGCCACCCGTTGTAGCCGATATGAATGTAGACGGGGCTCGCGCCCGAGAGCACGCCGCTATTGGGCACGTAGGAGATCTTCACCGGGTCGCACCCATTCGGGGCAGCCGGGCTGAACGTCACGGAGGGGGCGATGTAGCAGGCGGCGATCGACTTGGTCCAACCGTTGCCGGAGTTGTTGTCGGTGGTCGCCCCGCTGTCCTTGAATGTAACCTTCGCCGAACGCGCGCCGGATGGAATCGCACTCGTGTAGTACCACTGGCCGCCGACGGAGCCGGACATCACGTTGGTGGAGCCGTTCGTAATCGCGTCGCCCGTGAAGAGGATGATCTGGCTCACCGGCGAGGCCGCGCTCAGGCTGCGGCCCGCGGAGTTGTAGGTCACCGCCAGCGTTGCGCCGCCACAGTCCTCGGGAGAGTTCGGCGAGAACGTCACCGGCACCGCGTTGGAGGAATTGTACTGGCCGACATACACGTGGAAGATGTCGCTGCGATTCGTGTTGCCCTTCAAGTCCACCGCCTCGACAAAGTAATCGATGAGCACGTCGCTCTGCCCGGTGACGCGTGCCGTGTACTTTTCCGCGCGATAGGTCGGATACGGAACGATGTTGTCCGGGCCCTTGACCGTCGGATCCCACGAGTTCGTCATGGTCAACATTGACCACGCGCTGACTTCGGAACCATTCGCAAAGACCTCGTTCTGAATCGAATCGAGCGGATTCAGTCCGTCGTTGTCTGTGCGATAGTAGAGCCGGACAGTGCCCAGCCCGCTGGCATCATACACGTAGCTCCAGACGTCGAAGTCGGACGACAAGAGCGACGTTTCGTTCCACATGCGGCCGCCGGGATTGTAGGGATCGCGCTGCAACGGGAAGATGCTGGGGCCCTTCGCGTCGGAGCCCGCGTGACGATTGATAACTTTGTCCGCCTCTTCCACGGCGCGGTTGCAGGCGCGCGTCACATTGCCGTCCCACGGATTCGCGCGATCGAGGTCCCAGTACCAGTAGCAGGAGGTCTCGCCGTTGAGGTACCAATGCCACGCGCGGGCCGTATCATTGTTGATGCCCCACTCGACGTCGTCCATGTTCGGGCTCGCGCCGAGATAGCTGTTCTCCAACGAGTCGGCCAGGATCACGCGGTTCTGCGCAGCAACGAGTACGGACCACGACCAGCGATCCGGATTCTCGCCGTTGACATAGGTCGAGGAGAGCCATTTTTCAAAGTATGGCGTGCCGCCGTCGATGCCGATCCACGAGCCGGGCTCGACGTGAATGATGTCGTTCGGGCTCGGAGCATATTGGTCCAGGTAGTCCTGAATGCTGGTGAATTCAAAGCTGCTGTTGGCATTGCACATGTCGAGAAACGCATCGTTCTGACCGTGCCACGCATCGGAATTCTTCATGCCGTAGTTGTCGCCATCGCTGTGGCACAGGATCATCATCGGGTGCGCGGAATCTGTATTCACATCCGTGTGCGCACCCCAGACATTCTCCGGTTTGAACGCGCCATAGCCGCCGCGACCGTTTTCATTTCCTTCGTAGCGGCCTGCCGGGACGGCGATGATCTTCTGCGTGGCGCCGTTGTAAGGATTGATGTACTGAACGTAGTGCGGCTGGTACGACCACGGGGCCAACACCTTCGTCGGCGCCCAGACATTCTGGAGTTGCACCCACGTACTGTTGAGCTGTGCGGACGATGGATTCTGGATCTCCGCCGGATTCGGCCGGCAGGAGCTGGCGTCCGACCACGGGAAATCGGGCACGGCGCGGAACAGGTGCCCGTTGTCCACGATCACCCACTGCAGGCCCTCTTCCTCGAGCGCGGGAATCATCCATTCCGCGAATGCGCATTCCGGCGGCCAGAAGCCCTTCGAGTAGCTTGTCGTATCCCAGAGTTGCTTGAACTGTTCCTTGTGCAGACGGATCTGCATCTTCATCGATTCCTTGCACGTGAGCGGCATCAGGCTGTGATGGTAGGCGATGCCGACCGTGTCGAGGCGCGGGTTGTTGAGACTGGTGCGCAGCGTGTTGCGCGCGTAGTCGATTGAGTCATCCCACGAGGCGCCGGTGCAGTAACCCCAGAGGTTGTTGTTGTTCTCGGCCAGCGAGCCGGAATAGCTCATCTGTGCGCCGCCGTGGCTGGCGCCCTTGTTGGCGGCGGACTGCATGGCATCCTTCGGCCACGTTGTGTACGCACCGACGCGATCGCCGTCCCACACCCCTTGCACGCTGAAGTTGAACCGGCCGTTGGCGTCGATCTGTTGCGGCGTCTCGTACGGGTAATAGATCGGCTGGTGCATGTGCCAGAGATACGTCACATGGAACGGCACCACCTCCGCCCGCGCGTTCCCACCCACAAAAAAGGCGACCGCACACGCAGCCGCCAAGCCGATAAAACGTTTTACTGAGGTCATAATCTTCTCTCCGATTGTCTTTCTTAGCTGGAAAATACCCCGTCTCTCGCTTCGGTTGTAGGCCGGGGCTCTGTCCCCGGCGCAGTCTCCCCACCAACCGCGGAGGAACGGCCGACGCCCGGCAAATCCCCCTACGGCAACTTCACTCCCGTGCGATAGTAGCCCCGACTATCCAGATTCGTGACCACCAGTGTGACCGGTCCGCCATCCGTCGCACCCGGAACATTCAACTGTCGAGGTGACCACGAGGGAGCCACAAGGTTGGTGGTCACCCACACATCGTAAACCCGGCTGTTCGTCGTCGGTGAACCCGACTGGAGAATCATGACCGTTGCATCCGCCGTCCACTGCCCGACACGATTCGTGAACACGGAACTCCCGTTCGTCGGGTTCGTGTCGGCCACGTATTCCTCCCAGTTGCTATCGCTGTCGCCGTCGTTGTTGCCGTCGGCCGTATAGTTCGTGCCCAAGCCAAAGCGATTCCACCACGCGAGAGGAATGCCATCGTGCATGAGCGGAGCTTCGCGAATGATGGTGACCGTGTCGCTGGTGGAAATGCCCAGACCAGAGCCCGCCCCGGTGATCATCAGGCGGTTGAAGAACACGTCATAGTCGGACCCCGACCCAGCGCTGTAATTCCAAGCCCGGAAGAGCGTGATGGTGGAATTCGCACTGGATTCAAGATTGCCCGTGATCGTGCGTGCGCTGCTGCCGTTGGGCGAAATCCTGACGCTGTAGTTCGTCGGGCCCGTGAGCGTGAACTCAATGTCCATGCCGGCGCTCGTCCAACCTACGTCCGTAGTTCCGCCGCTGATGCTGTAATAATTGTCGCCGCCATTGAAGAAGAACTGCCACAAGGTGGCCCCGCTGCTGTTCAGCAGGCCCACGCCCACCCCGCGCCCGGGATCGATATAGCCGTTGTCGAAGGCCACGTGGAACGTCTGGCCGGTCGACATGGGAGTGCCGAGAACACGCTTCGCCTCCGAAAGATTGGTGACGCCATTGGCGTACAGACCCCACGCCGGCACTCCGATGTTCACCGAGGCGCTGTTGGCCATGAAGCGGCCGTTCTGGTTTCCGTCCAGCGACTGGGTGTAGAACTGCCAGCCACCAAATCCGACGCCGCCAACGTCGTTGGTGTCCCATCCGTCTCCATAGACGACACTGCTGCCACTGTCCGCAGCATTGGTGACGATGGCGGAGGTGCCATTGGTTCCAACGACCGTGATGACGTTGGTCCCGACATCGAGCGGAATGGAACTGATGGACCACGTCGCACCGGCAAAGATGGTTCCGCTGCCACCGGTCAACGCGTTCGTCCAGCGCATAACGCCGGAGACGCTCTCGCCGACGCCCTCCAGCGCGTAGGAGGCCGTGTCGTAGCCTACCGTGATGTCGTTGGATGGCTGGGTGATGTAGAACCCGGTCAGCGGTTCCGGCCCGGCGCAGACGTTGAGCGCGAAAGCCCAATCAGCACCGCTATTGTTATCCCATGTGCTGGCCCCGTTGTTGAAGACCACGTCGATCTGCGTCACATCCGTCGTCGGAGTGATGATCAGACGCCACAGGTTATTGGTGATCTTCGTCATCACCTGGCCCGGCCACACAACGGCGTAGTCGTTGAAGCCAACATGCGCATACACCTGGGTGGCCGTCTGCAACGCATTGCCGTTGGGGCGGTAGTCGATGGTCACCGGCTCGCAGGACGGGGCATTGGAGAACGTCACGGAGCTCGGACCGGTGGGCGAATCGCAATCGCGGATATTGACCGACCAATTCTGCCCGCTGCGGTTGTCGGTGATCGTCTCCGCGCTGTTCTGGAAATAGACCGTCGCGCTGGGGGCATTGTCCGGAACGGAGGCCACGGTGTAGACGGACGTGCCGCCGCCGGAGTTCGTCATCGTGTAGGATGAGAACGGAGCCCCACCGCTGAAGCTCAGCCACATCTTCACCGGCACCGAATTGCTCAGCGGCCCGCCACCCGCCGTATACGTGATGGTCAACGGCCCGCAATCGTTGGGGTCGGCCGAGAACGTCGCCGAGGAGGCCGCCGGACCGCCCAACCCGTCGTCGGCCACCCACACGTGCTGGATCTCGGACTTCGAGACATTACCGCGGGCATCCGTTGCCTCAATGTAATAGTCGAAAAGATTCCCCCGGAAGTTGGCGAAGGTGGCATCGCTGATTTTCGCGAAGTAATAGTCGGCCACTTCAGGCGACAGGGCCTGACTGAAGTACGATATCTTGGAGTTGTTCGCCGCGGCGGTCAGCGCGGCGGCTGTCGAGGGCAGCACGCGTTTGGTCATGGGGATGGAGACCCAACTCCCCACCTTGCTGCCATCCGCAGGAGTGTAGACTTCGTTGTCGTTCTCGCTCATGGAGTTCACGCCGTCGTTGTCCTTGCGGATCTTCACCACGATATTGGTGATGCCTGAAACATCGTAGGCATGCGTCCAGATGTAGAACTCCGAGTGCATCTTCTTCAATGCGGCGTTGTTGCCGGGGATGATGTTGAACCAGCCGAAGGTGTAGGCGCCCGGGTTGTAGGGGAAACGCTGCGGCTTGAAGACCGTCGGCGCGGTCAGGTCGTTGGTCGCCTTGCGGGCGTTAACATAATCGGAAAGAATCTCGACTGCGCGGCGCGTGGCCAGCGATGTCTTGACCTCATCGTCGTTGCCTTCGCCGCCGTAGTACTGGAAGCCGGAGTCCAGGCCACACAGGTAGATATGCCAGGCGCGCTCGACGATGTTCGGCGAGACGTAGTTGCCGTCGACAAGGTTGTTATACGGATCCTGGATCTTCCAAGCCGCCACGCTCCCCGCTCCGTGTTCGGAGGTCCACATCTGCTCGGCCGTCTGGCACCAGTTCGCGCCGGCCATGACCGGGGCCCAGCTGAAAAACTTCGGGGTGAATCCGGGCGTCTCGATATCGATCTGCGTATTGTAAACACAGTTGGACGAGCCTGACTTGGCCGGAGGTTCCACCCATTTTAGAAACTGGGGAGAACCATAATCGCTCTCCGGAAATATCCATGCCCCATCTTCGATATGCACGGTATCCGCCGCACCGCCATACTGATTGACGAAATCCTGCACGGCCACGCCCGGGTACGTGCCGTTGTTCATCAAGCTGGGCGCATCCCCGTCCCACGAGGACGAGCCACCACCCCACGCGTTGTCGCCATCTGTCGCCGGCATGACGATGCACGGCCGGCCCGAGTCGGCGGCATACGGCGCGACGTTGGCGTCAATCAGGCCCTGCTGCCAGCCCGAGTAGCCCGCCTTGTAACTCTGGATGTCATCCGACGGCACCATGATGATCGTCTTCTCGGCTCCCGTTTCCGGGTTCACATACTTGGCCTTGTGCAACTGGTAGGCGAAGGGAGCCAGGTTCCACGCCGTCTCACCCACATTGCCGGTACCGAACCACCAACCATTGGCCTGCGTCGGACCCAACTGGTCTGCCCTGTTGGGCGGGCTGGAGAAGATGTTGTAACTGCCTTCGGGGTTCGCCTTCTCGCTGTAGGTCGGGCTGGTGCGGCTCAGGTGATGACTGGCTACGATGGCCCACTGGTATCCCTCGTCCGCCAGCACGTCGATCATGGTGGAGGAGAACGCCATTTCTGTGGGGAAGAATCCTTTTGATCGGTTGGTCGCCGCGCCGGTATTCCACGCCTTGTAGGCTGCCTCGTGGAATATCTGGAGCTCTTTGCGAAAAACTTCCTTGGGCAGCACGGCACCCAACGAGTGATGGTACGTGAAACCAACCAGGTCCAACTTGCGGCTGCCCCCGGAGGTCAACCACGTCCTCGCCTCGCGATTGCCGTTCCACCAACTCGTGCTGTACCCACCGAAGCCGCTCTTGCCCAGATTGTTCACGTTATCGATCAGCGAGCCCGAGTAGCTCATGGCATAGCCACCCGAGTTCACACTCGCGAGAGAATTCCGGGGGCCACTCTGGTAAGCATTCTTGCGATCGTCCACGCCGAAGATGGCGTTGAGATCGTTTTCGGGATGCCCCACGGCCGAGTCATATACTTGGCCCGCCTTCAGGTTGATCGAGTCCTGAGCGTACTGAACCCGTTCGTTCTGCGGCGCACTGTTCCACTCGGGCCAATAGATGGGTTGGTGATTGTGCCAGAACCTGGAGACATACACGTTGCCCGCAAGAGCCGGCGACATGCACGCCAAGAGAATTCCACACGTTGCGATGATGAAGGAGCCTCGCAACCATGCGGCTCCATGACTTCTTTGCGCGCTCAGCATGACACCCAGTCCTCCGCGGGAGATCTCTTGATAACGGTCGCCTGATGCACCTGTCTGGTAAAACGTTACACCTGCTTGCGAGCCCTGTAAAGCGGGCATGTTATGAAGGTCGCTTTGGCCCTTCTCGTGTGATTCCTAACCCCTCGAGCCACGCAAGTTACGACGGTCAACCGATTGCAGTGCCAGCGAACGGATCGTACATAAAACGCTCACAACTCAAAGAGAAGTCGCTCAACGCTCACGCACTTCAGACGACCACCCAGCTTCAAAATGAGAACCGGAAACAACCCGGGTTGCTTTGTCCCGCGCAGATTCCTGTCGCCAACGAGATGCTCTTCGGACGATTTCGGCGCGCATTCTATAAACACCCGAAACAGGACCGCGTACTCTATTCACCAGTTGTTGACACCAAAGAGTTTTCCGCTAGTGTAGGCAACTCTGTTGTAAAGAATGAAGGTCCTGCATCCCCCCCGAGTTTCTTTGATCGGGCGGTAATGCGTAAGACCGGGAGGATAAGGGTCGTGGATAACCAGTTGTTGAGCGAGAGGATTCAGATCGAAAGAAAGCAGTTCTACATTGATCTCAAGGAAAACCCCCGTGGACGTTTCCTCAAGATCACGGAGGAAGTCGGCGGTCGGCGTGATACGATCATCATTCCTTCGACGGGACTGGATCTCTTTCGCAGCACCATCGAAAAGGCCATCGAAGCCGACAAGCAAAACGGCAGCGTAAAGGCCGAGTAGGTAACTTCCATAGTGTACAGAACACCCCGCAGCGTGCTGCGGGGTGTTTCCTTTTCAGTACACGAATTCCACGCGGTAGAAGCCTCGGTCCTTGGTCGCTCCGCCCGCATTGGTGAAGGCCGAGATCGTTCCCAACTCAAGATTCAGATTCGTCCCCAACACCGTCCAGCCCGCCCCACCCGTCAGATTCGTGGCCGCCAAGCCGCGCCGGGCAGGTAGAAGAAAAGCAGCGCCTTCATCATGAAGACCGTTGCCTCACCCGTTGTAATCAAGAGAGAGCCCATGCTGTTGATCGCCGTTCGCAGCCCCGTTCAAAGGATGCCAGAACGCGGTCTCTTTTTCGCGCTCGAAATTGCCGAACGGCCTGCTTAGGATGCCCCTGCACATGACGACAGAAGAGAAGAAAGACGAAGCGACCATCGACGAACACGACCTGCTGGCGCGGGCCAAAAAGGGCGAAATGCTCGCCTATGACGAACTCGTCCGCCATTACCAGGGCCGTATCTACGCCTTGGCCTACAACATGACGAGCAACAAGGAAGACGCCGAGGACCTCGTTCAAGACGTCTTCGTCAAGGCTTACGCCTCTCTCCCGCAGTTCGAGGAAAAGTCGAGTTTCTACACCTGGGTCTACCGCATCGCCGTCAACCGCACACTGAATTTCCTCAAGAAACGCCAGCGAAACCCCAAATTGAGCCTCAATGAGGTGGAAGATGGGGTGGAAAGGGACCCCGCCTATGTGGAGCTTTCGGCCCGGGAATCGCCGTTCCGGGACGCCACCCTGACCGAGTTGCAGGAAAAATTGAACAAGGCCCTTTTAACACTGTCAGAAAAACATAGAGCGGTTGTGGTTTTGCATGACATTCAGGGGGTGCCGCACGAGGAGATTGCGAAGATGATCGGTTGTTCCCAGGGCACGGTTCGGTCCCGCCTCTTCTACGCGCGGCAGCAATTGCAGGCAGAGCTATCGGAGTTCGCGCCATGAAATGCTCACACATACAGATGCGGATGATGGATTACGAGGATACCTCCCTACCCCCCGACATCGCGCAACACTTGGCCACCTGCTCCGCCTGCAAAATCCATTTCGAACGCGCCAGGTCGGTCCGGCTCCTCATGTCTCTCAAACGCCATGAACGTCCGGACGCGGGTTTTGAAACGCGGTGCCTCGGTGCGGTCCGCCAGCGAATTGCAGAACTCAACGTTCAGAACGACACCAAGCCGGCGTCGATCTGGGAACGCCTGATCGGCGCGCCGGTCTCCTCGGTCCGCTACGCGCTGGCCACGGTGCTCGTTCTCCTGATCGGGCTGCAGGTGGTATCGATCTCCGAGTTCCCTGTTGTGCAGCCATCCGTTTCTGCCGAATCCGCACAGCCCCAACCGGCCGCCGCAGACCGTTTTGCGGCAGCCACCAATCTGCCCGTCACGCCGGGTCTGCACATGATGCCCATGCTGGTTTCGGCGCCATCCAATCTGGACTCCGGCGGCATATCTTACGGCCCCGGACCGTCCACCCTCGTGAATTACGAGTACTGAGTCTTGTAGGATTTCCCTTATACATCTCCGCGTTGATATTGTGCCCGAGGTGGTGCAGAGTATGCTTGGGTAACAATCAAGGCGGTTGAATGTATATTCCCGATGCAAGCCCGAGCCGTTTGCTGGAAGCCGTGGACTCCACGCCCACGGGCGACAAGGATATCGTCATCCTCCTGTTGCCGGAGGGCGAAAAGAAACGCATCCCGGCCATCGTAGAGGCTTTCAAGGCACGGCCAACGCCCTTCGTTGGCGGATTTTTTCCCGCCGTACTTCACGGCAAGCAGCAGCACGACAAGGGCGCTATCGTCCTCAAGCTCCCTATGCGGCGCCCGCCCACCCTCATCCAGAACCTCGACACCAGCGTGGTGCATCTGCCCGACTTGGACCCGCGCCGCGATGGATGCGCCATGGAAACCTGCACGGCGCTCATTCTCACCGATGCCTTCTCGTCCAACATCAGCACGTTTCTCGCGGCGTTGTTCAGCCGCCTGGGCAACGGCGTGAATTATCTCGGGGGCGGCGCCGGTTCGGCTTCGATGAAGCAGGAGCCCTGCGTGTTTTGCCGGGAAGGCGTGTTCCAGAATGCAGCGTTGGTTGTATTCGTGGACTATGCCAGCGCATTCGGCGTCCGGCACGGATGGCCGCGGCTCCACGGCCCCGTGGTCGCCACGAAGACGCGCAAGAATGTCATCTGCGAGCTGAACTGGCGCAACGCGCTGGAAGTATACAAGGACATCGTCGAGCGCGACTCCGGTGAACACATCAAACCGAAGGAGTCCTACGAACTCTGCCAGGTTTATCCTTTCGGCATTTTCAAGGAGGGCGCAGAGGACCTCGTGCGCGACACCGTCCGCATCACGGATAAGGGCGAACTGGTTTCCTTGGGCGACATCCCGGAAAACACCGTGCTCCACGTGCTGAAGGGCAACCCCAAGTCCCTGATCGCCGCCGCCGCGCAGGCCGCCGCAGACTGCGCCGACGTGCCCACGGGCGCGGCAAAACAAACACTGATCTTCAGTTGCGTGTCGCGGCCCCTCTTTCTTGGAAAAGCTTTTGTCCAGGAGATGGACGCCGTCCAAACCCGGATTTCCGAGATCGCTGCCGGCCTGGAGGTCGAAGGCGTCTTGAGCCTTGGCGAGATATCGTCGCATGGCGAAGGTCTCCTGGAACTTTTCAACAAAACCGTGGTAGTGGGATTGCTCTACGATGGAAAAGCCTGAAAAGAAGGACATGTTCAGCGACATCTGCCTGCTCTACGAGCTGTCGTTGTCGGTCGGCCACTCGCTCGATCTCAAGACAGATTGCGAGTACTTCCTGCGCACGTTGATGGCCCGGAAGAACCTGTCTGCGGCCTCGGTTTGGATCAAGGCCTCCTGTCAGATTTCCGCACCACGCGACGCGGACCCTGAAAGCTACATTCTCGCCTACAGCTCCCCCGAGTTTCGCATCCGGGAAAGACTTCTCCCGAAGAACCACAGACTCGTGCGCATGCTGCAAGACAAGGCGGTTTTTTCGATCTCTTCCTCCGGCAAGGACTTCAAGGAAATCGTGACCGAGCACGATATCGATCGCGGCGTGTTTGCTGTTTTTGCTCTTAATGATCTCGGATTCCTGAAGCTCTACTCGATGACGCGCCGGGTTCCTTTCGATGAGGTCGAACTCAACCAACTCCGGAACGTGTTGGCGAAGTTCACCGTCTCCCTGGAGGCCTGCCTCGGACGCGACCATCTGCTCCGTGAAATTGCCGAACGCAAGATCGTGGAGGAGGCGCTACGACAGAGCGAAGAGAAATATCGCGACGTGGTCGAGCGCGCAACCGACGGCATCGTTATCATCCAGGAAGGCCTTATCCGCTACGCCAACCGGCAGCTTGCCGCGATGGCCGGCCTCTCCCCGGCGGAAATGATTGGCACGTCTTTCGACAAGTATATTCACCCCAAGAGCCTGCCGCAGGTGATGGAATTCTATCGGCGGCGGCTGGCCGGCCAACATGCTCCACCGGTCTACGAAACCGTCCTCATGTCGCACGTCGGTGAGCCCATACATGCAGAACTCAACGCGGGACTCATCACCTACGAAGGAAAGACTGCGGACCTCGTCATCGTGCGCAATACCACGGAACGTATTCGCGCCGACGCCGAGAAGGCCCGCCTCACGCTCGCCGTCGAACAGACAGCCGATTCCGTCATCATCACCGATCCCGCCGGTATCATCCAGTACGTCAACCCGGCTTTCGAGCGCATGGCGGGCTACTCGCGCGCCGAGGCCATGGGGAAGACGCCCCGGTTGCTCAAGAGCGGAAAACAGGACCGCGCCCTCTACGAACAGCTCTGGCGTACGCTGCGTGGCGGACAGGTATGGCGCGGCCGCCTCCAGAATCGCCGCAAGGACGGGGGCATCTATATCTGCGACGTCACCATCACCCCGACGCGCAACGAGAATGGCGAGATCATCAACTTCCTCGGCGTGCAGCGCGACGTCACCCGCGAACTGCAGATGGAAGAGCAGTATCTTCAGGCGCAGAAGATGGAATCCATCGGCCGGCTCGCCGGCGGCATCGCCCACGATTTCAACAACATCATGACCGCCGTGCTCGGCTTCGGCAGCATGGTCCTCGACCAGCTTCCCGACAACCACCCCCTGCGCCACGCGGTGGAACAGATTGTCAGTGCCGGCGAACGCGCCACCAACCTCACGCGCCAGCTTCTGACGTTCAGCCGCAAGCAAATGATGGAAATCCGCGTGCTCGACATCAACGCGGTGATCAACGACATGAACCAACTCCTCCGCCGCGCACTCGGCGAGGACATTGAATTGTTGCTCGAACTCAACGAGGACGCCGGCAGCGTGAAGGCCGACGCCGGCCTGCTCCAGCAGGTGGTCATGAATCTGGCCATCAACGCCCGCGACGCCATGCCGCGCGGCGGCCGTCTCACCATCCTCACTTCACAGGCCGTTCTGGACGAACGTTTCTGCCGCTCCCGTATCGACGTAAAACCCGGCGATTACATCCTTCTCTCCGTTAAGGATAACGGTACCGGCATGCCGCCGGAGGTGCTGCAGCACGTCTTCGAACCGTTCTTCACCACCAAACCAAAGGGCAAGGGCACCGGCCTCGGCCTCGCCACCGTGTACGGCATCGTTCGCCAGTGTAACGGTCATGTCGAGATCGAAACCGCCGTGAACGAAGGCACCGAGATCAAGGTCTGGCTGCCGCGCGTGGAACCCATTTCCGACACGCTGCATGTCGAACTTGAGGATCGCGTGCAGCGGGGCTCGGAAACGATCCTCGTGGTGGAAGACGAACCCATCGTCCGCGACCTGACCATCCGTATTCTGAAATCGCTCGGCTACCGGGTACTGGATGCAGGCCACGGCCGCGAAGCCCTGGAGTTGATTGCGAAGTACACGCAACCTATCCACCTGGTGCTGACCGATGTGGTCATGCCGCAAATGGGCGGACCGGAGCTTGCGGAAAAACTCGCCGAATTGAAACCGACGATCAAGATTCTGTTCACGTCGGGATTTACCGAAAGCGCCGTGATGGAGCGCGGCGTTGCCCTCGGCAAGCTCCAGCTTGTTCAGAAGCCTTACACGCGCGAAATCCTGGCCCAGCGCATCCGCCAGATTCTCGACAGCCCCTGACGCGGTCTTCCGTTTCTCGTCTTCCGTCTTCTGTCTGTGCGGTTACGGCACCGGGAAACGCGACGTCAGTTCAACCACCTGCTCGCGAACGCGCGCGATGACGCTCTCGTCCTGTGGAGCCTTCACCACTTCCGTAATCAAGGTGGCGATGCGCTCCATTTCCGCTTCTTTCATGCCGCGCGTGGTCACCGCCGGGGTACCGACGCGGACACCGGACGTCACAAACGGACTCTGCTTGTCGAACGGAATCGCGTTCTTGTTGACCGTGATCCGCGCCTTGTCCAGCGCTGTCGCGGCATCTTTGCCCGTCACCCCCGCCGGCGTCAGGTCCACCAGCATCAGGTGGTTGTCCGTGCCACCGGAGACAATCCGCAGGCCGTTCTTCTCCAAGGTTGCCGCCATCACCTGCGCGTTGCGCACCACCTGCCGTGCGTATTCCTTGAACGCGGGCTGCAGCGCCTCGTGAAAGCAAACGGCCTTTGCCGCCACCACGTGCATGAGCGGCCCGCCCTGCACACCCGGAAAGACCTGGCGATCAATATCCTGCGCAAACTTCGCCTGGCACAGCACCATGCCGCCGCGCGGCCCGCGCAACGTTTTGTGTGTCGTGGTCGTGACGAATTCACAGTACGGCACCGGGTTGGGATGAAATCCCGTCGCAACCAGTCCGGCAATGTGCGCCATGTCCACCATCAGGAAGGCGCCCACCTCATCCGCGATCTTCCGCAGCCGCGGGAAATCAAGCGTCCGGGAATACGCGCTCGCACCGGCGCAGATCATCTTCGGCTTGTGCTGCTTCGCCAGCGTCTCCACCTCGTCGTAGTTGATCCGTTCCGACGACGGCTCCACGCCGTAGTGGACCACATTGAAGAAGCGGCCCGAGAAATTCACCTTGTGCCCGTGCGTCAGGTGGCCGCCGTGCGCCAGGCTCATGGCGAGGATCGTATCGCCCGGCTGCAGCATCGCAAAATATACCGCCATGTTCGCGCCGCTTCCGCTGTGCGGCTGCACGTTCGCGTGCTCGGCTCCAAAGAGTTGCTTCGCGCGATCGATCGCCAGCCGCTCTGCCTCGTCCACAAACTCGCAGCCGTTGTACCAGCGCTTGCCCGGATATCCTTCGGCATACTTGTTCGTCAGCACCGAACCCTGCGCCTCGCGCACCGCGCGGCTGACGTAGTTTTCCGAGGCGATCAGTTCAAGATTCTCGCGCTGCCGCACGGTCTCGCGCTGAAGCGTCGCGTAAATGTCCGGATCGACGCTGCGAACAGACACCGCCTCGGCCGAACCGGCCAGGCATGAGTCCATCTTCTTCACCCTGCGCTCGTGGCGGCCGCCCGCTTCAAACGCCGTGCCAAGCCATGCGTCGAGAATCGCGGGAATATCCTGGTGCGGCGTCACGGTGCTGCCAAGCGCGAGCACATTGGCGTTGTTGTGAGCACGCGCCATCTGCGCCATGTGCGGCGTCAGACAAAGCGCCGCACGCACCCGCGGACACTTGTTCGCCACGATGCTCATGCCGACGCCGGTCGCGCACACCAGCAGGCCCTGATCCACGGTGCCCTCGGAAACCCGGCGAGCCACTTCCCCCGCATAATCCGGATAGTCCGTCGATTCCTTGCTGTTGCAACCAAGGTCCTGAACCTCCACGTTTCGCTTCGCCAGGAGCTTCTTGATCTCTTCCTTCAATTCAAATCCGGCATGATCCGAACCCAAAGCCATTTTCACGTGCTGCCACCTTTCTGGGGAATGAGTCTTCAACCCTTCTCGTTCAACCAAGTATAAAATCAGATCGGAAATCGCCGCGTCGATTTCGTCACGCACGCGCCGATAAACGCTCAACGGCAATCCGATCGGATCCGCGATGTCGCGGACCTCGCCGGTTCCAAACGACCGGAGCAGTCGCACCCGACCCGCCGCCGCCGGATAGATCCGCATCACCTCCTGGCGATGCCGTTCCGTCATCACCAGGATATGCGTGGCCGCTTCCGCAAGATCCGGCGCCAGCATGCGGCTTCGATGCGGCGTGAGGTCAATCCCCTTCTCGTCCAACGCCTGCACGGCCTCGGGACTCGCCGGCATCCCCTCGGCGGCAAACACGCCCGCCGATCCCACGGCGACATCCTGCCGATCCCCGAGCCGGTGGCGCAGCAGGTACTCCGCCATCGGGCTCCGGCACACGTTGCCCGTGCATACAAAAAGGATTCTCTTCGTCGTCTCGCTCATGCCTTCGCCGTCCTGAAAATCTTTGCCGCGGGAATCGCTCCCTCCCGCAATATCTCCACCCGCCGGCCCTCGACTTTCACCACCGTACTGGGCACGCCGCCGGGCGATTTTCCCGCGTCCAAAACCACGGCCACACGCCTGCCCAGCGCAACAGCCGCCTGCCGCGCCGTCACCGCCGGAGCTTCCCCGCTCCGGTTCGCGCTGGTCACAGCCAGCGGCACCCCCGCCTCGCGCAGCAGTGCGCGCGCCACCGCGTGATCCGGCACGCGAAACCCTTCGAGGCCAGCCCGGGTCTTCAACACCAAGGTCAACGGACCGGGCCAGTACTTGGCGGCCAACCTTTGCGCCCTGGCTCCCAGCCTGCCCCCACACGCCGCGCGCACCTGCGCCGCGTCCGCCGCAAGAAGAGTGATGGGCTTCCGCCGGGCGCGATTCTTCGCGCCGTAAATCAGCTCCACCGCACCGGGCACGCGGGGATCCGCAGCCAGACCATACACCGTTTCCGTGGGCACAACCACCAGCGCGCCGCGCGCCAGGGCCGCCGAGGCGTCAACAATCGCCTTGCGATCCGGCCGACGCGGATCAAGGCGTCGAATTATCGGAACGGCCCGTTCCACGGATATCCAACGCTTTCAGCCCCAGCAGTACGTCCACCGCGCGCTGGAGCGTTGCATCACCGCGCACGCGTTGGCGCAGCAATCTGTGTTCTTTCATTTCGTCCGAAACGTATTCCTTGCCTGCGGCCGGCTCGGGTTCGTATTCCACCGGCGCGGCCAGACCCACATCCACCACCACGTCCGGATGCACGCCTTCGCGACCGTCATACGTCGTGCCGTCCGCCACCACGAGACGCCGCGTCGTGATGTAGAGTTGCTCGCCATCGGGCAACGGCACTTTCTCGCGAACCAACGGATCAGCGGCTGTCGTCGAGCCGATCAGCATCGCGCCCCGGACGCTGCCCGCCAGCGCCGCAGCAAGGACTTCCGCGGCACCGGTGGTCCGCTCATCCACCAGCACCATCGCGGGCATATCCATGACGGCGCCCACGGCAGCCTTGTGCACGGAAATATCCTGGTTCGCCGGATCGCGGAACGAAAAGAGCATGGCTCCCAAGGGCGCAAAGAGACTGGCTACCGCCACGACACTGTCCACATCGGCCCCGCCTGCGTCGCGCAAATCCAGAATCACACCCTCGCGACCGGCGGCCGCCCAACCGCGCAACAGGGGAACAAGTTCGCGACTGCTGTCCGCGTAAAGCCCGTTGAGCTTGAGGTAACACATGTTGGCCGGCCACTCTTCCGAAATCCGGATGGCTGAGGCCGTCGACAATCCCCGACGCACTTCTACAACACGGCTTTCGCCTGCCTCGTTCTTCACCTTCAGCGTCACCATCTCATTCGCCGGACCGCGAAGAAACTCGCCGATCTCCGAGAGGGAGAAACCGGCCACGCTCCCCTTGTCGATCTCTTCCACCACCTCGCCGACTTTCAGGCCTTCCTTCTCCGCAGAGCTGCCCGGGACTACTTCCACGATCTTCACCACGCCATTGCTGACCGCCACGCGGATGTTGACCTCCGTGAACACACCCTTCTGCTGGTTCTCCATCCACTTCGCGTCTTCGGCAGTCATCACGTGCCCCAGCGGATCGGCCGTTTCCACGATCGCGTCCACCGCGGCCTGTCTTGCGGCTTTCATATCAAAGGGCAATCCCTGCTTCTCCAGCACATCCACCACCGCGGAGACTGTGTCCGCCATCGAAGCTTTCGCCGGTTCGGATTCCGCCTGCGCCATGGCCGTGACCGCCATCAGGGGTACAAGAATCAATCCCATCCACTTCTTCATTTTCCAGCCTCCTGTTGCGCGCGAATTCTGCGGTTGCCGGCGTCCACCTTCTCCTGCAGCTTCTGCTTGTGCAGCGCGAACTTCTTCTGAAGCGCCACATCGCTGAGGGCAAGAATCTGTACCGCCAGCAGGGCCGCGTTCACCGCCCCGGCCTTCCCCAGCGCCAGCGTGCCGACCGGAATTCCCGAGGGCATCTGCACCGTCGACAGCAAGGCGTCGAGACCGTCCAACGCCCCGCCCTTCATCGGCACGCCCAGCACCGGCAGCGTCGTGTGCGCCGCCAGCACGCCCGCCAAATGCGCCGCACTGCCCGCCGCCGCAATGATGACCTTGATCCCGTGCGCCGCGGCCGATTTCGCAAACGACGAAGCGCGATCCGGCGTACGGTGCGCCGACATCACGTGCGCCTCGCATGTCACCCCAAAACTCTTGAGCGTACGCAACGATTCCGACATGACGTCCCAGTCCGAATCGCTGCCCATGACAACCGCCACCTGCACTTTGCCCTTGCCGCTCTTTTTCATATGGCCCTCTTCGTTTACCTGCGCGCAAATGCACGCGCCGCAATGTCTTTGCGATAATGCGCACGGCCGAATTGTATGCTGCCGCAGGCCTCGTACGCGCGCTTCACCGCCGAGCCCAGATCCGCCCCCAGCGCCGTCACGCCCAATACCCGCCCGCCCGCTGTCACCACGTGCCCGTCCTTGAGTTTCGTGCCCGCGTGGAAAACCACTACGTCCTTCATGGCCCCCGCGATATCGAGGCCTTCGATCACGTCGCCTTTCGAATACGATCCCGGATAGCCGCCGGCGGCCATAACGACGCACACACAGGCCTCGGACTTCCACTGGACCAACCGTTCCTCCAGTCGACCGTCGGCGCACGCCTCCAACGCGGGAAGCAGGTCGCCTTTCCAACGTGGCAGAATCGCCTCCGTCTCCGGATCGCCGAAGCGACAGTTGAATTCGAGCACCTTCGGCCCCCCCGCCGTCATCATCAGCCCTGCATACAACACCCCGCGGAAAGTAATCCCGCGCCGCTTGAGTTCCGCCAGTGTCCGCTCAAACACCTGCTCCCGGATCACCGGCCACAAGTCATCCGTCACCACCGGCGCGGGCGAATACGCCCCCATGCCGCCGGTATTCGGGCCTTCATCCCGATCGAACACGCGCTTGTGATCCTGCGACGACGCCAGCATCACGATGCGCTCCCCGTCGATCAACGCGAGAATGGAGGCTTCTTCGCCGACCAGGCATTCTTCGACCACAACGCTACACCCTGCGTCGCCAAAAGCTTTTTGCACCAGCGCCTCGTCGACCGCAGCTTCGGCCTGCTCCACCGTCGCGGCCACCGTCACGCCCTTGCCCGCTGCAAGTCCGTCGGCCTTCACCACGATCGGCGCGCCGCACTTTCGAATATAGGCCTTCGCCGCGCCGACATCCTCGAACCGTTCGTACGCTGCCGTCGGAACGCCCGCGGCCTGCATCACGTCTTTCGCAAAAGCCTTGCTGCCCTCAAGCTGCGCAGCGGCCCGCGACGGGCCGAACACCTTGAATCCCTCCGCTGCGAAAAGGTCGGAAATCCCTTCGCACAAGGGGGCCTCGGGCCCGACCACCGTCAACGCGGGCCGATGCTGTTTCGCCCACGCGAGCAGCTTCGGGATATCCGTGGCGGCGATATCCAGGTTGGTGCCGACGGAAGCTGTCCCGGCATTCCCCGGTGCGCAAAAGACCTCGGGCCGCGAACTGTCATGCGCAAGCTTCCACGCCAGCGCATGTTCGCGTCCACCGCCACCCACCACGAGAATCTTCTTCCGCTGAGTCACAAGCACCTCGGAGTTGACCCCCGGACTTTAGCGGAGGAAGGCGTGGCAGACAAGATTCGCGTCACTTATGACATGGGGCGGAATCAGGGCTTCGGCGGGGAGCCCGGCTTGCGACTGCGCAGCACACTGAGCAGCACCACGATCAGGCCCACCACGGCAAATACACCGAGGAACGGGGCGGCCGACGGCACAACCTTCTTCCGGCTTAACTCCCAGACAGAGCCCTCCGGCAATTCTGCCGGCGGCTCGGGAATCGGCGGCCTGCCCGCATCCACCCACGCGGTATACCAAAGTGACGCCAGGTGCGTCGCGGCTGCATCGGCCTGTTTCGTGAAAATGTCCTGCGTCTTCTGCCACAGCATCCTGAAATACACGCGCGACTCCACGCTGCCGCTGGCCTTGGCCGCCTCACGATCGGCCGCAAGCACGGGATCAAAGAGCGCATGCGAATCGGCCACCCACTGCAGCACGGCGAGGCGCGGATTATCCAGGTATTCCGGTTGCCCCGGCACGAGCATGGAACTCCGCCAGAACATGCGCGGCATCCCGTCCTCCCATCGCAAATGCACGCCCGCTGCCGCACCCGACGCGCCGTCAAAGTTCTCCGTGGTGTGCAGCGGCTGGTGAATATCGGCAACGTAGTGGCCAAGTGTGGTGGCCAAACGCGCGGCAAGCACCCAGTCGTTTGTCGCCATCGCCGCCGTGAGCCGCCGCTGCAGTTCCATGATCGACCACGGCGCCATGCCATCCCCCGCCGTCGGCCGATGGCCAATCAGCGCCTCCACCTCGTTCAGCGAGGCGGGGAGGTTGGTCGCCGCAAGCGGTCGGTACCGTTCGAGATCGATGTAGTGATGCTGGCCCTCGCTGCGATCATCACCCTTCCACAGGTCCGGGAAAATACTGTAGCGCGCGAGCACTTTGCCGTAGTCCTGCCACGCGGCCATATCCTCCGGCTCAGCCTTGGCCGCAGCACGGGTGATGTCCATGTGCAGCCGGCCGTTCCACGCCCAGGCGCCTTGCGCCGCCGATAGGCAAAGGAGAATGATGATCCAGCGGTTTTTCATGAAGGATTGCTGTCCCCCTTGTAGGTACGCCCCGTCCGGGGCCGGGTCAAGAGACACACCCGCGATTTTCCGGGAGTGCGCTGGCTTGACAGCGCTTTGTGACGGCCCGGCTTGACGGGCCGCAGAGAAAGAGCGGCGTCAAGCCGCCGCACTCCAGAGCAGAGACCACCTTCCTGCTCCACGCTCATCAAGAAGATCGCTCGCCGGACTCCTTCGGCCTCTCCTCAGGCTTCACAAGAATATCCAGACCTTCGAACGGTTTGAAGACGGACGGCCCCGGGGCGTCATCTTCGGGAATCGCGCCGTTGTAGAATTGTCCAAGCCCCACACCCTCGTGCTCGTGGTCGTGGCAGTACAGACAAAGGAGTTCCCAGTTGCTTCCGTCCGGCGGGTTGTTGTCGTGATTGTGATCCTTGTGATGCACGGTCAATTCACGAAGCCGCTTCCCGGAAAACTCGCGCGCACACCGCGCACAGACATGAGGAAAGAGCGCCAGCGCACGCTCGCGGTAGCCCTTCATCCGCGTCGCCTGCTCGCGCCGCAACCCATCGAGCACGCGCGCGCGCTCCTGCTCGTTCATCGGCTTCTTCTTGTGTGTCACGGTCCTCTGTCTCCAGACACGATCCTCACTTCTCCAACAACCGCGCCACCGCCGCGGCGTCGATCGAGCCGAATCCATACTGCGGATCACGCCCGGCAGCGCCCGCGTCGGTCGCCGCCGCCTTCAGTGCGTCGATGGCTTCCGCCACGCTTGCAGTCGGGTTCTGTGAGAAGTAGAGCGCCAGCGCACGCGACACATACGCGCTGGCGATCGAGGTCCCCGCGTAGCTCCCCGCCGATCCCTTGGAACCCGCCGGAAAGGTGGCCGTGCCCGGCGCAGCGAACGACACAAAATCGCCGTAGTTTGACTCGCTCCAGAGCGTCCCCTTCTCTCCCGTGGCACTGACGGCAAGCACCCCCGCATACCCCGCAGGATAGATCGCCTTACCCGTCGGCGTATTCCCCGCCGCGGCAACAATCACCATCCCCTTCATACGCGCGTACGCCAACGCGTTCTGCAGGAACTCACTCGAGGTGTCGGAGCCCCAGCTCAGATTCATCACCCGCACGCCCTTGCTCAACGCATAGTCAATGCTGCGCAGGATGGAGAAGTTGGACGCATTGCCCTTGTCGTCGAACGCGCGGATCGCCACCAGCGGCACGCCCCGCGCCACATCACCCGTCTCCGACCCATCCGGTGCCACCGCGCCCGCCGCGATCAGCGCCATCTGCGTGCCGTGTCCAACCGGATCGTCCAGCGTGCGCTCCGGATTCATCGCGTCAAAACGTCCAACGACGAGATCGCCCAAATCCGCATCCGCCCCCAGCCCCGAATCCAGGATCGCCATCGGCGGCGCGCCGGAACGCGCGGCCGTCATCGGCAGCAGGCGGCCTGCCGCCGCCGCCGTGAGCACCGTGCCGGGCGGAATCTCCGCAACATAGTTCGGTTCAACGCGGCCGACCACGGGATTGCCCGCAAGCTGTTCAACCAGCGCGGGAATGTTGGTGCCGGGCGCGAACCGCACACGATAGATGCCGAGTTCGGGAATGCTTCCGATCACCATGCCACCGAGTTGGGCCAGCAACGTTTCCACTTCGCTACGACGCGTACCCGCCCTGAAACTGATCAACACTTCGTCCTTCACGAAACGCGCGCCGCCGGCTGGCCCCGTGGTGATCTCGAGATGTTCGTCCGTCATCGGAAGCGCCTTGACCCGCTTCTTCTCGCCCGGAATGAAAACCTGGATTTCGCCAAGCCGCGGCAGCGGGCCAAGCGGGCCCTGCAAGACATCCCAAACCAGCACGTAGCCGTACGGCTGAAGCATCATGTCCAGCGACTGCTGCAAGTCGTCACCGCGCAGGTCCGCAGTGACAGACGTCGAAATGCGCGTGTCAACCTTGACGCAAACACCGGCGCGGGAGAAGCTGCGCAGCACGTCGATGAGCGGTTCACGGCGGGCCTGCAGCCAGATCTTCTCGCCCTGTATGCGAAGCTCCACTGCGGGAGCGGCCGCCGTCGCCAGCCACAACAGGCCAACTGTCAGAAACCATCGTGTTTTCATTACTTCATTAATAACACACCCCCGGCCCGTCCGAAAGGCCGTGTGCGTTTGACGGTCCCGCAGCCGGGTAGTACGATACACTGATATGAGCAAGTCGGCGTCATACTTGTGGCTGGCTGCAGTGGCGGCGCTTTTGTGCAGCCCCAGCCGCACTCCGGCACAGGAACCACAGCGCACACCCGCGCCGCGCACGTACACGAACGCCCTCCACCTTTACAACGCTCCGGAGAATCTGATGTCTCCCGAGATTGCCGAAAAGCAGGATGAAACCGCGGAACGGTTGGACCGACGCGACGGCATTCCCACCACGCCGACGCTGCCCAACGCCGGCATCAACAACGCCCGCACCACCCCTCTGACCGACAAGAAGAAGAAAGATCGCAACTGGATCCGAATCTCCGACGATGGCAAGAGTACGGCCGACCAAGACGAGCGCAAACCTTCCGGCTGGGGCTGGCTCGCCGATGACGTCCAAAGCCAGAAGGAAGAAAAGGATGCCAAGGACGGCAAGTCCGACAAGAAGAAGGATGACGACACCTCGGAAAACAGCGACGAAACGCTCGCCGAGACGGTGACTCGCAAGACGGACGCTGCGGATGCCAAGCGCGAGGCAGCCAACACGTTCACGCCCGTGGATACGGACAAGCTGCTGAAGGACGTCAGGCCCATCGATGTGGCGCAGAAGGCCGGCGCGGAAAACTCCAGGGGGACATCCACCCCAAACGACACGCCTTCAACCTCCACGCGCGATCCCAATGCGGCATCCTCTTCGCCGGATCAGGTCCCCACCGTGACCGACGTCAAGTCGGGGGTGGATACCATGTGGAACAGCGATCGCTCATGGGGACCGAGGACGGAATCCGCTTCCGCGCTGCCGATGGCCTCGCGCGCCTTGTCCGATCCTTCGCGCTCGTCACCCGGCTCGCTGGCCCAACCCATGTTCACGCCCTCGGGATACCAGGGGCCAACCCCCAGTTCATTCCTCGTCAAAACACCGTTATCGGCCGCGCCGGCCTCAACACCCGCCTCCCCCTTCTCTCCGGCGGGCGGCATCAGTACGCCATCTGCGCCCGGCGGGTTTGGTGGTTTCAGCGGTTTCGGAACGGCTCCGGCAGGCGGAACGGTTATGCCGATGGAACCCATCAAGCCGCTCCAGCCATCCAAACCGCTAAGCGATGCCTTCCTGAAGTAGCTTACCGGCGCGGCCGTGCAAGCAGGTCGACGTGATGAACGCCGCGCCCCTCGCATACTCGTAACAGCTCCTCCGTATCGATGGTCATCGACGCCGCGCGACCGTCATCGCCGAGGATGCCCAGCTCGTAGCCGGCCGCCACAAGTTGACGCAGCGCCGATTCCGGATCCTCGCCCGCGATATCGCGAATCGTCCCCGGTGCAAATTCCATGACGATGACCGGCCGGTGTTTCCCAAGCAGACCCTCCATGCCGCGCAGCGCCACGGGTTCAAATCCCTCGATGTCCATTTTGACCAAGTCCAACTTCGGCACATCAAGAAGCTGGTCAAGCCGCGCAGCGCGGACCTCCACAAACTTGGGAGCAGGTCCGTGAACATGCCGGTCCAGCGTCTCATGTTTCTTTGAAGTGAACCGCGCGCCGAGGTTTCGCGCATTGCCCAGATCCGACAACGTCAGCACCCCGGCCTCATCGCTCGCCGCACACGAATGAACCGTCACGCGGCTGCCAAACCCGTTGAGCGCCACGCTTGCCGACAACAGGCGCGCGTTGTCCGGGTCGGGTTCGATGCTGTACACGCGACCGGCGGGACAGCGGGCGGCGACCAGCAGCGTGAAGAAACCGATGTTCGCGCCGACATCGAGAAACACCGTGTCCTCGCGCAATTCCCCCGACAATGCGGCGGTGACATGCGGCTCGTAACGGCCAGCGATCATGATCGGTTTCGCCAAGGCGTAATCACGCACATCCACCAGGATGGAGAAGCCCTGCGCCTCCAGACGCTTCACAGCGATATCGGAATCGCCGAGAAGGGAAAGCGAGCGACGAAGCCGGAAGCCGGACAGGCCGCGAAGGAAACCCGCGCCGTAGGCCTTGATCTTGCTCCACCCGCCCGGCATTCGATTCCTCCCCGCGGGCGAATCACGCCTGCTTTAGATACTCCACCGCGTTGCGGAAGATGCGGAGCCCTTCGCCATGAGCCGGCAACGCCCCTTCCTGCCGCGCCACGTCCCACCGTGGATGATTCTCCGCGTAAAGGAAGGCTTCCGGATGCGGCATCATTCCAAACACCCGCCCCGTTGGATCGCACAAACCCGCGATCGCGTTCAGCGAGCCGTTCGGGTTGTGAGGATACTCCATCGTCACCGCACCCGTCGCTGGATCGGCATAGCGACACGCCACGCAGCCCAGCGCCTCGACCTTCTCGAGCACGGACGAATCCAGTGTGAATATTTTCCCTTCGCCATGACGAATCGGCAACGGCATGAAATCGAGTCCCCGCGTGAACACGCAGGGGGACTGCGCCTCGAAGCGAAGCCGAACCCAGAAATTCCGGAACGACCCGCAGTCGTTCTGCATCAGCGAAACCTTCTGATCGAAGTACTCGCCGTCCAGCCCGGGCAACAGCCCGAGCTTCACCATGATCTGAAAACCGTTGCACACGCCCAGGACGAGCTTGCCGTCGGCGATGAATTTCTGAAGGTCCTCACGCAAACGGTGTTTCACCCGAAGGGCAAGCACATGACCCGACGTCATGTGGTCGCCATACGAAAAACCGCCGATGAACATGAGCGCCGCAAAATCGTGCAAACGCGCCGGCTGTTCGAGCAGATCGTTGAGATGGATCTTCTCCGGCGCGGCGCCTGCGAGTTCCCACGCGTATTGCGACTCGGCCTCGCAGTTGAGGCCATAGCCCGTGATGATCAGAACCGGTGGTTTGTCTGTTTTCTGCATGGTGCTCCTGCCGCTCCGTCAGGCCCGTACGCTACCATGACCGGGCGCCGCACGCATCAGCTTTTTGCCCGCCGGTGGGCAAAAAAAAGAGGTGGGGGGCTGTGCGCGGGCACAGCCCCCCTGGGTGCGGGTTGCGGGCCTGACAAAAAATCAGCCGATCGCCGGACCGCCGGTTTCACCCGTGCGAATGCGGATGCATTCGCCGAGGTCCATGACGAAGATCTTGCCGTCACCAATCTTGCCCGTGCGGGCGCCCTTGATGATGGCATCGATCGTCGGCTTCACGAAATCGTCGTTAACGCCGATCTCAAGACGAACCTTCTTCAGCAGGTTCACCTCCACGTCCGCGCCACGGTAAGACTCGTGGTAGCCCTTCTGCTGGCCACAGCCCAGGGCGTTGGTCACGGACATTTTGAATACTTCGGCTTCGTAGAGCGCCTGTTTCACGGCGTTCATTCGTTCCGGCTGGATATAGGCAATAATCAGTTTCATGTTCGTTCTCCTTCGATGACCGCCACGTTATTGGTTGGTGAAGATCTGGAAGCCGCTGTACGCCTCCATCCCGTGTTCCCCGATGTCCAAACCGCGCAGCTCTTCTTCCTCGCTGACGCGGATGCCCATGGTGAGCTTCATCACAAGGAAGATCAGGAACGCCGCCGCAAAGCAGACTACACCGTACGAGGCCACACCGATCAGTTGAACCACGAAGCTCTTCCCGGCTCCGAACAGGCCGGTCGCCAAGGTGCCCCACACGCCACATACCAAGTGCACGGAGAGGGCACCAACCGGGTCGTCAAGCCTCAGCTTGTCGAAGAAGAAAACGGCGCCCACCACCAGGACACCGGAGGACAGGCCGATGATCACAGCCGCCGGGATCGAGACGACATCCGCCCCCGCGGTGATGCCAACAAGGCCCGCCAGACAACCGTTGAGGATCATGGATAGATCCGGCTTCTTCTGCACGGCTCCCGAGGTGAACATCGCCCCGATGATGCCGGCCGCCGCCGCAAGCGACGTGGTCACCAACACGTAGGAAACCGCGCCCGGATCGGCCGACAACACAGAACCACCGTTGAACCCAAACCAGCCCAGCCACAGAAGGAACACACCGATCGTCACCAGCGGCATGTTGTGGCCCATGATGGCTTTTGCCTTCCCATTCACATACTTGCCGAGCCGCGGACCCAGCAGGATCACACCCGCCAGTGCACCCCAGCCACCGACCGAATGGACCAGCGTGGAGCCGGCGAAATCATGGAATCCCATTTCATTCAACCATCCACCACCCCATTTCCAGGAACCGACAAACGGGTAGACAATCGCCACGTAGATCGCTGTAAAGATCATGTAGGCGTTCAGCTTGATGCGCTCTGCCACCGCGCCGGACACGATTGTCGCGGCGGTTGCGGCAAACATCCCCTGGAAAAGAAAGTCCGTCCAATAGGTGTAGCCGACGTTGTACGCGCTCGTAACCCCAGCCGCATCCGTGGAAATCCCAAATCCGCCAAAACCAAAGAACTTCCCCAGAATCCAATGATCACCGGGATACATCAGGTTGAACCCAATGACCGCGTAGGTGAGCAGTCCGATAGCCGGGGTCACCGTGTTCTTGAACAGAATGTTGACCGTATTCTTCGCACGCGTCAGCCCCGTTTCCACCGTGGCGAATCCCAGATGCATGATGAACACCAGAAAGGTTGCCACCATCATCCATGTATTGTTTACGGCAAAGGTTTCCGCCGATACAGCCGGCGAAGCCGCCGCTTCCACCACATCTGCCGCGGCCGCGCTTTCCTGCGCCCCAGCCACGCCCACACCCACCGAGACCAGCAACAGCAGGCTTGCCAGCCACACCAGCATGTTTCTTGTTCTCATGTTCCTCGCATCTCCTACCGCACCCCTGCACCATGCAAAGATGATCTTCGCCATGTCCCTTAGCAGGCATCGTGCCACGCTCACCCAAGACATGAGAACATCATCAATGCAATCTGTTGATATAAAACAACTTATAACTATTTCGCCTTTTATACGTATTTGATGAATTGAGTGCTATGTGCTACAATATTGTAGTATTCATCGCGTTTATTACTACATTTGTAGTGCTCCTGTCTGGAAAGAGGCGGGGGCTGCGCGCGGGCGCAGCCCCCTGGGTGCGGGGTACGCATCCGGAGAATGTCAGCCGATCGCCGGACCGCCGGTTTCCCCGGTGCGAATGCGGATGCATTCACCGAGGTCCACGACGAATATCTTGCCGTCGCCAATGTTGCCCGTGCGGGCGCCGCTGATGATGGCGTCGATCGTCGGCTTTACGAAGCTGTCGTTCACAGCGATCTCGAGGCGAACCTTCTTAAGCAGGTTCACTTCCATGTCCGTGCCGCGATACGTCTCGTGGTAGCCCTTCTGCTGGCCACAACCCAAGGCGTTCGTCACAGACATCTTGAAGACCTCCGCCGCGTAGAGCGACTTCTTCACATCGCCCAGTTTCTCCGGCTGTATGTAGGCAATAATCAGTTTCATGATAATCCTTCCTTCCTGTCTCTATTCCGTGGTGAATATCTGGAAGCCGTTGTAGCCTTCCATGCCGTGTTCGCCGATGTCGAGACCACGGAGTTCCTCTTCGCGGCTCACGCGCAGATTGCCCATCTTCTTAAGGACGAAGAAGAGTATGCCCGTCGTCGCAACCACCCAGACGGCAACCGCGGCAACACCGATCGCCTGCACGCCGAACTGCGACCAGCCACCGCCGTAGAAGAGACCCGCCTTGCAGGTCGAGCCACTCGACGCGATGTAAGCGGGCGAGGCAAACAGGCCGACCGCCAGCGTACCAAACACGCCGTTCACCATGTGCACGCTGACCGCGCCGACGGGGTCGTCAATGTGCAGCACCTTATCAATGAACTCAACGCTCACGACCACCAGAACGCCGGCGATTGCGCCAATCGCAATAGCTCCGAGCGGACTGACCACTGCGCACGGGGCCGTGATCGCCACCAGACCCGCCAACGCCCCGTTCAGGGCCATGGAGGTGTCCGGCTTGCCAAATCGCAGCCACGCCATGCACATCGCCAAGACTGCACCTGCGGCTGCGGCAAGGTTCGTCGTCACCGCAATCGTCGCGATCGACGGATTCATGCCCGAGGTCGTGGAACCGGGGTTAAACCCAAACCAGCCGAACCACAGAATGAACACACCCAGCGCCGCCAGCGGTATGCTGTGGCCCGGGATCGCTTTCGCCTTGGTCACACCATTCACGCGAACGTACTTGCCGATGCGCGGACCCAGCATAATGGCGCCAACCAGTGCGGCCCATCCACCCACGCTGTGAACCACCGTGCTTCCCGCAAAGTCATGGAAGCCCATGGATGACAGCCATCCACCGCCCCAGATCCAGTGACCCGAGATCGGATAGATCACCAACGAGATGATGATGCTGTAGACAATGTAAGCCGAGAACTTGGTCCGTTCGGCCATGGCGCCGGAAACGATCGTCGCCGCCGTGGCCGCAAACACGATCTGGAACATCCAATAGCAAATTTCCCATATACCCGACGGGGTGGACGGGTCGCCACTGGATAACAGCCACTTCGATGTGCCGACCAGGCCGAACTTGTCCGCACCGAACATCAGGCCATAGCCCACGAAGAAAAACGCAATGGACCCAAAACAGAAATCCATCAGGTTCTTCATCATGATGTTCGATGAGTTCTTCGCGCGCGTCAGACCCGTCTCCACCATCGCGAATCCCGCCTGCATGAAGAACACCAAGAACGCAGCAATCAGCGTCCACATGATGTTGATCGCAGTCTGCGTGTTCGCCACACTTGCCACCGCCTCCTCAAGTGTGGGGGCTGCCGCCTCTTGGGCACCCGCCACGCCCACACCCACCGAGACCAGCAACACCAAGCTTGCCAGCCACACCAGCATGTTTCTTGTTCTCATATTCCTCACATCTCCTACCGCACCCTTGCACCATGCAAAGATGAACTTCGCCGTTCCCTTTAGCAGGCCGCGTGCCATGTTTCCTAAACCATGTGCCACATATTCTCGCAACAAGTTGCCGCTGAACCGGTTACAACTGTTTTTAACTTTATACCTATTTGGCGTATCAGGCAATATGCGATACATTATTGTAATAATGTGTCATATCGTGACAATAATTGTAGCGTATTGTTTTTCGCAGCGGGCTGGATTTCTGCGCTCAGATGCCGGCGAGCGGGGATTTGAAGGCTTTGCGCAGTTGTTCGACGGATTCGTCGATTACGGCCTTTCCGTCGCGCCGCACAATAAGCCGTCCGGTATCTGTAACGTTGCCAATGCGGGCGCACGGCAACCCTTGGAAGTAGTTCTCCAGTACGGCGGCCTGCTCGACCCCGCACGTAACCACAAAGCGGCTGTTGGACTCGGAGAATAGTATTCCGTCTTCCGTAATTCCGTCCGCCGCCGGAACGGCAGCAAGATCTATATCCGCACCCACCGCCCCACCCGCTGCGGCAAGCGCGAGCGCAACGCCCAGCCCACCCAACGTCGGTGTATGGGAGGACTTCAGCAGCCCCGCATGGTTGGCCGCCTTCATCGCCGCGTAGGTCCGCAGCGCAAGAGGAACATCTACCTTCGGCGCTTCGCCGCCAAAGGCGTCGGCCTGATTCTGTTCGCGCGCGAGCAGGCGATGGAATTCCGACGCACCAAGTTCGTCCTTCGTCATGCCAATCATGTACACAGCATCGCCCGGTTTCTTGAAGTGCATCGTCACCGCCCGACGCACGTCCGCCATGCGCGCGATCGTCGAGAACAACACCGTCGGCGGGATGGATATCTTTCGGCCGCCGCGCACAGAGTCGTTCTTCATGCTGTCTTTGCCAGAGATCAGCGGCACACCAAACGCCGTAGCCACGTCATACAGGGCCCTGTTGGCACGGACCAGCTGCGCCAACTTGTATCGACCATCCGGCGTCTTCTCTGACTGCACGGGGTCCGGCCAACAGAAGTTGTCCAATCCGGCGATCGTGCCCAGCTCGCCGCCCACGCTGATCAAGCGCCGTACGGCTTCATCGATCACGCTCGCCATCATGTGATACGTGTCGATGTCCGAATAGAACGGGTTGATACCCTCGGCCAGAATCACGCCCTCGTTGGAGCCGTGTTCCACGCGCATAACCGTTGCATCGCTCGGCATATCCGCGTGCACGCCCACGAAGGGCTTGATGACGCTCAGCCCCTTCACTTCGCCGTCATAGCTGCGGGACTTGGCTTCCTTGGAACAGACATTCAGCCCACCCAGCAACTTCAGAAGATATCGCGTGCGCGGGCCTCGCCGCGGCGGCTTCGGAGCCGGCACCGTCGGCGGCTTCCACTCCGCTTCCATCGTCATTTCCGGGCAACCGTCGTGAAGGAAATCCATGCCCAGCCGCGCGACAACCCGCTCACCGTGCCGCACGACAAACGCGCCGCTATTCGTGAAAGATCCAAGGACCGTCGTTTCCACATCGCGCCGCCGCGCGAGGGCCAGCAGGGCTTCTACATTCTCCGGCTGCACCGCAAGCGACATGCGTTCCTGTGCTTCGGAGAGCAGAACCTCCCACGGCTGCATGCCTTCATATTTCAGCGGCGCGCGCGCCAAATCCAGATCCGCGCCCCCACTCAACCGACTCATCTCGCCGATCGACGAGCTGAGACCGCCTGCGCCGTTGTCGGTGATCGCGCGATACAAGCCCTGGTCGCGCGCCTCCATCAGAAATTCGTACATCTTCCGCTGCGTGATCGGATCGCCAATCTGCACCGCCTGCGCCGGGGATTCCTTGCGAAGCTCCTCGGACGAGAATGTCGCGCCGTGAATACCGTCCTTGCCGATCCGCCCGCCGCACATGACGATGGCGTCACCCGGCAGGATCTCCTTGCGCTCCGAAGGGCGGCCTTGCAGGGCGCGCGGAATCCGGCCGAGGGTGCCGCAGTAGACGAGGGGCTTACCGAGATAACGGTCGTCGAACCGCTCGAAGCCGCGCACCCACGGAATGCCGCTCTGGTTGCCGCCGTCGATCACGCCCTGGTGCACGCCGTCGCGAATCCGCCGCGGGTGCATGAGCCCCTCGGGCATCTCGCCATCATAGAACGGCGAGCCGAAGCAGTAGCCCCACGTGTTGCACAGCATCTCGCAGCCCATGCCTGTGCCCATCGGGTCGCGGTTCACGCCCACAATGCCTGTGATCGCGCCGCCGTAGGGATCGAGCGCCGACGGCGTGTTATGCGTTTCCACCTTGTAGGCCAAATTGAAACGCTCGTTGAAGCCGATGATGCCGGCGTTATCGCTGAAGACCGAAACCAGCCAGCCAATCTTCGTGCGGAGCTGCTCCGTCGTGCCACGAATATAGGTGCCGAAGAGTGAGTCGATTTCCGACACGCGGCCTGCCTCATCGGTGTAGCGGATCCGGCCGGAGAATATCTTGTGTTTGCAGTGCTCGGACCACGTCTGCGCTATGCACTCGAGCTCGACGTCCGTTGGATCTTCCGGCAGGCCCAACGCACCTCGTGCCGCGCGAATGTCCGCGCGCCGGAAATAGTCGCGGATCGCGTACATCTCTTCGATGCTCAGCGACAGAATCCCGTCGCGGCTGATCTTCATCAACTCTGCATCCGTCCCGCCCAAGTGATACGTCTTCACCTGCACGTCGGCACGATCACGGATCGCCGGCACGGTTTCATCCACGGGTGCCGCCGTCCACTCCTCCGGCGAAAACAGGCTGACCGTTTGAATCAGCGGGTTGGCGATAAGCTCCACGGCGATGCGATGTGCGTCTTCGCGCGACACACCGCGAAAGAAGTACTGCGTCGACGTGTATACGGCTTCTTCGTGCGCAAGCTCGCGGTCGAGCACATCCTGCACAACGGCGCGGGCAGTGTGGCCCACGTTGTCCGTCACGCCCGGCTTGAAACCCACTTCCACCAGCCAGTCGAACTTCGGCGCGCGCAGTCGGCCGAGCGCGGCCTGGGCAATGACGGGATCCGAGAAGGCCTCGCGGATGCGGCGCTGTTCCGATGTCTTCAGCGCCATGTCGACCTTGTAGACATCGCGCGTGTGGCAGGAACGCACGGCCACTTTGAGAAACTTGCGTGCCTTTGCCACAACGCCTAATCCACGAGGGTCGCGAACGCCCCTGCGCAGTCCGATCTCAATTCTAAAAGCCATGGTGTTATCCGTGTGTATGGCGGCCCGGGGCCGATGCTTCCGGAGGATAGGAGCAGAGGAACAAAAGATCAACTCCCGACCCGCACGAGTACCGGGAGGTCAGACGAGCACGCTGTCGTGCAACTGCGGCACGAGCGACAGCTCCTGCATGTGCGGCACGATCGCCCCGCGCGCCAGGGTTTCCGTCCGCAGCGGGGAGAAGCGAATCGCCACGCCCGGACGCACCGCATCCCCCTTCAGCCCGGCCACAAGACCCGATACCGTGTTGTCACGAATCACGTCGCGCAGCCGCTCCCCAATCAGGTTTTCCAGTTCCGGCGTGTCGGAGCCGATCACCACGCCGCCGGGATTCAAGAAATCGATGCCGCGCGATACGACGCGACCCAGGCTTTCCGCGAAAATACTCCAGACTTCCTTCACTTCCCTGTGGCCGGCAATGGAGGGATTCACCAAGTCTTCCATCTTCGAGGGCGCCGACCGGCCAAGCCGATGCGCGGCCGTCGCCAGCGGATGCTCGATATCCACCCGTATCTCTCCCGCCATCTGCCCCTCGCCCAGGTAGGCGCGGCCGTCGAGCACGATTCCGGAACCCACGCTGGTGATCGTCGTCTGACGGATATGCCGCAGGTAAACGAGAATGTACAGGATGCTCCGGATGCCGTCCGTCGCCTTGTCGAGCAACTGCGACAACGCGCCCGCCGTCGCATTATTCAACACCAGCGTCTCCAGCCCCGTCGCCTCCTTCAGCATCGCCCGAAGCGAAACGTTCTCCCACTGCAGCGGCCGTGACAATACAACGCTGCCTTCCTGCCGGCTCACGATGCCCGGCACCGCCACGCCCAGGCCACCCAGTCGCTTGGTCGCGATGCGCGCACGGTCCCGCACCTTCTCCACCAGGGAGGCCACGCCGCGTACCACGCTCTTCGGATCCGTTTCGTTCAGCGGCACGCGGGCCGAGGCCAACACCTCGCCGGAGAGATCCACCAGCACGCCGTTGACGCCATCCTCCCCGATCTCCACCCCCACACCGAAGAAACCGGACGGGTTCACAGAAAGCATCACCGGCTGGCGCCCGCCCGTGGATGGACCGAGCTCGCCCTCCACAACGAGATGGCGCTGCATCAAGTCTTCCACGATTTCGGAAATCGACGCGGGACGAATTCCCGTGCGCTTGGCCAACTCGGCGCGCGAGATGGGACCCGAGCCCCGGATGAGGCCCAGCACGAGGGAAGCGTTGATCTTCCGGTTAAGCTCGGGCTTTCCGCTGACGGCGGCGCGCATGCTGTCTGTGCCTCCAAACGTTGTGGCCATCGTGCCTCATCGCGCCACGCCGGTCCAGCCGGAATGCCGAACACCGGGGGCCCGAAACAGGGGAGCCTCCGGGGCATACAGGCCCCGGAGGCTCTTATCCTGCTTGTCAGTTGCGCCAGCCCGCCGCCGGACCGCTTGTTATTTTGAGGATGCTATGGCATCCCCCGCCGGCGCAGCCTGAACATCGTCCACAAAGAAATTCATCACCTTTTCCACATCGCCGCGGTCGTAAAATACCAACCCGATCTGCGTGATGTTGGCCAGATCCAACCCGGCCACCTTGCCCGGTTCCTCCGCCATCGTGAGCGCCTCAACCGGCTGGCGAAACTCGCTCCAGTCAGCCCCCGGCACGAACAGAGCCTCTTCGGTCGTGCGACACGATGTGCCATCTGCGTCGACCAGCTTGAAGCCGACGATCCCCTGCGCGCCGGACACGTCCGATGGGGCGGCAATCTCGGCCGACAACTCGCAGCCGGTCAGATCCCAGACCCCCTTCGTCCGCTCCTTCATCAGCACCACGCCCCACTTGTCCTGGGTGAAATCCACCGTGATGCATGTCGACTGTTTTCCCGAGTGGCTGTAGGTCTCGACCACGCCGCGATCGGCCGTCTCGACCCCATACACGCCGTAGCCTTCCGGCGCGCCTGCGTCCGGCTTCTCGTCGTCGAACGTATCCTTGAAGCCAACCGACGCGCCAAGCCCCGTGGTTGCACACACGCACATGGCCGCCAACATCACCCAGTGCCCGTACTTCATGTCTTTACTCCTTCTATCGTGTTACCCGACGCATCTTCCGGTGACCCAGCAGCAACACCAGGACCCCCATACCCATGGCGGCCAACGTCCCCGGCTCCGGAATGGCTGTGACCGTGAAATCATCAAACTGAAGCTGGTTCTGTCCTGACTGGCCGGATGTGAAGGCCAGGAAGCCGACGCTGGTAATGTTGGTGAAGTCGAGCCCCGGGACGGAACCCGCCAGCTCTTCCTGCATTCCACCCAACGTCACGCGATACTCTGTCCATGCCGTGGTCGGCTGGAACAGGTTCGTGTCCGAACTCCGCCACTGCGTTCCATCCGCATCGTACAGCGTCAGCGCGATCGATCCCGCGCCGAAGTCGTTGGTCGCTCTCATCCACACGGACATCTCTCCCATGGAGTTCATCACATCATAACGGGTGAACTCGTTGGAGATCGTCGTCGCACCCCAACCCCAGCCGCTCCATGTGAACGCCACCCACGTCGACGACGTCGGGGAGTGATTCTCGCCGTTGTGCAACGTGCCCCGGTCGTCCAGCGGCGTTCCGAAAAGCGCCCAGCCCTCCGGATTGCCGCTTGCCACGAAAGGCTTGTTCTCAAACGTCTCGTTGAACACCAGGCCCGCACCCGCCACGGCCGCCCATCCCGCCACCAACGCCACCGCCAAGATTGTCTTCCTGCTCATCATCTCTTTGCCCTCCTTGCATCCCCTCATCCGCCCTCGCCAGCCCGGGCATCCATCCCGGCCAAACTTTGTTAGTTAACCTTATAAAGTATTTGCGCACATGCAACAACTTTTTTTGTGAATTTAGTGACGCCGTATTAACGTATTCTGCCAGAAGCAGTTACGCATCAGACAGCCGTCTGGCAACATGCGTACAGCGGTCTGCGGACCGGGACTGATCAGGGCGCTGGCGCTTCCGCCGGCGCGGCTTGCTCAGCAGGCGTGGCGTCCGCAGCGGGCGCAGTTTCCACGGCCGCGTCCGCATCCGGCAGTTCTTCCGGCACGGCTTCTACCGCCACCGGTTCTGCCTCGGGTTCCGGCTCCGGTTCCCCGCGCAGCGCGCGCAGCCGCGGCTTGTCCACCGAGCACGTATTGTTTTCCTGGTCCCACAGGATCGGATACGAGCCCGAGCTGACGACCTGCCGCATCATGGCGCGGGTCGACTCCTTCTTTGCGGCCTCCCACGCTTTGACAATGTCTTCCGTCACCGCGATGTCCACGCAGCGGTCCAACGCCATGCTCGCCTGGCTCACCACCATGTCCCTGTCCGATTTCAGATATCCCACCAGCACCCGCGCGAAAGAAGGATCGCCGATGGTGCCCGCCGCCTGCAGCAACGTGTAGAGATCGCTGTCGCTCAGTGTCCGCCCCTTCGGCGTGCGGCCCTTCTCCAGTATTTCCTTCAACGGATCCACCACCGTCTTGTTCGCCACCTGGCCCAGCACCGATCCAGCCGAGGAACGGACCGACATGTTCGAGCTGTCAAAGAGACCCAACATCACCGCGGGAATGCGCGGATCTGTGGAACTGCGCACCACGTCGATCAACTGGTAGTAATAGTAGTCTTCCCTGCTCGGATCCGGATTCGCCTCCAGGAAATCGATGATGTCCGTCACGCCTTCGCCCCGCGTGCGACGAACCGCTTCCGCCGCCTGCTGGCGAACCTGCCGGTTGGCATCCTTCATCATCGACAGCAGCTTCTGTGTCGCCTTCCGGTCTCCGAAACTGCCCAGGGCCGACACGGCCGCCTGCATCATCGGGGTCGTCGCGTACGGGGATGGACTCGTATTTCCGGACGCACCTTCACGATCCACCGCTTCGATCAGCGCATCCAGCAGGGCCGGGTTGGCCACGTTGCCGATCGCCACATAGGATGCGCGGCGTAGCTCATCGCTGCCATCGCGCATCGTCTCCTTCAGAACGTCCACCAGTCGCGGATCGTCTGTTCGCCAAAGCGACTCGACCGCCGCAGCGCGTACATTTGCGTCAGCGCGGCTTTGCGCAATCTGAATCAGCGCATCCAGCACGGCCGGGTCGGCCAGCGCGCGAATCGTCTGCACCGCGCCCGCACGCACCTGCGAATCGCTGCTCGTCAGGTAGGGAAGAAGGGGTTCCGCCGTGAACGTCCTGAGGCCCAACGCGGCCACGTAATCCGGCGCTTCGGGGGGCGCCGTCTTTACCTGTGCCGTCTGACAACCCGCCGCCAACAACCCCGCCAGTACCAGGATCAGCCACCGGTTGCTCATACACACCCTCCTTGTGGAGGCGAAATACGCCTCTCACCCTTCTTCCTCGGACGCGCGTTTCTTGGACACGAAAAATGTCCGGCTCAGTGCCGGAAATGGCGCACGCTGGTGATCGCCATCGCAATGCCGTACTTGTCGCAGGCCGAAATGACTTCCTCGTCTTTCTTGGAACCGCCCGGCTCAACGATGTAGCGAATGCCCGCTGCGGCCGCCGCTTCGATGTTGTCCGGGAACGGGAAGAATGCGTCGGAGACCAGCACGCTCTGCCCCATCACCGTGTGCTCAAAATCCTTCGGCAATTGTCCGTACTGCGATGCCGACTTGAAGAGCTGGCCGATGTTTTCCTGCGCGCGAACCACCGCAAGTTTGCGCAAGGCATCCACACGATTCGGCTGGCCGCACCCCATGCCGAGCAGCGCATAACAGCCCGGCTTGTACTCGCGCACGATGACAATGGCATTCGACTTCACATGTTTGCACACCCGGATGCCGAAGTCCGCGAGTCCGCGCTTCTCTTCCGGGAACGACTGCTCCGTCGGAACCACCCAGCGCTCCTCGCTGTTCACATCGCGATCCTGCGCAAGCATCCCGCCGTTGACCTGGCGTAGCGCCGGACCCGGCTGGGCCTTCGCCATCGGTTTGTGCAGCTTCAACAGCCGGATGTCCTTGCTCTTGTTTTTCAGGAAGTCCAACGCGTCCGGCGCGAAGTCCGGTGCGATCAGCGCTTCCACAAATCGTCCCTTCAATCGTTCCGCCGTCTTCAGGTCCACCGGCTGGGTCACCGCGATGACACTGCCGAACGACGAGACGGGGTCACCCGCCCACGCCTGCTCAAAAGCCTCGTCCAGCGAGGCGCCCGTGGCATAGCCGCAGGGATTCGTGTGTTTGATGATCGCCACGCCCGGCTGCCCCGCAAGCTCCTTCACCGCCTCGAGTGCCGCATCGCCGTCGACGTAGTTGTTGAACGACATCTCCTTGCCGTGAAGAATCTCTGCGTGTGCAATGCACGCCTCCGACGCCGTCGCATCCTTGTAGAAGAAAGCTTCCTGGTGCGGATTCTCGCCGTAGCGGAGCTTCGTGCCCGCGCCGTAGGCCAACACCAAGGGCCGTGCCGCATCCGCCACCTCAACCTTGTCCGCCATGTACGCCGCAATCGCGGCATCGTATTGCGCCGTCCGCGCGTACACCTTCTGCGCCAGCTCGCGACGCAGCGCCTCGGTCGTGTTTCCGCCGTTCTCGCGAATGCTGGCCAGCACGCGCGCGTAATCCGCCGGATCACACACCACCGTCACCGAACGATGATTCTTCGCCGCGGATCGCAGCATGGACGGCCCGCCGATGTCGATGTTCTCCACCGCTTCTTCAAACGTGACGTTGGGCTTCGCCACCGTGGCTTCGAACGCGTAGAGATTCACGCACACGAGATCGATCGGCTCGATGCCGTGCTTCCGGATCGTTTCCTCGTGCTCCTTGTTGCCGCGCAAATGAAGCAGACCGCCGTGCACTTTCGGATGCAGCGTCTTGACCCGGCCATCGAGCATCTCGGGAAATCCCGTGAACTCGGAGATGTCCTTCACCGGAACGCCGCCATCGCGGATCGTCTTCGCCGTGCCGCCCGTCGAGAGCAGCTCCACGCCCAGCTCCGACAGCGCCCGCGCGAAATCCACGACCCCCGCCTTGTCCGTCACACTCAACAATGCACGCTGAATCTTCATGCTCCCCATCCTCTTCTTAACCACCAAACACTAACTCACACTGATGAGAGTTCGCTTCCTCTCGCGCGATCTGTGTCTGTCCGTTTTGCACCTGTCTGTGCCTTCTCGTGGCTCACACTCAAAAGAGCAAAGTCCTTGTCCGCTCGTGGCTAATTCACCAGTCTTACCGGTGTCTTCCCCTTCTCCATCCAACCGATGACGTACGGCTCCTCGCCGGCTGCCTTCAACGTCTCCACGGCCTCGACCACATTCTCTTCGCGAACGATGACCACCATGCCGATGCCCATATTGAAGACGCGGTACATCTCCTCGCGGTCCACCCGGCCCTCTTCTTCGATGAACCGGAAAAGAGGAGGCAGCCGCCACGTCGAGCGGTCAATCACCGCGCACAGGCCCTTCGGCAGCACGCGCGGCACGTTGTCCGTGAACCCGCCACCCGTGATGTGCGCCAGCCCGCGAATCGTGATCTTCTTCATCAGCGCTTTCACCGGCTTGAGATAGCTCCGGTGCACCGCCAGCAGTACATCGCCCACCGTCTTCTGCGTCCCCGGAAACCTGTCCTCCACACGCAACCGTGCGACTTGGAAAACCACCTGCCGCGCCAGCGAATAGCCATTCGTGTGCAGGCCGCTGGACGGAAGCCCGATCAGGATGTCGCCCGCGCGAATCGTCGCGCCCGTGATGACTTTCTTGCGCGACACCGCGCCGACCATTGTGCCGACCAGGTCATACTCGCCTTCCGGATACAGCCCAGGCATCTCGGCCGTTTCGCCACCAATCAGCGCACAGTTGTTCTCGCGGCACGCCTTGCACAGGCCGTCGAGAATCTGCGCGATCAGTTTCGGCGTCAGTCGCGATGCGCCGATATAGTCGAGGAAAAACAGCGGCTCCGCGCCCTGCACAAGGATGTCGTTGACGCAGTGGTTGACGATGTCCTGCCCCACCGTGTCGTGCCGGCCGGCGAGATTCGCCACCTTCAGCTTTGTACCAACGCCATCCGTGCTGCTCACCAGCAACATGTCCTTGCCCGGCGATTTGAACAGCCCGCCAAACGCCCCGATCTGGCCAATCGCTCCCGCGGTGAATGTGCCCTGGATTTTTTTCTTCGCGTCGCGCAGCGCGTTCATCTTCGTGTCGATGTCCACACCCGCCGCCGCGTATGCCGATCCCGATCTTTTCTTGCTCGTCATGACTGGTTATAATCCCTGCTCGTAATTCATTGATGCCGCGGCGCCGCCTTTTTCGCGCCCTGCGACAAGGCCCACACCTTAGCGAATTACCCCCGGTTTGGGAAAGACATTCGCTGAATCGGGCATCCAGTCTATACTCTGGGTGATCATGCATCCGGACCTTCCAGCACGAGTGGCCGCCGCGGGAACCGCGCTCCTGCACGATGCAGCGCATGAACAGTGGCTATTGTTCGAAAACCCCGAAAGCATCCTTTCCGCGCACAGCATTTCCGAGGTCCTCTCCGTTCTCCGCGAGGTCGCTGCGGCCTGCGAAAAGGGCCTCTTTGCAGCCGGTTTCGTGGCCTATGAGGCCGCCCCGGCGTTTGACCCGGCATTCCCCGGCCGCGAACCCACCCCCGGCCTGCCCCTCGCCTGGTTCGGGCTATACCATGCGCCCGCCATCATCGCGCTCCCTGACCCACCCGCACCCGCATCCCTGCCGTCGTGGACACCGAACATCGACCGCAATTGCTACAACGCCGCTCTCGCCCGCATCCGCGACTACATCGCCGCAGGCGATTCCTACCAGGTGAACTACACACTCCACCTCATCGCCCAACTCAACGAACCGCCCTGGCCGCTCTTCCTGCGCCTCCAGCACGCGCAGCGCGCGCCCTTTGGCGCGTTCGTCAACACGGGCGCCGACATCCTCTGCTCCGCATCGCCCGAACTCCATTTTGCGCTCGATGGCTCACGCATCACCTGCCGTCCCATGAAGGGCACCCGCCCTCGCGGCCGCTGGCCCGCCGAAGACACTGCCGTTCGCGAAGCACTCCACACGTCTGTAAAGGATCGTGCGGAGAACGTGATGATCGTCGATATGGTCCGCAACGATCTCGGGCGCATCGCCGCGCCCGGCTCGGTCGTCACGTCGTCCCTGTTCGATATCGAAGTCTTCCCCACCGTCTGGCAGATGACGTCCACCGTCCGCGCCGACACCTCCGCGTCGCTCCCCGATATCTTCCGCGCCCTCTTCCCCTGCGCGTCCGTCACCGGCGCGCCGAAAATCCGTGCGATGCAGATCATCGATGAACTTGAGCCGGCCCCGCGCGGTATCTACACCGGCTCCATCGGCTTCATTGCACCCCATCGCCGCGCGCAGTTCAACGTCGCCATCCGCACCGCGCACGTCCGTTCATCCGGCGGCCTTGCCGCGTACGGCACCGGTGGCGGTATCGTCTGGGATTCCGCCACCGACGACGAATACGCGGAATGCCTCGCCAAGGCGGCGATCCTCTCCGACCCGGGAACGCCCTTCCAGTTGCTGGAAACGCTGCGCTGGGAACCCGCCGCGGGCTACCTCTTTGAGGATCGCCATCTCCGCCGGCTCATGGAGTCCGCCGCCTACTTTGGCTTTGCCCTCGATGCAGATCATGTCCGCCGCGACCTCCTCGCGGCTGCTTCCCGATTTCCACCCGCTCCCCGACGCGTCCGTCTTCTCGCCGCCCGGAACGGCGAACTGCGCATCGAGCATGTGGATACCTCGGGCGAATTCAACGCCGCGCCCAACTTGTCCACTCCCGCATGGCCACTCGCCCTCGCGGCCGAACCAGTAAGCTCCAGCAACCGCTTCCTGTTTCACAAGACCACGCGACGCGAAGTCTATGAATCCGCCCGCCGGGGGCGGCCGGACGCCGACGATGTGATCCTCTGGAACGAGCGCGGCGAAGTCACCGAGTCCACGATCGCCAACGTGGTCGCTCGCTTTGAAGACGAGTGGGTCACTCCGCCGGTTTCGTGCGGGCTGCTCGGCGGCGTGTTTCGCGAGGAGCTCCTGCAACAAGGCGTCCTGCGTGAGCGCGTGCTGACGCCGGACGATCTCGCGAAAGCCGACGCGGTCTGGCTGATCAACTCCGTCCGCGGCTGGATTCCGGGACATTTTTCCAAGCATTGGAAAAAGTAGTCCCAGTTTTTCCAACCCTTGGAAAATCGTCCGCTGATTTTTCCAATCCTTGGAAAATCCCGGCACGCTTTTACTGAACCCCACGAAAACGGTATCCGTTTCACTTGTCTTCGTCCGTTCAGCGCCAAGGAGGGTCTATGAACGCTCGCTGTATTGCCGCCACGTTTCTGCTCGTCTGCCTTGCCGTCACCGCGCCCGCCCAAGTGCCGGCCTTCATCAATTACCAGGGCCGCCTTGTCGACGGCACCAACCTGGTGAACAGCACTGCAAACATCGGGTTCCTCCTGTACACGGTCTCCGGCGGTGGCTCCGCGATCTTTGTGGAAACGGACAGCAGCGTGCCGGTCGTCGACGGTCTCTACGCAACTACGATGGGCGATAACCCCACCGTGGGGACTCTCGCCGCGGCGCTCACGAACAGCGCACTGTATCTCGAACTGCAGGTGAATGGCACCACCATGAGCCCGCGCGAACGCATCGCGTCGGTCAGCTTCGCCATGCTCGCAGGCGGCGTGACCAACGGAGCCATCGGCGAATTCGCCCTCGCCAACGGCGCCGTCACGCGCACAAAGCTCGGCAACAACGCCGTCTCCGGCGACAAGATCGCCGATGGATCCGTCTCCAATGCCGACCTTGCCGTGGGATCCGTGGACGCGGTCACTCTCGCCGGCAAAGCCGTCACAACCGCCAAACTCGACGACACCGTGCTCTCCAACACCTTCTGGCGATTGACGGGCAATGCGGGAACAACGCCCGGCACGCACTTCGTCGGCACCACCGGTCTGCAACCACTGGACTTGCGCGCGAACAACCAGCGCATCCTGCGACTAGACGGCTCGGGAACGGCGCCCAACGTGATCGGCGGCTACTCCGGCAATACAGTCACTCCATCCACGGTCACGGGCGCGACAATCGCCGGCGGCGGCAGCAGCGGCTCGCCCAACACGCTCGGCGGCAGCCAGGGAACCATCGGCGGCGGCGCGGGCAGCACGATGCGATCAGACTACGGCGTGATCGCCGGCGGGCGAAATAACAGCATCGATACCGGGGCTGTTCATGCCGTCATCGGTGGCGGCTATCTGAACACGATCGAATCCAATGCCTGGCGGACCACGGTCGGCGGCGGACAGAACAACACCATCGAATCACAGAGTTATGGCGCCACCATTGCAGGCGGTTACCTGCATCGGATCGAAAGGCTGAGCCTGTCGGCCACGATCGGCGGCGGCTATCAAAACGACATTGGAGCCGGCTCATCGGGGGCCACCATCGCAGGCGGCAGCACGAACCGGATCAACCAGAATGCCGATAACGCAACCATCGGCGGCGGCGAAGCAAACGTAATCAGTAACGATGCGATGGCTGCGGTGATCGCGGGCGGCAGCAATAACGTGATCGGCACCGGTTCAAGTGGCGCCGTCATCAACGGAGGGAGCGACAACGAAATCCTGTCCGCTTCCGGGTCCTCCGTGATCGGCGGTGGGTGGAATAACACCGTTGAAGAGAATGCGCCCGCTGCGGTAATTGCGGGCGGCGACGAAGGGGTTGTGAACAGCAACGCAGGCTGGTCGGCGGTGGGCGGTGGGTGGCGCAGCGAGGTGAAAGGCTATGGCGCCACGGTGGCCGGCGGCGGTGTGCTCAGCGATCCCTACTCAGGCACCATGTGGAACGCCAACCGCGCGTTGGCCTCCGGGTCAGCCATCGGCGGCGGCGCAGGCAACTCCATTTCGGACGCAAGCCAGGGCAGCAGTATTGATGGCGGCTATATCAATCAGATAGGAACGAATTCCGGGTACTCCGCGATCGGGGGCGGACTCATTAACAACATCCGCCACAACGCCCAGGCGTCTACGATTGCAGGCGGCCGGCAGAACTTCATCACCACCAATGCCGAGTTTTCCACCATTGGCGGCGGCCTGGTCAATCGCGTGGAAGACCCCGGCTCCGAAGCCACCATCGCCGGCGGAGTAAGCAACAAGGCTTCACGGCGCGGCGCCACCGTCGGCGGCGGCGCAAACAACATGGCGCTGGGCGATTGGGGCATCGGCTATACCACCGTCGCCGGCGGAGAGTACAACCGCGCAATGCAAAGGCACTCGGCGGTCGGGGGCGGACTCAGCAACACCGCGAGCCATACCGGCGGCGTTGTGGGAGGCGGCGAATTCAACACGGCGGAGGGCGTGGACTCTGCCATAGGCGGCGGGCAGTACAATAGTGCAGGCTTCTACCTCCGCGGATACAACGCCATCGCCGGAGGAAGGAGCAATACGATCTACAACTCGGACTACGGCGCGATTGTGGGCGGACACTTGAATTACATCGACAACCATGATTACGGGACCATCGGCGGCGGATACAGCAATGTGGTCTTCGGATCTTACGCCGTCGTGCCCGGCGGCAGCCTCAACAGGGCCGCAGGTAACCATGCCTTCGCCGCCGGCTACCAGGCAAACGTCACGAACAACTACACCTTTGTCTGGTCCGACGGCGGAGTGGGTCCCTTCTATTCAACCGTGGACAACCAGTTCGCCATCCGCGCCACCAACGGGGTGTGGATAGCTTCGGACCTTGGGGAAAACCGCACGATTCAGCAGAAGGGCGACCGCTTTGGCGACAACAATATCGTCGCTTGGGCAAGCGTCGCCTCGGCAGGCAGCATCACCGAAAGCTTCGGCATCACCAGCGTCACGCGAACCAACACCGGCATCTACAATGTGGTGATCGATGTGGCAGCCGTGGACGCGATGAATATCTGCGCCATCGTCATGCCGGAAATCGATGCGCCGCCAACCTCCGCCGCCACAATCCGAAGCCCGTCCATCAACAACATCAGCGGCAGCAACCGCTTCTTCCAGGTGTTTATGAACGATGGAACCGGAGCTCTTGTGGACAACGATTTCCGCGTGATCGTCACGCTGCGGTAAGCGGGCTGCTCGTCGTGGCCCGGGGTAGGGCGAAGCCTCCGGCTGAGCCGTCTGCAGCCGCCTCAGCCCAGGCCGAGCAGACGGAACGTGCGGTCGACGTCCTTGAAGTGACGCGATACGTCGAACGCGGCATCAAGGTCCTTCTTCTTCAGTTTCGCCATGGCCTCGACGTCCGCCAGCAGCAGCTCTTTCAGATCGCGGCCCGTTTCCCAGCACTGCATCGCGTTGCGCTGGACGATTGCGTACGACTCTTCCCGCGTCACGCCCTTCTCCGTCAACGCCAGCAAGACCTGCTGCGAATGAATCAGCCCGTGGGTCAGGTTCAGATTCCTCTTCATCTGCTCCGGATAGACCTGCAGTTTGCTGACCAGGCCTTCAAGCTTCACCAGCATGTAGTCGAGCGTAATGGTTCCATCCGGAACAATCACGCGCTCGGCCGACGAGTGTGAAATGTCGCGCTCGTGCCAGAGCGGAACATTCTCCATCGCCACGAGGGCATAGCCGCGCAACAGCCGCGCCATGCCGCAAAGCCGCTCGCCGATGATCGGGTTCTTCTTGTGCGGCATCGCCGACGAACCCTTCTGCCCCTTGCCGAAGAACTCTTCCACTTCGTGCACTTCCGTGCGCTGCAGGTGACGAAACTCCTGTGCCCACCGCTCCACCGACGTGCCGACCAGCGCCAGCGCGCTCATGAATTCCGCATGCCGGTCGCGCTGCAACACCTGCGTGGAAATCTTCGCCGGCTTCAGTCCCAGCTTTGTGCAGACATATTTTTCGACGAACGGATCGAGATGCGCGTGCGTACCCACCGCGCCTGAGAGCTGGCCGACGCGCACAATCTCGCGCGCCGCCTCGAGCCGCGCAAGCGCGCGGCCGAATTCGTCATACATCAGGGCCATCTTGAGACCGAACGTGATCGGCTCGGCATGCACGCCGTGCGACCGTCCGATCATCGGCGTGTACTTGTACTTCTTTGCCTTCGCCGCAGCGGCCTTGCGCACAGCTTTGACGTCTTTGATGAGGATGTCCGCAGCCTGCACCATGAGGATGGCGAGCGACGTGTCGAGAATGTCGGAGCTGGTCAGCCCCTTGTGGATGAACCGCGATGACGGGCCCACGTACTTGGCCACGTTGGTCAGAAACGCGATCACGTCGTGATTCGTCTTCGCCTCAATGCGGTCGATTTCCTTGACGTTGAATTTCGCGCGCTGCTGAATGCGCTTCAGGTCGGCCGCCGGGACATCGCCGAGCTTGTGCATCGCCTCGCACGCCAGGACCTCGATCCTGAGCCATGCGCGGAATTTGTTCTCGTCGGTCCAGATCGCACCCATTTCGGGCCGGGTATATCGCGGTATCATCGTTCGCTCCTCGCTAAAAGCCCGTGCGGACCTTAGCACACCCCACGGCGGCGGAAAACCGAAAGTTGAGCGAACCCCGCGCTCAATAGGATTGTCAGGCCTCTCGCCCCGCCTATGATGTGAGGCATGGAAAGCCCCGTCTCACCGGATCGCCGTGCGCTGCCGCCTCTGTGGGCCCTCGCCCTCCTCGCGGCTGTCGCCCTGCTCGTTTTCCTGCCTGGCAACGACGTCATGCCCCTGCTCGACCGCGATGAGCCGCGTTTCGCGCAGGCCACGCGCGAGATGATCCAACAGGGCGATTGGATCATCCCCTATTTCAACCACGAGTTCCGTTTCGACAAGCCGATCCTTATTTACTGGATGATGCGCGCCAGCTACGCAGCGTTCGGGGTGAACGAATTCGCCGCCCGCCTGCCGTCGGTCTTGTCGGCCATCCTGCTGGGGTGGCTGGTGTATCTCATGGGGCGAAAATGGTTTTCGCCGCAGGCCGGATTTTTCGCCGCGTTCGGTCTGCTGACCTGCGTGCAGCTTTTCATCCATGCACGCTGCGCCGTGGCCGATATGCCCATGCTGGCGATGGTTGCGCTCTCGCACTTTGCCGCGTGGGAACTGCTGCATACCGATGATGCCCCCGGACGCCGGCGTTGGTTCGCCATGCTCTACGGTTCGCTCGGCCTCGGCTTTCTGGCAAAGGGTCCCGTGGCCCTTGTTGTCCCGCTTCTCACGCTGCTCTTCTTCCGCTTTGTCTTCTGGCGCAAGCCGGCTCCGTGGGGCCGGCTGAAGATGGCGCCGGGGCTCCTGATCTCGATGGCCCTCGTCGGCGCGTGGGGCATCCCTGCGCTCATCAGAACCGCGGGGGAGTTTTGGAATGTCGGGATGAATTCACACGTGCTCAAGCGCGGATGGAGTTCGTTCGATGGTCATGGGGCGTTTGTCTTCTACTACCTCCTCACGGCGTTCTTCAGTCTCTACCCGTGGATCGCCTTTGCGGGGCGCGGCGCCTGTCTTCTCCGTCGGCGCTACGACGAGAAGAATGCGTTTCTGCTTTCATGGCTGGCCGGAACCTACCTCCTGTTCAGCCTCTACATGACCAAGCTCCCCCACTACGTCCTGCCCGCGTTTCCAGCTTTCTTCCTCATCCTCGGCCAGACGGTGAACAACGACATGCCGTGGCCCCGCTGGACGCGAATCTGGTTCAACACCACGCTCTTCGCCCTGCCCTTGTTCATACTGCTGGCCGTCGCAGTCCTGTTCTCGGCGCCGGTCGCGGGCCCGTGGGCCAGTCTCCGCTGGGCCGCCGCCGGTCTCGTCCTTGTCGCCCTCGCCCTCACCGCCCTGGCCCTTGCGTGGCGATCGCCCCAACCATCGCCGTGGCTCGTTGGCATTCCCCTGCTCTCCGTGGGTTTCGCGGCTGCGCTGCTCGGCCGCGGGTTGCGCCCTGTCACACCCGCCGTTCAGCTTCAATCGGTGTTCACGCAGATGCCCGCGGAAACCCGGTTCGCCTTCCACCGCTTCCGCGAGCCCAGCCTGGTCTTCTACTCCAACCGCCGCTGGGAAACGCTGAATACGTTCGATAATGTGCAGGCCTTCCTTGATGAGCCGGGCCCCTGCATGCTGGTCACGCTCCAACAGGAAACAAGGCTCGACCAATTTCTTTCGTCGGCGCTGCAGCACATGACTGGACGCAAAGCGAAATCGCTGGGACGGGATTTTTCGTCGGAGCTGGCTGCACTGAATTTGCAGGGCGCAAAGATCCGCACGATCGAAGGGATAAATTCGGCGCGCGCTTCCGGCGTCACGCTGCGGGTGTTCACCCGGGACTAGCCGCAGACTCTTCTTCACGCCGCCGCGCGGCCAGGCCAAACGCGATGCCGAAGAGGATGCCGATTCCCGCGCCCATCACCACATCGCTTGGATGATGCGCGCGCAGATAGATCCGCGACCACGCGACCGCCGTGGCGCCACCAAAGAGCGGAACCCCCAGTGCCGGGCACATCACGGTAATCGACGAGGCTGTCGCAAAGGCCACGGTCGAGTGCCCCGACGGAAAGCTGAAATACGACGAACCGACATGGGGTCCATAGACGCCGTCCGCAACGCGCACACTGGGACGCGGCCGGCCCACCGATGCGCGTATCACGTCCGTGGTCAGGCCCGACAGGGAGGCCGCGAAGAAACACGCCAGGCCGACATTCACCCAGCGACGCCGCTTGAAAGACCACCCCGCCAGCAAGAACCCACCTGAAAGAACCGGAATCAAATACGGGTAGTTCCCATACCGGCTCACACGCCGGGCGATCCTTCTCATCAGCGGCGTAGTCTGATCGGTATATCGCTGCATGAGCAAAGCGTCATGCGGCAGCAGCACCGCCGTCGCCGCGGCGAAGACCGCGAGACCGATCAGGAACGCCATTCGGTGGCGCCGCACCACGGCGCGCGCTCCATTCAGAAGCTCGCGGATGTCCGTACCGAGTTGTTTCAAAAGGAGATGCACGGCTCATTCTTAGCACATCCGGCCATACGTGAGAACCACTGGTCGGTCCGAAGATTGCAGATTGCGCGTAAATGCGGTACTTCTCCTGCATGAAACGCCGTTCCGTCCTTCTGCATGCCGTGATGCTGGCGGCCCTCTTGCTCACCGCTTTTTCCGGCTGGGCCCAGCACGTCGTAGTGCTGTCGATCGATGGATTGCTTCCCGATCTCTACCTCTCCGCCACCAACCGCAACCTGTGCCGAAATCTCGCAGCCCTGCGTGACCGCGGGAGCAGCGCGCGGTCGATGATCGCGGTGTATCCCTCGGTTACCTATGCCTCCCACGCATCGCTGGCCACGGGCACCACGCCCGCCAGGCACGGCGTGACCGCGAACAACGTGTTCGACCCCGTCACTGTCAACGGCCGCGGGTTCTGGTTCGCCTCCGATGTGCAAATGCCGACCATCTGGGATGCCGCCAAGAAGGCCGGATTGACCACGGCCGCCCTGTCCTGGCCTACCACGGCCGGTTCGACCAATCTCGACTGGAATTTCCCCGAGTTCTGGACGTCTCCCGAGGGCCGGGAAATCGACTTCGTCCGTCGTTATGTGCGCGGCGACATTCTTCAGCAGGCCCAGCGTGCTGGCCGCCGCCTCGAGAATGTCCGCCTCGACAACATGGCCGCACGCGATTCGTTCATGACTGCCGCAGCCGTGGATATTCTCCGGCGCGATAAGCCCAATCTGCTTCTTGTCCACCTGATCAATCTGGATCACATGGAGCACGATGCCGGACGCAACAGTGCCGAGGTCCGCGATGCCATGCGGCAGATCGATTTCCACCTTCGCAGCTTGGTAACGGCCACGCGCGTCGCGGGAACTTACGATGATACGACCTTCATCGTTCTCGGCGATCACGGCTCGGCCAACGTCGAATTCTCCATCGCGCCGAATACCCTTCTGGCCCGTGCGGGGTTCCTGAAGGAACGTGACGGGCGCGTCGAGAAATGGAAGGCCATGGTGCAGAACACCGGCGGGTCTGCGGCACTATACCTGCACGACCCGTCCGACACCGGAACGCTCCGCAAGGTCACGGCCCTGCTGGAGAAGAACCGCTATGACGCAGACGGGAACCCCCTCTTTGCCATCATCTCGCGCGCTGAACTCACGCGCATTCACGGACCTGCCAAGCCGGCGCTCTACCTCGAGGGCGCGCCCGGCGTCATGTTCTCCGGATCGATCGGCAAAGGATCATGGATACGCCGCGCCAGTCTCGACGGCAACCACGGCTATCTGCCCCACAAACCGGAAATGCTCACAGGATTTGTCATCTCCGGCGCGGGAGCCCGCCAAGGCGTTGAGTTGGAGCAGGTGCGCGATACCGACGTGGCGCCGACCATCGCCGCCCTGCTCGGGTTCCGCTTTCAAACGGACGAAGGCCGCGTGCTTCGCGAGTTCCTGAAGTAACGCGGGTCCCAGATCAGATCCCGTCGACGCCCAGTCGCTCGAACTGGTCCAGGCGTTGAACGCGGTCGAGTGCCGCGGCAAGTTCCTCGTAGAGGCAATTCATGCCTGTCGCGGAGAGGTGCAGGCCGTCGATCAGATAGGTCTTGGCCCAGTCCTTGTCCTCCAGCATCTTCTGGAAAATGTCCACCATCGGCAGTTGCATCTCGTGCGCGACATCACGGCATGCCTGCGCGTACAGCGCAGTCTGATCCAGCTCCCGATTCTTGATGCGTTTGCCGTCAGCCGGCGGCGGCGTCACCAGCACCAGCCACGCACCCGCGCAAGCAATCTGCGATGCCATGTCCTGCAGGTTCCTGCGGAATTCCTTCACCGGCACATGCTGAATATGCCCGGGCAGCGCGCTGTCGTTGGCGCCGAAGAAGAGAACAACGAAGTCCGGCTTCTCGTCGAGCACAGCCTTCTTGAGAATCTTGACGGCCTCGCGCGTGGTGTAGCCGGAGAACCCCCGGGCCAACACATCCGCCCGCCGCGCATAACGATCCGCCAACTGGGCAACATACCCCCGGACTTCCATGACGAAGCCCATTTCAGTGATCGAATCTCCAAAGCAGATGATCCGTTTCATCACATTGGCAGCATGAGGACCATTAACGGCTGACGTTCGACTGGGACCTGCGATGGCGAACCTTCGGCGCAGGCATATCCGGCGCATCGCTGGCCCGCTGCACCAGCCTGCCTACGTTCTCGATGCCTTGGCTCACCGTCTTCTGCGCGGAAACAATCCTGGCCTCGGAGGGCATGAAATAGAGCTCGGTCCCCAACGCCAGATAAACCGCTGCGAACAACCCTCTGATCCAATACGAATCCAGCCTTACGAAAGCGTAATAGAGAATGTAGAACGGCACAAAAAGTGACAACAAGCCCTGTCCCGTTCCATCTTGGAAGGCAACGAGGATCACCAACACCGAGGCGATCGCCGTGCCGATATCGCGCGTCATGGGATAGTATTGCGCCACCAGCGCGTTGTCCTTGATGATGTACTGCGCACCAATCAGCCCCCCCGCGACAATCAGAAAGATCAGCCAGCCCCAGATCGAATGGGGCCGCTTCACCTTCTCACGGATCTTGTGGACCCCCTTGAGTACTTCCTCCGCTTTTGCGGCTGATTGTGCGCGGTCCCGATCCTCCGCCGCCGTGGTCGCCGGCTCGCGGTCCGTCAGCGTTGCGCGCTGGTGGGCATCAATCTTCCTCACCTGCAGCCGCGACGCTGTCTTCCCGCTGTTGGGCAGGTTGAGTTGTGCGCCACAGGCGGAACAGGCCACGGCTCCGCTCGATGCGTATTCCGAGACCTTGGTCTCCGCCCCACAGGCATTACACTTGATGAGTATGTCAGCCATGACTGCCGGTTCCGTCTACCATCGCAGAATTACCCCAAGCCGGTTCCGCTGGTTAGAGAGAAAACAAATTCTCCTCGCGTGGACTCACTTTCCCGCGGGTTTATCGATTGAATCCGCCGAAACAACGGGTTTCCCGTCTTCCAGCACATCCACCGATTTCACCTTCAGCGAGGTCTTGTGACGCGACGGAAAACTCTGCATGTCCAGGTTCTGAATGACCCAGACATCGCGGATTTTCTTGAAGCTCTTCACCTCCAGAAGCTTCACCATCTGCCCGGTCCCATCGTAACCGGCAGCCTGCAACAGAATGTGAATCTGCGGATCGATCCAAAGACGCATGCCCGCATACGCGCCCGGTTCGGTCTCCGGCGCGGGAAGGTCGATGATGTAGCAAAAGCGGCCTTTGATTTCTTCCGCGCCAACCGTGCGCCCGCCCGGCCACCAGAGGAACGACAAGCTGAGGTCCGTCCAATTGACATCCGTATCCTGGATCGGCCCGTACAAATCCGGCGGCGGCGCGGAGACCAGTGGATCGCCCTTGTAGTAACGCACCTCGCGCGACCCGTCCGCGTTCAGCACAACATCCAACCCCTCGAGATCACGGCCAAACGCATCACGAATCGTGTACTTGGCCGTCGGCTGGCTCGCTCTCCAGTTGAGCTTCATCTCCGCATTCAGCGTGCGGTCCAGCTTCCCTTCGCGCGTGCGGGCCTGAAGCTGCGAGACGATCTTCAAGGGCACCGAGGGCAGGCTTTCCAATACGCTGTCGAGAAGCTGGCGCGCATCGGGCAGGTGATGCCGATCCGGCAGTTCCTCACGATCATCCACAGCGGCGCGCGCAGGAAGTCCGCAGCACACGACCGCCACGACACAGGCCAAGGCGAGGCCCTGTATCCGACGCGCGGAAAACAATAAGGCAAGCAGCTTCAATGCGGACATCTCAGGTCTTCTTCTTGTTCTTCTTCCCGGCCTTCCGGGTGCGATCGGCCTCTCGTCCGTTGGCCTCGCCGTTTTTCAGCACGAAATCAAGGGCCTCCTGGATGCTCGAAACAAAGATGAAGCTCAACTTCTTCTTCACCTCTTTCGGAATGTCCTCAAGATTCCTCTCATTGCGCTTCGGCAACACAACGCGCCGGATCCCCGCACGGCTCGCCGCAAGCACCTTCTCCTTGATGCCGCCGACGGCCATAACCTTGCCCCGCAGGGTGATTTCGCCCGTCATCGCCACGTCACCCGCCACCGGCCGCCTCGTCACCATCGACACCAGCGCAATCACGATCGCCAACCCCGCCGAAGGTCCGTCCTTGGGAATCGAACCTGCCGGGACGTGGATGTGAAAATCCATCTTCTTCGCGAAATCCCTCGGCAGCTTCAGTTTCTCGGCGTTTGTCCGCACGTAGCTCAACGCCGCCAGCGCCGACTCCTTCATCACGTCGCCCAGCGAGCCCGTCAACGTGAGCTGGCCACGACCCGGCATCTGCGTGGCCTCAATAAACAGGATATCGCCGCCCGTCGGCGTCCAGGCAAGCCCCGTCGACACGCCCGCGTCCACCGTTCTCTCGGCCACTTCCGACTCGAAGATGTGTGCCCCGAGATGTTTGTGAAGGTCCTTCGGTTTCAAATCAAACGGACCCTTCCTCCCTTCCGCAACATCGCGCGCAATCTTGCGGCAGAGATTGGCAATCTCGCGCTCGAAATTCCGGACACCCGCTTCGCGCGTGTAGTCCATCACGAGATGCTCAAGCGTTTCCTTGGGGAACGTCACCCGGCTCTTCTCCAGGCCGTGCGCCGCAATCTGTTTCGGCACGAGATACTTCGCGCCGATATTGATCTTCTCCGTCAGCGTATAGCCCGGCAGGTCCAGCACCTCCATGCGATCGCGCAGCGCGTGCGGCATGGGATCGATGAAGTTCGCCGTGGTAATGAACAGCACGCTGGACAGGTCGAACGGTACATCGAGGTAATGATCGGTGAAGGTGGAGTTCTGCTCCGGGTCCAGCACCTCGAGCAGCGCCGCCGCCGGGTCGCCACGGAAATCCATCCCGAGTTTGTCGATCTCGTCGAGCATGAAGACCGGATTGCGCGTGCCCGCCTTGCGCAAGCCCTGGATAATGCGGCCCGGCAACGAGCCGATATAGGTCCGCCGATGTCCCCGGATTTCCGCCTCGTCGCGCATGCCCCCGAGCGACATCCGGATGAACTTCCGACCCAGCGCGCGCGCAATGGACTGCCCCAACGAGGTCTTGCCCACCCCCGGCGGTCCGACAAAGCAGAGGATCGGACCCTTGAGGTCCTTTTTCAGCTTCAGCACGGAGAGAAACTCAAGAATGCGATCCTTGATCTTCTTGAGGTCATAGTGGTCGCGGTCGAGAATCTTCCGGGCCTTGGCGATGTCCAGCATGTCCGTGGTCGAAACCGCCCACGGTAGATCGGTAAGCCAGTCGAGGTAGGTTCGAATGACGGCATACTCCGGCGACGCCGTGGGCACGTTGAGCAGCCGGTCCTTCTCGCGGTTCGCCGCCTCCAGTGCTTCCGGCGACATCTTCGCGCGGCCAATCTTCTCTTCCACCTGCTGGATATCCTGCTGCTGCTGATCCTTCTCTCCGAGCTCGTTGCGGATCGCCTTCATCTGCTCGCGCAGGTAGAACTCGCGCTGGCTCTTTGAAAAGGATTCGCTGACCTTGTGCTGGATCTCATTGCCCAGCCGCAGCACTTCAAGCTCGCGGTTCAGCAGGGTCGTAAGCTTGGTCATCCGGGCCTTCGGCCGGTACTCTTCCAGCAACGCCTGCCGCTCCTCCAGCGACATGTTCAGGTGCGAGGCAATCAGGTCCGCCAGCTTGCCCGGCCCCTCCACGTTGAACAGCGCGATCTTCAGTTCCTCGGGCAACGCCGGCGACAGGGTGATGACTTCCTGGAACCGCTCCGATGCGTTCCTCGCCAGCGCCGTCAACTCGACCGTATCCTCACCATCATCCTTGAGCGTGGCATAATGCGCCTCGAGGTAATGCGCGTTCTCGTGCGGGCGCGTGATGCAGCAGCGGGACAGCCCCTGCACAAGAATGCGCACCGTTTCGTCCGGGAACTTGAGCATCTTGATCAGACGCGCCACGCATCCGTATTCCTGGAGATCCTTCAGCTCCACGGTGTCGTCCGACGCCATGCGGTTCCGCTGCAGCACGCAGAGCAGGAAGCGGTTGCCGGACACGACGGAGTCGATCAGCCGGATCGAGCGCGCCGTGGTAACCACCAGCGGCGCAACCATGGAAGGAAACAATACGACATCGCTCAGCGGAAGAACGGGCAGAACTTTCGGAATCGCGTCGCCCTCGGGCCCCGGGCCGGGCGGCGTGTCGTCATGCGTCTGCTGCTCGACCGCTACGGTTTTGCGTGTTTCTTCCGCCATGTTTATGCCTCTTCCATGACGACGGTGATGCTGGTTTGCACGGAGTCTTTGGCGCGCGGCAGGCGCACCTTGAGAATCCCGTTGTTGAAATGAGCGCGGGCATTCTCTCCGTCCACGGGGAACGGGAGCGCAATGATCCGGCGAAACGGCCCGTATTCGACTTCCATCTGCCGGAACCGGTATCCCGCCGTGCTTTCGCCGCCGTAGGGGTCACGCCGGACGCCTTCGATGATCACGGCCTGCTCTTCCAGGTGGACGTTGATGCTTTCGCGCGATACACCCGCCAACTCCACCTTGATCATCACGTCGTCGGCACTTTCATACACGTCGGTGTTGGGCGACCATGCGCCCGCGCCGTGATGTTCCAGGAGATGATCCGAAAGCCCCGTGAGCTTGCGCTGAATTTGAGACCACTGTGAAAGAAGACTTTTTGTCATGCGCCGTTCCCCCGACAGTTCCCCGTCACTGCACCGCGTGATGTCCGGAACTTCTATGTACTCTGGCCGGAGGGCATTCTCAAGTACGAAGGAACGCTCGGCGGCGGCCCGCAACGATCAGCCCTTCACCGCGCCCTCGGTCATGCCACGGATGAACAGCTTCATCGAGAAGACAAACAGAATGATGATCGGAATGCTGGCGATCGCGTAGCCGGCCATCAGCGGGCCCCACAGCTTGATGTATTCGCCCGCCATGCGGAGCAACTGCACCATGACCGGCAGCCGTGCGTGGTCGCGCATCACGATCAGCGGCAATACAAAATCATTCCACGCGCCGAAGAACTGCATCACACCCACCGTCCCCAGGATCGGGCCCGACAGCGGGATGACGATCATCTTCAACTGTTGGAAATGGTTGGCGCCGTCGATTTCCGCCGCCTCAAAAAGATCCTGGGGCGTGTCGGATATGAAGTTCCGCAGCACGAAGATGCCGAAGATCTGGCCGCCCGATGCCCCTACGATGATCAGCGCGGAAAGGGTGTTGAGCAGGCTCAGGTTGCGCAGCAGGATGAACAGCGGGACGAGGTTCGCGATGGCCGGCATCATCATCAGGATCAACAGCGCGTTCCAGAGGAAACTGGCGCCGGGCACCTTCAGGCGGGCAAAGAAATACGCGCCGCACAGCGCAAGGCCGAGCGTGATCATCGTCGAGCTGGTGGCGATGAAAAGGCTGTTCGCAACGGTCGGCGTGACCATGTCCCACGCGATCCGCCAGTTCTCCCAGTGGAACGGATGTGTCAGCGTTGCGGGTGCGAGATAGAACTGCTCGTTGTTCTTCACGCTCACGATCATCATCAGGTACAGCGGCAGAAACGCAAACGCCAGCACCAGCCAGATGTAGCCGTGCTTCACCAGCCGGAGCGACATGCCCCCGAGGGTATGCAGCGCGCGAAAGAACGGGTTTGTCTGCCGCCGGAACGCGCGCTCCACATACTGGTCGCCGCGACTCGGGCCGGCCTCCCGCCAGCCGCCCAGCGATTCCTTCGGCATCAACTTCTTGAAGAACGCCTTGATCGTTCCGTAGGGCAGGCCGATCGCGATGAGGATGATCGCCATGGACGAAAGATTGACCTGCGTGTTGAACCGGTCGTAGACCAGGAGCCCCACGCCTGCCGCCAGGATCAGCCACCTCACCATCTTGCGCTGTGGCGTGTTGCCGCCTTCCGATTCCATCACGAACGTGCTGAGCTTCTGGAGCACCATCACCACGATGGTCAGGATGATACCGACCGCGCAGGCATAACCCATCTGCTGGTCCAGAAATGCCTTTCGGATCATGAACAACGCCGGCACCGTTGCCTTGCCGCCGGGGCCGCCGGCGATACCGGCCAGCGCCAGGATCATGCCCGCATCCTTCACCGTGTCGATGATCACAAACACGAGCAGGAGGTAGATCGAGCCCATGATCAGCGGCAATTCGATCCGCGTGAACTTGCTCCACCAGGTCACCCCGTCGATCTCCGCCGCCTCGTAAACGTCTTTCGAAATGTTCTGCAATTTCGCGAGGTGCGTCAGCACCGCGAACGAGCCAACCCACGGGAAGCCCCACACGATGCAGGCGGTGATGATCAAACGCGGGTCGCCAAGCCACGCCGGCATCTTGCCCGCCACAAAAATACCGCCCCAGTTGAACGTGGCATCCAAATGCGCCAGCAGATTGAACAAGCCCGTCACGTGAAGGAACTGGTTGAGATAGCCCGCCGTCGCCTCAAAGAAGAAGGACCGCCAGATCAGCACCACCACAAGGCCGGGGATCACCATCGGGATCACGAACAGCGTGCGATAGAGGAACTGCATCCGGTCGCTCTTGCACCGGTGGATGGCCACGGCAACAAACAGCGCCGGGATCATCTTGACCACGTTCCACCCGCCAAGGATGAACGCCAGCTTGAACGAGTTCCAGAACTCCGTGTTCTTCAGAAGGTCGGTGTAGTTTCCAAATCCAACGAACTCGGAGATGTCCGCGCCATTCCAACGGAAGAAGCTTTTGATAATACCAAGGCTCGCCGGGTAGTACTGGAACAACGCCACGAGAAACACCGTCGGGATGATGAAGAAATAGATCTCCCAGTGATGCTTCAACTGGTTCCATCGTATGAGCTTCGGAGTCATATTCGCATGGGAGCGCTGGAGTATCGGAGTACTGGAGTGTTGAACCCGCCGAGGTCCTTCTTGTGCCCCATCACTCCGTCACTCCTTCGCTCCATTACTCCTTCTTTGCTTTAAGCCTCTTCTTGATCTTCTTCATCACTTCTTCGCTGTATTCGTACGGGCCGACGGCTGCAATGTCCGGGCCCTTTTCGATCAGCTTGATCTGACGGTTATGTGACAGCTCGGACCAAATCTGGCGCGACGTGGTCAGCGCGCGGTACTTCACCCAAGCCGACGTGGATTCATCGCCCTCCGCCGACAGCGCCCGCGCACGAATACCCGCAAGGAACCGCTCGTTCTGGTACATGCCGCGACGCCAGTCGCGCTGCTGCTCCAGGAAATCCTTGAGCCCCTGCTCGCGATAGAACGGCTCAAACCTTGCGACGAGTTCGTCGTAGGAAATCTGATTCACCTGGTAGAGCGAGTAGAGCTGCATCCACCGCGTCGCCGTCTCGCCGCCAAGCCAGACGTTCATCGCGCCATACACGCCTTCGAGGTGCGGGGCAAAGGCCTCAAGCAACGGGTCCATCTTCGCGCCGACAATGCAGGGAATCCAACCGATAATCCTGTTCAACTCCTCGTTTTGCGGCTGCGAGGCGATGAAGAGAAGGAAGTCCATCGCAATGTCCTGGTGCTTGCTCGTCCGCGTGATGCCAAATTGGAAGCCGCCGCCCGGCCGTTCATAGATCGGCCCTTCGACGATGGGGCCGTAGTAGGGATCATCCTTGCCCGGCAGCGGAAAATCCATGACGCCGACTTCGAACAGCCCCTCGGCCAGTTTCTGCAGGCTGCGCGCGTCCCACGTTCCCGTGGTCATGAACACGGCCTTCTGCTGCGCGAAGAGAAACACCGCTTCATCCCGCGTGAGGCCGGTGTAGCCGGTCTGGAAAAAGTCCGTCACCTCGCGCAGCATGTGGAACTTGGCTTCGAACGGCGGGAACTTCATGCCGAGCCGGCCGGTCTTGATGGCAACATAAAGCTCATCGTTGCCGACAAACGCATCGCGGTTGAAGTCGGCCTTTCGCACCGCGCCGTACGTCAGCGGGTCGAACATCATCGAATCCCACATGCCGAAGTGATAGCCGGAACCGGCAATGGCGATGTAGTTGTTGCCCTGCGGATCCTTCTGCGATGTGATCTTCTTGCATGCCGCGAGGAACGCGCGGTAGTCGTGCGGCGCCTCGTCGAGCCCGGTAAGCTTCTTCAGCATGTCGCGGTTGTAGAAGATGCGCACGCCGAACATCGAGAGCGGCATGCTCATATATTCCTGCATTTCATCCACGTAGGCCGTGCGCATGCCGTCTTTGTACGTGGATCGCAGCGGTGTCGTGGCCTGCTCCGTGCCCGCGTTGTGCGGGTTCGGCCGGTTCACCTCACGGCTCAGCGGAACAAAATAGCGGTTGTAATAGGATAGCCAGATGTTGGCCGGCAGCATCGCGCCGACCTGCACGATGTCCGGGGCCGTGCCGCCCATCAACTGCGTACTGACCCATTGGCCGTACACGCTTTCGGGAATCGCATCCTGGATGATGTAGACATTCGGGTGCAATTCCCGATATCGCCGCGCCATTTCGTCGAGAGCATCGCGAACACTGGCTTCGAGTTGCCAGTGGCCTATGCGGAGAACCGTCGCCCCGGGCGGCGCTTGACGGTTCCGGTAAAGCGCGATCATCGATGCGGCCCAGGCGAACACCGAGATCACCATGATCATGGCGAAGTATTCGCGGATGAATGTGAAGATTTTGCGAATCAAGAGTTCCCCGCTCCATTCATCACGGCCAGTTCACTCAAGACAACGTCCGGATCGTTAACCGCGGATGGCGCCGATAGCGCGGATTGAAAATGGGACCTGACCACACGTTTCCAACTCAGTCTCGCATACTTGAAGTTCAGGAGGAGCGCCACCTGAAGACCAGTAATCGACAGATACCCTGTCATTTGAGCAATGTGACTCTCATTAAATGCAGAGGCTATTTTTGGATCTACAATCACGCGATCATCTACCAGCAAGTCGGGAACCAGAGTTCCGATCAATTGACCTTTGTAGTGAACAGGAAAAGCCCGCTGCTGGTCGACCTTGTGTCCTCTCCGTCCCAGCTCAATCACCAGGGCATTCTCATAGAGCTTCTCATCCAGGCCGGGGCGGAGTTCATTCAGCACGGTCATGGCCGCACCTATAATCTCCCCGCTCAATTCCTTTTCTATGAGATCTTCTCCCATCCCTGTCTTCTCATTCCGTATCTGCGACATCTGCGTTATCCGCGGTTGAATATCAGTCATTCCTGATTTTCGCTTCGACCTCGTCCATCCGCTTCAGCGCCTGCTTCGCGCCGTACTTCCGTATGTCGGTCGGATATTCTTCGATCAGCTTCCGGTAATACTTCCGCGCCGTATCAAAATCGCCGACCTCAAATTCCGCGATGGTGGCCAGGTTCCAGTACTGCCATGCGAATTCGGTGAAAGGATTGGTGGGGTCTACTTCCGTGGTCTCCAGCGAACGTTCTTCGGCCCAAAGCCTTTTCTCGGGGATGTTCAGCGTCTGGTACGACACCGCCATCAGCGAGTAAGCCGGGCCGATGAACTTCTTGGCCGGATCCTTGACGTACTCGTCAAGCGCCTCCAGCGCCTGGCGCGTTTCCTTTTCCGCCAGCGTCGAAATCAGCGTGGCCTGGAGATAGATGAACGCCTCTTCCGCCGCAAGGTGGTTCGGGAATCGGTCGATGACTTCTTGGTAGGCCTTCTGGACTTCCGCGTAATTCGGGTCCTCGCCAACGGGAACGAGATGTTTCGTGCGCGCCAGTGCCAGCAAGCTCCAGGCGGCCATGTCATGCTGCGGCGCTTCCTGCAACACCTGTTCATAAAGACCGCGCGCCTTGACGAGATCTTCGCCCGGGCGACGGAGATTCCACGTGGTAGCCAATCCGTAAAGCGCCTGCAGATGAAGATCGCTGCCCGGTGCCGATTGCGCGAGAATGGCGTTGAACTTGTCGATCGCCAGGTCGAATTCCGCCAGCGAGTAATCCATCCACGCCGCGGCAATGCTGTTTCCCTCGGCAGCTCCGGCCTTCTTCTGTGTGCAGGCGCACAGGCACAGCGCGCCGGCCAGCAGCACAGCAACCAAGAGATACGTGAAACGTTTCACCATATTAACCGGACTCTCAGATACCCGCCGATACGACGCCAAGAAAACACTGCCGCGCAGGGAACGTCAAGCCGCTCTTTCCCGCCCCGCTACTCACTGGTCACCCGTCTTTGCCCTGCAGGCTCCGCCGTGGCAAGCTTCTTACTTGGTCACTGCTTACTGATCACTGGTTACTTCCCGCCCTACGGCACGCGCACACGCAGGCGATAGCCACGGCTGCCCGTCTCAACAGGATCGGTCAGTGTCATCGGCCCACCATCGCCCTGCACATCCGTCTGCAGGTTGCTCCACGAATCGCCGAGAAGCAGGTCGGATGTGATCTGCAGCGTGTAGACGCGGCCCGTGGACGACGGGAACACCATCGACCGCGGCGTGCTGTTGGTGAACGCCTGGATTTCGAACAGCGAGTTGCTGCCCGCCGCTCCGTTTGGAATCGTGTCGGCAAGATACTCTTCGAGGTTGCTGAACCCGTCGCCATCATCGTCGTCCCCCGCCACGCCCGCCGTCGCGTTCGTCCAGTACGTCGTCTCATAGTCATCCGACATACCGTCCGCATCGGTGTCCACCGGCCCGCTGCCGCCACCCCGCAAGCTCTCGATATACACCCGGTTCGCCGCTGTATTCCAAGTTCCAAGGGACCCCGTGGTGTCATCGCCCTGGGCATCCGTTCCATCAAAGTCGGAGAGCGTGGATGTCGAGTTCTTGGCATACACCGACTCGCCGGACTGACTGTTGCCGCTTGTTGCCTTCAGTTTTGGATTTGGTGCTGCAGCATAGTTCGTGGCGCTGATACCCGCCGAAGCCATGGTGTGTATTGCTCCCGCATGTCCCGCCTTGGGGGAACCCGCAGCTTTGATCTGCACCATTTCTTCTGTCGCAATATCGAACGAGCCGGATTCGATGACGAAGTAGTTCGTGTTCCTCAGACCCACATCCAGGTTGTAGTCTGCGCCGCCCGTCACCACGTCAACCGCCGTCGTGTCGTTTCTCAACACGATAAGCGTGCCTGAGCGCACCGATGCCCACAACGCGTTCGCGGCAAATGTATACCCGCCACCGCTGTCTCCCGCGCCGCTGCTGGAATAGTCTTTCACGATTATTCCCTGCATGTTCAGGCTGTTGCTGATCACCAGGAGTTCCACCACGTCCGGCGTCGCATTGCGGAATTCATTGACCACGCACACCGTCCCCGTACTCCCGCCCCCACCGCTGATCGGCGTCACCGTGAGCTGAACTGTGATGTCCGTCGTCCCGTCCTTGTCCTGCGCATAGAACGTGATGGTATGCACACCGGTCTGCGTTGCATCCGGCGTGAACGTGAAAGAGGCAATGGCCGTGCCCGTACCGTTGGTCGCATAGAATGCCGCGTTTGCCGGCAGCGCATTGGTGTAAAGCGTCAGCGCATCACCATCCGACTCGGTGCACGACACGGTGAAACTCAGCAGGTTGCTCACGATCACCGACTTGTTCGTGCCTGATGGATTCAGCACGATCGCGTTCGGCGGGAAGTTCGTCGTCGACCCGCCGTAAATGACCTGTATCACGCCGGAGGTCTGCGCGCCATTGATGGTGCCCGGCGTCGTCGTCAGCACCTGCCAGCCCGCGCCCGTGTCGGCCACCACGTTATTCGGCGCTTGGATGCTGCCCGTGTCGCTGTTGTCATCGGGTGTGATGTGCAAGTAGTTCGGCTGGAAGCTCGGCACGGATACGGAAACCGTGCCCGGGTCGTCCACGGTCATGTCGTTCGTGCCTTCCCAAGCGACAGCGTCAAGGATGTTGCTGTTGCGGTCATAGAGCACAAGCCCATCCGGCCCATTCTCCATGTCGGCCGGCAGAATGAAATCCACATTCGCCACCACCCCCGTCCCGATTACGCAGAACCCCAGTGCGTTGCCGTTCGTGTCGGTGATTCCATCATCCGGTACGATGAAGTAAGGGAAGTCGAATCGGAACAACCCTCCATCTCCAGTGTTGTTTCCGTTGTAATGGACTACAAAGCAGTTTTCCAGATTCTGTCCGGCCAGCGCGATGATCTCGATGAAGCCGTCGGCATCCGCCGCGCCTGCGGAATTTGGATCGATCTCGTTGATCAGCGCCGTGACGTTGCCCGTCGGCGCGGCGCGAATCACGATCTCGTTGGTCAGCGTCACGCGCGGGCTGTTGGTGCCCGAGCCCGTAAAGCTCGCCTCTACGAAATAGCTGACCGTCGAATTGTTGGTCTGGCCCGGAATCTGCGAGACAGTCTTGTAGAGATTGTTCCCCTCGTCGCCCATCGCAATCGTGTTCGTGGTCCCGCCGTTGACGCTGTAGTAAGCCGTGACCGACAGACCACCAGCGTAGTAATTCGGTTCAACAACGCAGGTGACATCAAACGCCTGATTGGTCTCCGGCTTCTCGGGCGCCAGCGTCAGCAGCGAAAGCTGCACATCCGCGTCAATCGCGCCCACCACCGTCTGGTCGGGATCGTTCAGATAGCCGCGCGTGTGTGACTTCGGACCGGACCAGGTGAAGTCCTCATAGTTGGTCCCGCTGCCCGCCAGCTGCAGCGATTGCCCCGCCGTTTCTGTGCCCAGTTCCGACACGCCTACGTCGATCGACGCCACGCCGTCGGCGGGCCCGCCCACGCCCGTGAAGAATCCCTCGTAGCTGATGAACTGGAGCAGGCCGTTGGTCTTGTGGCACAACGCAATGCCGTCCGGCGCACCGTTCTGGATCGCATTCCACGCGTATGGAATCCACACAGCCCCGTACCCGTTGCCCTCGTTGTCCACTGTTCCGCTCAGCGAGTTGGAGAGATAAATGGCGCCGTTCCCGCCATTATATAGAAGGATATAGTACGAACTCAGGTCGATCCCTGCCGGACCCGCCACTTCCACGCCTTCGTTCGTATCGTTGCCTGCGTTGTCATAATGGAATTCGTTGATCCACACGAAGCCCGGCCCGCCACTCGCGCGCCGCACAACAATCGCACAGGTCGACGTCACCGTGGTGGACCCATCGCTCACCACGAATTCAACGCGCGTAGTGGTGCCCAGAATGTCCAGTGTCGGCGTCCATGTAAACTTTCCTTCGCGGGCGGCGATGACGGTGAATGTGCCGTTCGTCGGTCCGGCGTTGGTCGACAGGGTCAGCACGTCCGACGCGTTCCGGTCCTGGCCGATCACATAAAGGTTCAAGGTGTTTCCCACGACGGCCGTCGCGTTTGTCGGCACGCTGAGCGATGGCGCCACGGGACCAACGGACTGGATCACGTCCACGTACCGGCGGCCGATCACTTCGTACCCGTTCGACGGCACCAGGTTTGTCGAGTACTGCCCGGCAATGCCGATGAGATCAAATGCGCCGACCGGCGGGAGTTGCCCGTCAAGATCGGTGTCGCGGTCGATGTAGAAGGAAATGCTGCCTGTGAGGTCGGTGACGGTCAGTTGCGAACTCTGATTGTAGGTCCACGCTTCGGACCCCACGTAGTAGACGTTGGTCAGCTTGACCAGCTTACCCTCGTAACCTTCACCATCCGCCAGCAGCGTGGCAATGGAGATTTCCTCGGGCGTGACCGGTGATGTTGTCGTGCCGGAAATGAAGAAGTCCTGAGTGATATCGTTTGTGTCGTACGCGTCACCGTTGAAGCGCTCGGGCCGGATCATGCATAGACCGTTGCTCTGCACAATCTGGCCGTAGACGCTGACCTGAACGCCCAGCGGGAAGGTGGTCTCATTCGTCTCCAAGGTGAACAAGGCTCCCTTGCTCAGCACGCGGATACCCGCGCTGGCATCCTGAACATAAAACTCCGTCAGGTTGGTATGGCTCAGAAAGGGAGAGGTCACCCGGCCGGAGATCCAATAATAGCCGCCCAGGTTCTCGGGGATGAACGTGTTGGTGCCGTTAACCCACTGGTTGGACTTCACAAGCGAGATGTCGTCGGCAAGCGACGCGGCCGGGAACAGCAAGATGGCAAGCAGGGCAACAACGATCAGTTGCACGCGCCTTCGAGATTTGGATTGTCGGGATTCCATTGTATGCCTCCGTAGTTCCAGTACTGCCCGGTGCCTGCCGTCATACCTTCAGCATAGATCTTTGTCTTCAGATATGTGCCTGCGTGGCCGTCGGCGAAACAGATATTAGCTGCCCCGCTGTGACGGAAGGCATCGCCCTGCACCGGGAACGCCATGTATTTGGGATGTGTCCACGCATAGCGGTAGCCGGGATTGCTGTTCTCGCCAAGACCCGCGGGACCCTCCGCGAATAGCACAAAGCGACCCGGGTCCGGAATCTGGCTATAGCGAAGGTATCGCGAATAGCCGCTCCCGCCCGAAGTGCCACAACCACGATTTCCCGCATCAATCCAGAGATTGTAGGAATACGAGCAATAGTACGTGCTTCGGTCCGTCGGCTGCGGCGCGGGGGTGGGCGGCGCAGCAGGACAAATGAACAACGACTTGTCGCCGGGCCGCGGCATCGCGCGACGCGCGAACAACGAACTCATGGTCTCGTGCCCCACATACGGCGGAAGGAAATTGAACCATGCATTGGTCGAGTTCGGGTCGGCCATCTGCCCCGCATCCGCCGTGTTGCCCTGCCCCGGATAGGTCCCGTCGTTATCGGAAAGATACATACTCGCCGCCGCGCCCCACTGGCGGATGTTGGAGAGACAGCGCGTCGTATTCGCCCGTGCGCTCGCACGATTCAACGCGGGAAACAGCAGGGCGGCAAGAATCGCAATGATCGCGATGACGGACAGCAATTCGACAAGGGTGAACCCTTCGCGGCGCGGGACGGAGCAAAGCTTCATGAATCGTCTCCCGGTTACTACTGGCTGTCTAATATACCCCGGTGCGCCGGGAGAGGCAATGACAGGCAACGAGCCAACCCCAGGAAAACCAAGACCCTACTCTGTTGCATCCAGTGATGCGGCCGCATCACTGGATGCAACAGATGACTTGTGAAGAAGATGGCCTTTTCACAGCAGGCCGCCCAGCGTCTTGCCTGCTTGCTTCACCAGCTCCGGGGCCTTCGCCATGGCGTCCGCCAACGGCATCGTATCCGGCTTCGCTGCCACTGCAAACTCGACCCCGCAGGCCCTGTGCTCAGCTTGAGACAAGGCCACCGATCCCGCCACCACCGCAACGCGAACCCCCGCTCTCTTCGCGGCACGAACAACCCCCGCCACCACTTTGCCTCGCAGCGATTGGCTGTCAAAACGCCCTTCACCCGTGACCACCCAATCCACGCCCTTTAAGGCATCGTCCAGCCGCGTGGCCTCAACGACCGCATCCACCCCAGACACTAATTTCGCACCCATGAACGCCACGGCACCGGCAGCCAGTCCACCCGCGGCACCACCCCCCGGCAAATCATGAATCCGACACCCCAACGTTGCCTCGACCACATCCGCGAGCCTCTGTAGCCCGGCTTCAAGCTGCGCCACCATCTCAGGTGTGGCACCCTTCTGCGGACCGAAAACACGCGCCGCGCCTTGCTCCCCACATAGTGGATTGTCCACGTCGCAAAGCACTTCCACAACCGGCAGCCCCAGCGCCTTCGGGCGAATGATTGAATCGAGTTGCCCAAGAAAGCCTCCACCAAGGCAAAGGGTTGTTGTTTGCTTGTCAGTGAATGTCCAGCCCAGGGCTGACGCTGCACCTGCACCACCATCGACTGTCGCGCTGCCGCCGACGGCGAGCCGTATCTTCTGCGCACCCTTCTCCGCCGCGGCACGCAGAAGTTCTCCGGTGCCGAAGGTGGTGGTTAAGAGAGGGTTACGCTGCTCGTCGCGAAGAAGGGTCAGCCCGCTGGCCGCGGCCATTTCGACAATGGCTGTACCGTCTTCGAACAGACCGAAACCGGCGTCCACTTTCATCCCCGGCAGCGGGCCAACGGTCTTCACCGGAATCCAGCGCCCACGACGCGAAGCGAGCATGACCGCCGCCGTCCCCTCGCCGCCATCGGCCATCGGGTGGACTGCGATTTCCGCGGAGTGCAGAACCGAGCGAAGCCCCGCGGCAGCGGCATTGCACGCCGCGACCGCATCGAGGCTGCCTTTAAAGGAATCCAACGCAACGACGATCCTCATCACATCCCCTCTTCACGGGTTCATACCATATACCGGCCGCGCCGCCGAGGTTATGTTTCCTGCGGACATGAAAAGGAATCACGTCATGAATCGCTTCTTCTTCCTGCCATTCTTCCTGGTGACAACGATGTCCTTTGCCGGCGACCAGAAGTGGCAACAAATCTGGAGCGATGAATTCACCGGCCCGGCGATCGACGCCACAAAGTGGCGCGTCGAGGATGCCGCGCTCGTGAAGAATAACGAGTTGCAGTATTACGCGCCCGACGACGTCTACATCGAGGACGGCAAACTCGTCATTCGCAGCCAACAGCGCGCGATGGGCGACCGCGAATACACTTCCGGTCTCGTCGAGAGCAAGGGCAAGTTCTCGTTTCTCTATGGCCGCGTGGATATTCGCGCAAAGCTCCCGCGCGGGCAGGGCCTTTGGCCCGCCCACTGGATGCTCCCCGCCGACGGTTCATGGCCGCCGGAAATCGACATCATGGAAATCGTCGGCAGCCAGCCGGAAGCCCTCGTCATGTCACTTCACAACGGCGCATGGCCGGATCTCGACTCGCAGTCGTTCGATACCCTGGGCCCCGATCTCTCGGCGGACTTCCATGTCTTTTCGCTCGAATGGGAACCCGGCTCGATCCGCTGGCTACTCGATGACGTGCAGCAATTCGCTGTTACCCGCGGCGTCCCCTCCATTCCCTTCTACCTGATTCTGAACACCGCAGTCGGCGGCAGCATGCCGGGCAACCCCGACGAGACCACCGTCTTCCCCCAGTATCACGTCATCGACTACGTCCGCGTGTCGGCCAAGAAAGTTCCCGGCATGTTCTACCTCATCACCGGTGCCGACGGGGGCCGCGTGGTCGTTTCGCCCGACCGCAATCCGTACCCGGCAGGAACCCAAATCACCCTCACCGCGATCCCCGGCATCGGCAAAGTGTTCGACCACTGGGAAGGCGCCCTCTCCGGCGCGGAGAATCCCACAACGGTGAAGATGGATGCCGACCGCAGCGTCCGCGCCGTATTCGCTGCCGACCCGAATGCGCCGGTCCTGCTCTCACGCGGCAAGCCCGCCTTCGCATCGTCCGCCGAAGAGCCGAAGTACGGAGCCGGATATGCCGTGGACGGCCAGCGCAAGACGCGATGGTCCTCGGCCTTCAGCGATAACGAATGGCTTTACGTCGATCTCGGCGAGCCGCGCCACATCGAGGCAATCCGCATCTCGTGGGAAAACGCCTACGCAAAGGAGTACGCGCTCGAGGTCTCCGACGACACACAGTCCTGGCGGAACATTCACACCAAGCGCGGCGGCCGCGGCGGCACCGAGGAAGTTCTGGGTATCGACGCCACCGCGCGTTACGTCCGCCTTCGCGGTATCCAACGCGCCTCCGAATGGGGCTACTCGCTCTGGGAATTCGACATCTTCGGGCGGTAAGACGGACCGTTCCTCCCGCCTCCCTGCCGGCTAAGGCCACGGCAAGCCTTGCGTCCCTCCCACCTCCCTGCCGGCTTGTCCGGCAGGAGGCAGAATTCTGGCTCTTGCGACGCAAGGTCGCAGGGAGCCAACGGACGGATGATGAAAAAAAGGCGGGTGAGGTTTCCCTCACCCGCCCACTGATTACCGATCACTACTTACTGGTCACTGGCCGTTACTTCTTCGCCACTTTCGCGCCTTTGAAGCGGCCGATTTCCGGCAGCTTGCCGACGATCGGCGCGGCGTAATCGATGAAGGCCTTGGTCACATCGTTGCCTTCGGCGTTGATGAAGTTGTCGGGCATGTGCCGCGTTTCCTTGGCGACATTCCTCAGCGGAACCAGCTCGAAATAGACCTGGTACTTCTTGCCGGGCTTCCGGCGGATCGCGACGCTGCCGCTGACTTCCTTGCCGGCCACCGCGTGCTTCACCGCGTTCATGCCCACCGCACGCGCTTCCTTGGCGTCGTTTTCGGAAACCACGCCGGGGAACGAACGCTGCAGGTAGCCGAAGGTGTCGGCGCGGACGCGCTTGATCTGGAGCTTGCTCTTCACTTCGTTCGCCAGCAGATCGCCGAGCGCGCCGGAGCCGCTGAGCTGCACGTTGCCGTGCGAGTCGACTTCCTTGCTCAGCTTCGCCGCGACCGCCGTGCCATCCTTGTCCGAAATGCCTTCCGACACCGCGACGAGGCAGCGCTTGTTCGCCTCGTAAACCTTCTTCACGTCCGCCAGAAACTTGTCCATCTCGAACGGCCGTTCCGGCAGGTAAACCAAGTGCGGGCCATCATCCGGATACTTGCGTCCGAGTGCGGCCGCGGCCGTCAGGAAGCCGGCGTGCCGGCCCATGACCACGTTGATCTTCACGCCTGGCAACGCGCGATTGTCCAGATTATCGCCCATGAACGCCTGCGCCACGAACTTGGCGCCGGAGCCAAAGCCCGGCGTGTGATCGTTCTCGCGCAGATCGTTGTCGATCGTCTTGCAGATGTGGAAGCAGTGCAGGTCGTAGTCGGCCTGCTTCGCTTCTTCGTTGATAATGTGGGTTGTCTCGGCGGAATCGTTGCCGCCGATGTAGAAGAAGAACCGCACGTTGTATTTCTGCAACACCCTGAAGATCGCCACGCAATCTTCGGGCGTGGGCTTCTTGCGGACGGAGCCGAGCATGGAGGACGGGGTCTTCGCCACCGCTTCCAGCGTCGCCGCGCTTTCCTTGCGCAGGTCGATGAAGTTCTCCTTCAGAATCCCGTCGATTCCGTGGAGCGAGCCGTAGATGCCCTTGATTTCCTTGTGCTTCTTCGCCTCCACCACCGCGCCGATCAGGCTCTGGTTGATGACGGCGGTCGGTCCGCCACTCTGGGCGATGACCATGTTGCCGGTCAGTTTCTGTTGCTTAGCCATGTGACACCTCGTGTTGTTCTGTTTCGGGAAAACCCGGATGGTGATAGCAGGAGCCTACCCCCGATGCAAGCCCGCAGGACCCCTCCCGCCCACCCCCCGCTCCGAACCCCTATTTTCGGGGGTTCCCTGATACGCCCTCTCCGGGTAGAATGACACGCCATGAGCTTCGATATTCTTCGCTACCGGGCGGCGCTGACGCAGTGCCGCGAGGACTTCATCATGCATTACCCGGCGGAAATCGCCGCGTTCGACCAGCTCGACAAGGTCTTCCCGCGCTATGCGCCCGCGCTCGGTCATATCCCCGTCGTGCTCCAGAAACATTCGTTCCAACTCACGCCGTTTCTCCACGTCATGCAACGTCGCGCGCGCACCGCTTTCGAACATCTCAGCGCCCGGCAATCCTCCCTCGCGTGGATCGCCCTCCGCACGTTCCTCGAATCCCCGCTCATCATCGGCAAGTGGATCGACGATCCACAGAACGCGGTGATCTGGAATTCGCGCAACACGGGCAAGGCCGCCCGCAAGGAATACCAGGACGTCTACTTTGGTGAGTCGCTGCGACCGCGCAGCCTTCCCGGCGCCGAACCGATCCGCAACGTCCTCGCACGTCTCGACGACGATTTCATCCAGACCAACCCGCGCTACTACGCGCGCCCCATCGTCTTCACCCAGGGCGGCCAACGCGTGTCGCCCGATCTCGCCGATGATGATGCGGATCTCCGCGCGCATGTCTACGCGGTACTCCACCTCATCGCGTTTGTGCTGCGCTCGCTCGGCCAATTGTTGTCGCAGCAGCAGGGCGACAAGCCCGACTTGAAGTTCGACCTGGAAAAACTGCAGCGCGAGTTCGGCCCGGCCGCCGAAGCGATCGCACGGCAGAACGAAACGCACAAGGCCGTGCTCACGAATCTCGGCCTGTGGCCGCACGAATTGTTGCACCGCCAGCACGCGCGGTGAGGTGTTTTCTTCCGCCTCCCTGCCACCTCGCGTGGCAGGTGGCAGCATTCTGGCCCCCGCGACGCAAGGTCACGGGGAGCCAAGAGGGCTGGAGAATCTGATCGCCTCCCTGCCGGCTCGCCCGGCAGGAGGCAGAATTCTGGCTCCCGTGGCACGAGGCCACGGGGAGCCAAGAAAGCTTTTCTACCGCTTCACCGGCACGACGCCGTTCCAGCCCCAGTTTCGCGGCGCAACAATGGTCGCCCCGCTGACCGTCTGGATGTACCAGTTGCCGGAACTGTTGTGGAACACGGCGAGATCGCTGAAACCGTCGCCGTCAAAATCGCCCGACACCGGCGTGCAGCCCGCAAAGCCCCAGTTCCGCGCAGAAGCGATCACGGGACCGGCCAGCGGTGCGATGTACCAGTTGCCGGACGCGGCATGATAGAGCGCGAGGTCCGACTTCCCGTCGCCATTGTAGTCGCCCGGCACCGGCGTGCACCCCTTGAAGCCCCAGTTGCGCGCATAAGCGAGGATGCTGCCGCCGCACGTCCGGATGAACCAGTTGCCGCTGTTCGTGTCGTACACCGCCAGGTCGCCTTCACCGTCGCCGTCGTAGTCGCCCGCGACAGGCACGCAACCCGGATAGCCCCAGTTCGTGCCGCTGAGGATGAGCACGTTATCCAGCGTCTTGATGTACCAGTTACCGGTGGCCGTGTCGTACACCGCCGCGTCATCCGTGCCGCCGTTGTTGTAATCTTCCATCGCGGTCAGACATGTGCTGAATCCCCAGTTCACGCCGTTGGCGACAATCTCGCCCTCCAGCGTGCGCACGTACCAGTTGCCGCTCGCGGGATGGAAGATCGGCATGCCCGCTCCACCTTCGCCCACGCCCGACACAGGCACGCAGCCAGGGAAGCCCCAGTTGCTCCCAAGCGCAAGCGTCGCGCCCTGCACCTGTGTGATGTACCACTTGCCGGAGGACGGATCCCACACCGTCAGGTCCGACTTGCCGTCGTAATTGAAATCGTTGACCACGTTGCCGAATTCCACCGCGCCGATGTCCACCCCGCCGCCGAGAGAGCGGGCATTGCCGTAGATGTCGATGCCGCTGGACGTCCCCGGCAGGCTGCGGCCGTGGTCGATACACAACGAGGTCCCGCGCAGCCGATAGTTGTCGTTCGTGATGTCCACGAAGTCCGGGTTCACGTTCATGTTCGCCGTTCCGGGGAGCGACGGAGAGCTGACGCAGTTGGAGCCGACGGTGTAGGTGCCGATGGAGTTATTCGTCACAATGTTGACCTCAGTCGCCCCGCTCCAGTTGAACCGAATCGCGCAATTGATGAGGACGCTGGTGTGGCTGAGCCAGCAGCCGCCACCACCATCGCCGGGCGCACCGCCGTTGACACTTCGGTTGTTGGCAACGGTGCAGTTCTCCGCTCTGCCGCCCACCCACGTGGCAAAGCCGCCACCCCACCGGGCTTGATTCCTGTAGATCAGGTTGTTGCGCAGTTTCGCACCGCCCTGCAGGCTCGCACCGCCACCATAGTACACGGATGTGTTGCAATACACGCGGCAGTACTCAGCCGTGGTCACGACGCCGAACAGGTACAGGCCTCCGCCCTCATTTGAGCTGGCGTTCCGGGTCAACGTGCAGTTGCGCACTGTGCCTTGGCTTATGTAAGCCCCGCCGCCCAAAGTGGCCCGGTTGTCCGTAAATATGCAATTGTTGATCTCTCCTACCGGAAAGGCCGCAACGCCGCCGCCCCAAGACGCGCCGCCTGCGTTACCGTTCTTGATGGTCAGGCCCTCGAGATTTGCGGAGTGGGTTATGTAGAAGCAACGATTCGTTCGTGTGGGATACCCGCCGTCGATGGTCGTGAACAGCGGCCCGTTCATGCTGCGGATGGTAAGAGGCCGCGCGACTGCAACTGCACCGGTGACGGCGAACGTGCCGTTGCTGATCAGGATCTGGTCGAAGTCCGTCGCCACGCTCACCGCTGCGTGCAGCGAGGTCGCCGCCGTCGCCCACGTGGCATACGGAGGCGTCGAGGATCCGGTCTTGGAAACGTAGATGAATACCCCTTCCGCAGGCAACAGGGTCGAGAGCAGAGCGATCAAAACCAGGACACACGACGGGACGAACGCGCGAGACTTCATGACACCCCCTTGGTTGTGCCGCGCATTCTCGCAGAGTCGCCCGACACGAATCAAATCCAAAGAGGAGCGGGGCGCCGCTTAACACCGCGCCGCGGGAACGGTACTAACTTTGCAGGAAGTCACCGCAGGGATTCATCGATGTCTTCGCCCGATAAGAGCACGCGCGTCATCGCGCCCGGCGCTTCGCCGCCGTCTGCGCAGAAGCCGACGTGGATTTTTGTTTCGCGCCGACAGCCCGCGCTGTTCCTTGACGGCGAAACCATCCCCCTCGCGAGCGACCGCGAGTACATCATCGGCCGCGACGCGGAAACCTGCAACATCGTCATCAACGACGAGCGCGTCAGCCGGCAACACGCCTCAATCTATTCCCGCGGCGGCCGCTATTTCGTACGCGACCACGGCAGCATGAACGGGACGTTCGTCAACCGCGAGAAGATCGTCGACGCGCTCGGGCTGCTGCCCGGCGACGAGATTTTCGTGCCGCCGCAGAAGGTGCTCTTCGTGCTGCACGACCAGTACATGCGGTCCGCCGGCGGCCAGATGAAGCAGAGCCACTTCTCCGGCCTGCTCCGTGCCCTGCGCATTCCCGACCTCATTCAAATGCTCAACTCGACCATGCAGACCGGCACACTGATGATCATGGACACCAACGGTCAAACGGGCCGCACGTTGTTCATGAAAGGTGAGATCATCGCCGCACAGTACAAGGACAAGCGCGAAGAAGAAGCCGTGTACGCTCTTGTCGGCGTGCCCGACGGCCAGTTTGAATTCATCACCGAAACCGCGCCGACCTGGGCGCGGTCCATCGAAACGCGCACGATCACGCTGCTGCTGGAAGCCTGCCGCCGGCTCGACGAACAGAAGCAGGAAAACAGTACGCCAGCGCTCGCGGGCTGAGCCACCTCACGACGAAGGACAGAAGGCCAGGTTGCGCCGCGCCTCGTCCGCCACCTTCCAGTACCAGCCGTGTGTGTCCCAGCACTGTGCGAATCCGTATTCGGAAAGCATCTCGCGATACACCAGCCCGGCCTCGCGATTCTTCCGCTGCCGCTGCAGCGCCTTGCCGCGGATGAAGAGGCAGGTGCCGACGTCGTTCAACGCCCAGTAATCCTGCTCCTGCCCCTTGGGCGCGTATTCGGCCAGCGAGGACTGCATCTCGCGCGCCACTTCGCCGTAAAGTTCGATGCACTTGCGCACATAGAGTTCCATCGCATCGTAGCGCCCGGCCTGCATCGCCTTCCACGCCTTGGCCGTCAACACCTCGGATGAGTAGCTGCCGAAGTCCACGCCGTAGTCGATACAGTGAATCTCGTCCTGCGCGGCAACGGCTACTTTCCAGAACCAACCCTTCGGGTCCCAGCACTGCGCATAACGGTAGCTGCGCATAACCTCGCGAAAGATTTCCTTCGCCTCGGCCGTACAACGCATGTCGCGCAGCGATTTGCCCTTGATGAAGAGGCAAGTGGCCACGTCGTTGAGCGACGAGTAGTTTGCCGCGCGCGTGCGATCCGGAAAATCATCCAGCGATGCCTGCTGCCGCGCCGCGCGCGGACCGAACAGCCGCACGCACTCATCCGCCACAACGAAGACCTTCTCGTACTCCTTCTTCTCGTAGGCCTTCCACGCCTGGAGCATCATCAGCGATGAGTTCGGCCCCACCGAGGCCTTCGCCGGCTGGAGCAGCACCACGTTGGTGCCCGGCGGACGCGACACGGGCACCGCGGGTGCGACAGAGGAAGAGCGCGCGGCCACGAGCAGGTTCGTGGCCGCAACCGCGGCCGCCGGCAGAAGGAGTATGGCCAGCATCGCCCCGCCCATGGCCCCACTACGTGCTCGCGCGCCCAACATCTTCCACAACCTTTCGAAACGCGTCCCGAGCCAGGACGCCTAATCACGTCGCCACTTGCGTCTTCAGCTTCGATCCGCAGGATTCGCGCACCACAAGCCGCACAGGAATCAGATGATTCACCTTCGGCGGCCGCCGCCCCTCGAGCAATGAGACGAGAAGCTCACACGCCGTCGTTCCGATCACGTAAGGATTCTGCGCCACGGTGGTCAGCGGCGGACTGAGGTGCGCGCTGAAGGCCACGTTGTCGTAGCCCACCACGGCAAGGTCTTCCGGAATCCGCACCCCGCGCGCGCGCGCCGCCTGCATCACGCCCATCGCAAGCTCATCGCTGAATGCAAAAATAGCGGTCGGCGGATTCGCCAACGCCAGGAGTTTCTCCGCCCCGCGCCGCCCGGTCTCGACGCCCTGCTGGAACAGGCCGCGCTCCACCAGCGCCGGATCAAACGCGATACCGGCTGCCGCAAGCGCGTGCCGGTATCCATCCAGCCGGCCCTGCGTCGCCGAAACGCGCGGGCTGCCGGTAATTACGCCAATGCGACGATGGCCGAGACCCACCAGGTGCGCCGTCGCCATCCGTCCGCCGCCCTCGTCATCCGGCGCGACGCACGGCGCCTGCGGATCGGCTGTGAAACGATTCACAAAGACGAACGGCACGCCTTCCTGCTTCAGCGCCGTCAGGTTGCGGATGTTCTTGTTCTCGTTCACGATCAGCATGCCGTCGATCCGGCGCGCGCGCGTGAGGTTGAACGGAAAATGCTTGTCCTTCGTCTTGCTCGTGGCCGAGGCAATGAGAATGCTGTAGCCGCGCTTCACGCTGGCGTGCTCGATGCCACTGAGCACCTGCGAAAAGAACGGCCCCTGCAGGAAAAATATCTTCGGAAGGATGATGCCGATCGTCTCACTCTTCTGGCTCACCAGGCCGCGCGCGAGGGAGTTCGGAAAATAGTTCAGCTTCTCCGCGATCGCCAGGATCATGTCCTTCGTCTCCCGCGGCAACAGCGGGCTGTCGTTGATCGCGCGTGATACGGTGGAGATGTCCACCTGCGCAATCTGTGCGATTTCGCGCAACGTGATGCGTTGCCCGCGCAACGGCCGGCCTGTCACGTCCGGCGGCGTATCGTCGAGTTGTTTCAGAATGTGATTCATAGGCGCACCTTCGTTCCCACCGCTACTCCAGCGCAATTTCGTCCAGGTAGATCGTGAACCCGCTTCGGTTATTGAACCGTGCGGCCACCCAACCAAAGAAACTCGATATGTAGGACAGATCGCATGTGGAGAGGTCGATCGTGTATCGCGTCCACTCCTGCGTCAGCCGGATGAACGGCAGCGAGGTTTTGTCCGAATCCGGATAGGCGCCCCCCGTGCCGCCGAACGTGAACGCGTCGATGATCTCGCCGCCGTTTTCGCCGCGCGCCCAGAACACCAGCTGCGTTGCGCCGGTCAGGTCACCGCCGCCGTCGATATCGCCCATGTTGTTCGCCGGGTTCTGCCACATCACCCCCGCCATGTCCGCGTAGCGCGAGCCCATCGCAGAGTAGGAGAAGCGGATGCACGTCGCGCCCGACTGCGGGTTGTTCGTGCAGTTCATGTCCAGGATGAGGTCGCGGTAATCCCCCATCCAGCCGGATGGCACCCCGTGGTTGTCGCGCAGATTGAAGTCCTTATAGATGTAGAAGGGACGGGTGAAAATGTTCGTGGCCGCGCCAGCAGGCGCCGCCGCCAGAACGGCGACCAGCACCAACGCCGCGATCCATGATGTTGTCGCGCCGCGCATCATATACTCCATTTCATCGGATTGAAAAATCCGTGGACGCAGTACAGGAACCACATCGTGGAAGACATCGACCCCACCCACATCTCGTCATTCTTGCCGCGTGGAATCTCCCACTCCCACTTCAGCGTCTTCACGATCGCGCCGGGCTCGGGCCGGATCGACATGTACGGCAACACGCCGTTGAGCCGGTAGTAAGCGCTGAAGCGATGCATGCTCCGCGTGTAATCCACCGCCTTGGCTGCGTACTTCCGCGCGCGCGGCTCGTCGCCCTTGCGCGCAAAGTAGCGGGAGAGTTCGGCGTAGGCGATGATCTGCTGGCCGGTTCCCTCGAACCAGAACAGCGGCGCCCGCGCCCGCTCGTAGCCGTCGGGGTCGGTGATGTCGAACCCGTGCAGCACCTCGCCGTTCGGCAGCGTGTACGTGGAGCCGAAATACTTCTCCGTACTCTCGACCAGCCGGTCGAGGTCGATGCCCCACGCCTCAAAGTTCTCCGGCCCAATCCCGCCCAAGCCCCAACTCGTACCGTCGAGAATGCGCAGCTTATCCGGCCCGAATTCGTTGTAGCCTGCGCGGAAACAGTAGTCCTCGGGATTGAATGCCAGTTCCTTCAACCATCGCCCGATGTGATCCATCTCGTCCGCGAGCCACACGTCGTCGACCTTCTTCGCGCGGAAAATATTGCGCACGTCTTCCGGCGATTCCCGGTAGACTTGGAGCAGCATTTGAAGCACGGCGAAGTAGTCGACGTTATGCTCCGTGGAAAATATCTTCCTCCAGTCCGGCCCCCAGCCCATGCCCATGGAAATGGCGCCGCGCTCGCCGTCGGGAAAGTGGAAGTAGGTTAATTCGGACCGGCACCACTCGACGATATCCAGCGTGAACTCGAGGAACCGCGTGTTGCGCTCAAGCTTCATGTGGTTCAGCGCCGCAAGCGCAACCCATAGCGTCGGCCCCGCATGCATGCGGTCGCCGTCGCCGCCCATTCCAAGATCCTCGACCGGAATGCGGCTGCTCACAAGGTACGAATTGTAGATCCCGTAGGTTCCGTTCTTCTTGAGGTAGAAATCCTTCTCCAGCGCACCAAGGATGTGTTCCGCACGGTCCGCGCGCCCGTCGAGCAGGTAGCCCATCGCGGCGAGCGCAAGGTCATACGTGAACGCCTGGTCGTCGAGGTAGCCCATCTTGCCGTAGTAGCACGCGTGGAACCGGCCCGTGTCGTTGGAGAACATGTAGGGCGACGTGCTGCCGAAGCTGGCGAGCAACCCGCTGCGCCCCGTGCGCGATGCAAGGAACCGATCGATCTGGTGCGTGACCGGCCCCGGGTTGAAACCAAGGCGCGGCGCATACGGGGCCATCGGGTCGCCCGGCCGGGAGAAGTCAACCGTGGCACAGCCCGCCGCAAAAAGCACCGCAGCCACCGGAAGCAGCCGCCGCAACGACTTTGTTCGCTCAGCCGTCATGTCACTGGTCGTATTTCACGTCATCAATGTAGAACACGCACCCGTTCGGGTTGGCGTCCTGTTTCACCACGAATCCAAACCCGGCGCTGATGTAGAAGAGATCCGCCGCGCCGAGATCGAGGATGTACTGCGTCCACTCGTTCTTCAGCGTCAGCTCGCCGGTGGTCAGGTTTTCCGAGTCCGGGTAGTTCGCCGCCGTACCGCCGATCTTGAACTCGACGATCTCGCCGCCCTTCTCGCCGCGCACCCAGAAGGAAAGCTTCTTCGCCTTCGCCAGGTTATAACCGCCGTCGAACTCACCCCAGTTGTTCGCGGGGTTCTGCCACACCACGCCCGCCCAACCCATGTGCCCTTCGGCCATGTACGAAACCTTCAGGCACGGATAGCCATCCTGGTGCAGATTCTTGTACGCACCCGACAGTCTCACGTCGGCGGCATCACCCATGTAGCCGGAGGGTGAGAAATTCTTCACGGGCGGGAAGATCGCGTTGTTGTAGACGTAGAACGGCATCGGTTCCTGGTCGCGCACGCCCAGCTTGTTCTTGGCTTCCTCGACCGCCGTTTTCGGAACAATCCTCAGCGGCTCGGCGCTTGCCACCGGCTCCGCCGGCTGTGCCCAACTCTGCGCCGCAAACCCCAGCCCCGCCACCACCAGTACTTTCGTGATCTGCTTGTACATGATCCATCTCCCTCCCGGTCATCACTCGTCGTAACGCACATCATCCAGGTAGAACGTGCACCCGCCGGAATTCGGCTCCTGCTTCAGCACGAACCCGAAGCCCGCGCTGATGTACATGAGGTTCGCGGCCTTCAGGTCCAGCGTGTACTCCGTCCACTCGTTCTTCAGCACCACGTCGCCCGTCGACACGCTGTCCGAATCCGGATGCTGCGAGGCCATGCCGCCCAGCTTGAACTCCACCACCTCCCCGCCCTTTTCGCCGCGAGCCCAGAACGTCAGCCGCTTCGCCTGCGAGAGGTTATAGCCGCCGTCGATCTCGCCCCAGTTGTTGGCCGGGTTCTGCCAGACCATCCCTGCCCATCCCATCTCACCGCCCGCCGCGTAACTCACCTTGAGGCAGGCCACACCTTCCTGATGCAGGTTCGTGTAGCCACCCATGACGCGAAGGTCGCTCACATCACCCATGTAGCCGGAGGGTGCGAAGTTCCTCACCGGCGGCACCAGGCCGTTGTTGTAGACGAAGAACGGCATCGCGGCCGCCTGCCGCGCCGCACCGGAGATCTTCACCTTCGCCCCGGACGTCTTCGGCACAATCAGCACCGGCTCCCCTGCCGTTGCCGCCAACACCGCACCCAAAAGCGCCACCACCACCAGCCCTGCGAACAAACGCCTCATGACCCCCTCCTTTTTATGCAATCGATTGCACCACCGCTCCGACATTTCACTGCTATGCAACATACTGTGAAAACGATCTTTAGGACGAATTGATGGTCTGTCACTTATTCTGTATGCAAACGTTAGCATAACTTTTTTCGGCCGTCAACTGCTTTTTTGCATAGGTTGATCGGCCGGCTCCTTGCCCCACTCGCTGCCCTGTGCAAACCGGGGCTATTATACCCGGCAGGGGCATTTGTGTTAGGGATTCGGCCTTTCCCGCCTGCTGCGCGTTTGGTACCAGATTCTGCACGGAGGTCCCGGATGGATATCTATAACCTCGTCAGTTTCATCGGCTTGTTCGCGCTTATCGCCCTGGCCTGGCTGCTTTCCGCACGGCGAAACGTCTTCAATATCCGCGTTGTCGTCTGGGGCACCATCATGCAACTCGTCTTCGGCGCGTTTGTCTTTCTCGTTCCCGCAGGCTCGCGCATCTTCCTCTTCCTCAGCGATATCGTGGTGAAGATGTTGAACGCCGCCGTCGAAGGCGCACGATTCTGCTTCGGCCCGCTCGCCATCCCGCCCGGCCAACCCGGGTCCCTTGGTTTCATCCTCGTCACCCAGGGCCTCCCCACGATCATCTTTTTCGCCGCGCTGATGCAGGTGCTCTATTTTCTCCGCGTCATGCCTTTCATCATCAAGCTCTTCGCCCGCTTCTTCACCCGGACGATGAACGTCAGCGGCGCGGAGTCGCTCTGTGTGGCCTCCAACATCTTCGTCGGCATCGAGTCGGCCACCACCGTCCTCCCCTATCTGCCGACCATGACGCGATCCGAAATCTGCACCGTGCTGACCGCCGGTCTCGCCACGATCGCCTCCAGCGTCCTCGGTCTGTACGTGATGCTGCTTCACACGAACTTCCCGCAGATCGCCGGCCATCTCATGTCCGCCTCGCTGCTCTCCGCACCCGCGGCACTCGTGATGTCCAAGTTGCTGCTGCCGGAAACGGAGCAGCCCGACACGCTCGGCCGCGTCGTCGAGCCGCACTACACGCGCGAAACGAATGTCATTGAGGCGGCCATCAACGGCGCAACGGCCGGCGGGAAACTGGTGATGGGGGTGATCGTGATGCTGATGGCGTTCGTGGGCCTGGTATCACTGGCGAACATGGGTCTCGATGGCGCGGCGTCGCTGCTCCACAAGTGGAAGGGCATCACGGTGTGCCTGCGGCTGGAGAACCTGCTGGCCTACGTCTACTACCCCCTCACCCTGCTGATCGGCGTGCCGCCGGACGATGCGATGGAAGTGGCCCGGCTGTTGGGCACCCGTACAATCCTGACCGAAATCCCGGCTTACCAACAGCTCGATCTATTGATCGCCAACGGGGTGCTGCACCACGGCCGCAGCGCGGTCCTGGCCAGTTACGCGCTGTGCGGATTCGCGCATATTCCGAGCATCGCCATTTTCGTCGGCGGCATCGCCGCGCTGGCGCCGAAGCAAACCGAGACGCTGGCCCGCGTTGCGTTCCGCGCGCTCGCTGCCGCCACGCTCGCCTGCCTCATGACCGCCGCCATCGCCGGAGTCTTCTACGGGAAGGGCATTCTGCTGCTGAACATGTGAGCGGCCCCCGGGGGCCTTCCCTGCCGGCTTGCCCGGCAGGAGGCGAAATTCTGACTCGAAGCTTGTCCTGCCGCCGGCATCCCCGTTACCCTCCCGCCCCATGCAAATCCGCCTTGTGCACAACCTGTTCTACACATGGGCGGGCTGGCCGTCGGACTCCGTCTTCCCCGCGGAACCTGATCCCGCCTTCTTCGCTGCCCTGGGCGAAGCGTGGGCGCAGGACCACCTTCGCCTCCATGCAATCAGATGGCGTGCGGAGCAGATTCAGATGACCTTTCGTGTCGAACCCGATGTCAGCCCCACGTTCTTCACTTCGCGGGTGAAAGGCCGTTTGCAGCACGCACTTCGACAGGCACGGATCCCGGTTGCCTTCAGCCGGAAGATCGGCATGCGCGCTTTGGGCGAGAACTTGTCGGCCACCGTTGAAGCCTATCTTGCCGAGCAATCCATTCGCGCCGAGTTGGCTGATGATCGCTACCGGGCGACGCTGCAGCAGACAAGTTTTCAGGATGATTCTGTAGATCTCTCCATGCCTACCGAAACAAAGAGTGGTCGCTACTGGTACAACCTGCATCTTGTGGCTGTCACACAGGATCGGTTTCGGATGGGCCGGGAGGATTTCCTTCCAAGAGTGCGCATCGGGGTGAAAACTTGGGCGAGCGAAACGGGTTCTGTTTTGAAGGCCCTTGCCTGCATGCCGGACCACCTGCACATTTCCGCCCGTGGCTCTTTGGATGTGCCGCCGCAGTCGCTGGCGGAATCGCTGTGGATAACGCTGAATCGCGCGGCAGGTTGCCAGTTGTTCTGTGACCGGATCTATGCAGGCACATTCTCGGAGTACAGCGTGCTGGGGCTGCTGAAGTGATGCCTCCCTGCCGGCTTGCCTGGCAGGAGGCAGAATTCTGGCTCCCGTGGCGCAAGGCCACGGGGAGCCCGGGCAACTCCCCACCTCCCTGCCGGCTTGCCCGGCAGGAGGCAGAATTCTGGCTCCCGTGGCGCGAGGCCACGGGGAGCCCCTCTATGCTCCCGCCTCCCTGCCGGCTTGCCCGGCAGGAGGCAGAATTCTGGCCCCCGTGGCGCAAGGCCAATGAGTCGCCGCTTCAGTCCCGCCTCAACACCGCCCAGGCTTGCACCAGCAACAACGGCAGCACCACCCACGGCACGCCACGGCCGGTGGATGCGCCGAGCATGAAGGGTTGCAGCGGCCCAATGTGATAAACCGCCGAGCTGACGTACAATCCTGCCACGCACGCGCCAAGACTCGCCGCGGCGATGAGCAATCCATTGAACACGCTCGTCCGCCCTCCCGCTTCGGCAACCCCCATCGCCGCGCGCCAGTCACCGAATCGCGCCACCCATGAACCCGCCATCAATTCGTAGAACACGCTTCCGAACAGCGTGCAGAAGAGCAGGTTGTTCAACACCAGCAGGCTCACGATGTAAGCAAACGGATACGCGCGCGACAGCTCCGACCCGATTGCCCGCCACGCCGCCGCCAGGAAACAACCCGGCCACGCCACGAATGTGAACCGCAAGGCCATCACCCAGGTCCGGCTCAATTCCGGCGGCGGCGCATCACGACGGAACGCAACATCCCAAAGCCGCATCGTGCCCAGCGCGAAGAAGAAGAAACTCGCCGCGCGATACCACGAGAGCGCGTTCCACTGCCCAAACAATTTGTCGCCCAGCAAACTGGCAGCCAGCGATCCCCACACACCCGCGGGTCCAAAAAATACGGCCGACAGTGGAACGAGAATAATGCCCGGCTGAAAATCCAGGTGCCGCGGAATCATCTGCACCGGCAGGAACGACAGCCGCGCCAGCATCTGCACGACCATCGTCACCGCGAAGACCACCATCATCCGCGGCGATGTCCACATCATGAAGAGGGAGTGGAGTGTTGGAGTGTTGAGGAGTTGGAGTACTGCAAAGATCCCAGACCTCCTTCGCTCGTTCTTCCCATCACTCCTGTTCTCCATCACTCCATCACTCCTTCTTTCCCATCACCCCGTTCTTCACAGGATCAGCATGCAATCGCCGTAGCTGAAAAAACGATACCGCTCCCGCACCGCCTCGGCATACGCCTTGAGGATGAGCTCCCGCGTCGCCAGCGCCGACACCATCATCACCAGCGTCGACCGCGGCAGATGGAAATTCGTCAGCATGGCATCGACCACTTTGAACTCATACGGCGGACGAACGAACAGGCTCGACCGGCCCGAGCAGGCCACGACCTCGCCGTGTTCCGCGGCGACGGTCTCCAACGTCCGCACGCTCGTGCTGCCGACGGCAACGACCCGGCCACCGCGCGCCCGGCAGTCGCGGATCGCTGTCGCGGTTTCCTCGGGCACGACATACCGTTCCGCTTCCATGCGATGATTGTCCACGTCTTCCGCATCTACCGGCCGGAAGGTCCCGAGGCCAACATGCAAGGTGACCGTCGCCCTTCTCACGCCCTTCTTTTCCAAAGCTTGGAAAACGGCATCGGTGAAATGTAGTCCCGCTGTCGGCGCCGCAACTGCGCCGGGGAACTTCGCGTACACCGTCTGATAGCGTTCCGTGTCCGATTTCCAGTCGGCCACATCCGGCCTCTTGATATAGGGCGGCAACGGCGGCTCGCCAATTTCGGCGACAACATCCAGCCACGGCTTCGCACTCTCGACGCGAATGCTGGCACGGCCTTTCTCGCCGTCGGCGAGGAGAATCGCCGAGGCCAGGCCGTCGCCAAACAGGACCGTGGATCCCACTTTCGGCCGGCGCGCGGCGTGTAGAAGAATATCCCATATCGCGGGAGCCGTTTCCTCAAGGAGCAGGATCTCGACCTTGCCCCCGGTGGCGGCTTTGCGGCCGAAGACCCGGGCGGGAATGACGCGCGTATCGTTGACCACCAGCAAATCCCCATCCCGCAGATACTCGACGATGTCGGCAAAACGGCGGTGTTCCCAGCGTTCCTCGCGGCGGTGCAGCACGAGCATACGGGACTGATCGCGCTCGCAGGAAGGTTCCTGCGCGATCAATTCCGGCGGCAATTCATAGTCAAAATTCGAGGTCTTCATGCCCGCGGGGCAGGGTATTATGAAACGAGACCGGCTGCAGTCCCAAAATGCGCGACGGGGTTTCCGCTGCGGCGCTGTTGACGGAATCATTGTGCTGGTGGTATTTTATGAACTTGTTGCGGTGGTTTTACGCCTGCCCGGCAGGATAAGAAACAGGAGAGACCTATGAGCAAACTGTGGCGCCGTATCAACGTGCGTGCCTTCACCCTCATCGAGCTGCTGGTCGTAATCGCCATCATCGCCATCCTGGCGGCCGTTCTTACCCCGGCAGTCACCGATGCCCTGACGCGCGGCAAGATGACCGGCATCATGAATAACGGCCGCAGCATCTATCTCTCGCTCTTCGCGAAGGATACGGAGGACCCGGTGTTCAACAGCGGCTCTCCGTTCCCCTACTCCAAGGGGAAGAACTCCGGTGTATTTGAATTCCCAGACTCCACGGACTATTTCAAGTGGATCATCACGAACAGTGTGATGAATGTGGATTTCTCATTTTTCTCCGCTCCCGGCATCATACCGATCAAGGGAACGAACGCCGCCAGTTTCCTCCCCCCCAACAATGCGTGGTGCATGACGGCCAATGTGGGCGAGTCGACCCCGGATGGCGCCCCCTTATTGTTCACCCGGAATCTCAACATCATGACCCTCGACGCCTCGGATCTGAAAGATGCGATGATTGATGTAGCCCCGTTCGGCAAGAAGGGCGTGGTGGTAGTGACCAAGGGCGGAAGCACAATGTCCCTGAAGCAAGACTACCTCACCAACAACTTCAATAGCGTTGGCGCAAAGAACGACGTACTTCGCCCAACCGGAGCGCTCGAAGACGTACCGTAGCCTTCTGTGCCAGATTAGAGCTGTACGGCGGGGCCGGGATCGAATCCCGGCCCCGTTTTTCTTGCTGCGCCCTCAGGCTTGAGGGGCGGCGTACCGTTTCGTACAGTACACGCACCAGGAGAACTACTATGTGCGGCATTGTCGGCTATGTGGGTCCGCGTGACGCGTTGCCCGTCCTTATGGATGGGCTCCGCCGCCTCGAGTATCGCGGGTATGATTCCGCGGGTGTGGCATTGGCTGACGGGCCCGTGCTTTCCGTGCGCAAGTGCGTCGGCCGCCTCGCCGAGTTGGATCACAAGCTGGCCGACAAGCCCGCTCGCGGGACCCCCGGCATCGGCCACACGCGCTGGGCCACCCACGGCGAGCCGTCCGAAGTTAATTCTCATCCGCATCTCGATTCCGCCGGCCGTATTGCCGTCGTGCACAACGGCATCATCGAGAACTACGATGCGCTTCGCCGCAAACTTCAGTCCAAGGGCCACCGGTTCCTTTCCGAAACCGACACCGAGGTTATCCCCCACGTCATCGAGGACGAACTCAAGGCCGGCGCGCCCTCGTTTGTTGAGGCCCTTCGCCGCGCGCTGCGCCGCATGCGCGGTGCCTACGCGCTTGGCATCATCTCCGCCGATCATCCCGGCCAGCTTTTTGCCGCACGCCACGGCAGCCCGCTCGTCATCGGCGTGGGCAATGGCGAGCAGTTCATCGCCAGCGATGTGCCCGCTATCCTCAAGTACACGTCCAGGGTGATCTACCTCGACGAGGGCGAAGTGGCCGTCTTGAGCGACGCCAGCATTGAGATCACCCGGCTGGATGGCTCGCCTGTGCGACACGACGTCAAGCAGGTGACGTTCACCGCCGAAGCGGCTGACCGCGCCGGTTTCGAAACGCACATGCTCAAGGAAATCCACGAACAGCCGCGCGTGTTGCGTTCGCTGTTGAACCGGCACGCGCCGGGTGGGAACGGCGATCTGGTCATGGATGACCTGGGCTTCACGCCCGAAGCCCTGCGCCAGGTCGAGCGCATCATGATCGTGAGTTGCGGCACCGCCTACTACGCCGGGCTCTACGGCCGCCTCATCCTCGAACACCTCGCCTCCGTCCCCGTGGAAGTGGAACTCGGCAGCGAGTTCCGCTACCGCGATCCGAAGCTGACGCCGAAGACCCTTGTTATCGCGGTGTCGCAGTCCGGCGAGACGGCCGACACCCTGGCCTCCATCCGCATGGCCAAGAGGCTCGGGTGCCGCGTCCTCTCCATCTGCAATGTCCAGGGCAGCAGTCTCGTTCGCGAAAGCGACGGTGTGTTCTTCACCAACGCCGGACCCGAAATCGGTGTTGCCTCAACCAAGGCCTACACGGCCCAGTTGATGGCGTTTGCCCTGTTCGCCATCCATCTCGGCCGGGTCCGCAACGAACTGGCTGCTGCCGAGGCCGCCGAGTTGCTGCGTGACCTGCGCACCGTGCCGGATGCGATCCACTACGTCCTTGATCGGGATGCAGACATCAAGGCGATTGCCGATAAACATCACGACGGCCCCAGCGCACTGTACCTCGGCCGCAAGTTCAACTACCCGACCGCGCTCGAGGGCGCGCTGAAGAACAAGGAAATTTCCTACCAGCACGCCGAGGGATATGCCGCCGGCGAAATGAAACATGGCCCGATCGCCTTGATCAACGAGTACCTCCCCGTCATCTGCATCTGCACAAAGACCGGCGACGAGGTCTACGAGAAGATGATCTCCAACATCAAGGAAGTGCAGGCCCGGCACGGGCGCATCATCGCCCTGGCGACCGATGGCGATGAAACACTCGCGAAGATCGCGGAGGACATCATGTTCGTTCCTTCCACGCGCGACGAATTCTCGCCCTTGGTCAACGTCGTCGCCCTCCAGCTTCTCGCCTACTATGCCGCCCAGGCCCGCGGCACCGATATCGACAAGCCCCGCAACCTCGCCAAAAGCGTGACCGTCGAATGAGTAAGTTCATTATAAAGGGACCGAGCCGCCTCGCAGGAACGTTTCAACCTGTCGGCAATAAAAACGCAGCACTGCCGATGATTGCGGCGGCGCTTCTGACGGAGGAGCCCGTCACACTGAACAACGTGCCGCGCATTGTCGACGTGCAGGTCATGCTTGATCTCCTCGCCTCGCTTGGCGCGACCGTGGAACAGAAAGGCTCCCGCGTTACGCTCCGCGCCGCGAAACTCCGCAAGCGCCGCCTTGACCCCGTTCTCTGTGCCAAGGTCCGTTCCTCCATCCTGTTCGCGGGTCCGCTCGCCGCACGTCACGGCCGCGCGATTCTATCCCCTCCCGGCGGCGACGGCATCGGCCGGCGGCGGATCGATACCCACGTGTACGGCCTGCGCGCCCTCGGCATCGCTGTCGAAGGCGGTCGCGCGTGGACCTTCCGACGGAAGCAATTGCGCGGCACTGAAATCCTGATGGATGAAGCCAGCGTTACGGCCACGGAAAACGTCCTGATGGCCGCCGTGCTGGCCGAGGGTGTCACCACGATCTTCAACGCCGCGTGTGAGCCCCACGTCCAGGATCTCGGCAACTTGCTGAACAAGATGGGCGCGCGCATCGAGGGCCTTGGAACCAATCTCATCAGGATCGAGGGAGTGCCGTCGCTCCACGGTGCCACGCACGATGTCGGCCCGGATTACATCGAGCTGGGAAGTTTCCTTGCGGCCGCCGCTGCAACTCGCGGAGAACTGATTGCAGAGAATTTCGACGGCGGCCCCCGTTACATGGATGTGCTGCAGAAGTCCTTTGGCCGCCTGGGTGTCGCGTGGACCACGGCCGACGGCCGCCTCACTTTGTCGGCCCGCCAGAAGTTGCGCGTTCAACGCGACCTCGGCCAGGCCATACCCAAAATCGAGGATGGTCCGTGGCCCGCGTTTCCCTCCGACCTGATGAGCGTTGCGCTCGTGTTGGCCACGCAGGCCAAGGGTACGATGCTCTTCTTCGAGAAAATGTTCGAGAGCCGGATGTATTTCGTCGACCGCCTGATCGAAATGGGCGCCCACATCATCCAGTGCGATCCTCACCGCGTAATCGTCACCGGGGCCTCACGCCTGCACAGCATGACGGTATCCACGCCGGATATCCGCGCTGGCATGTCGATGATCGTGGCGGCGCTGTGCGCGAAGGGTGAAACGGTGATCGAAAACGCTCAGATCATCGACCGCGGCTACGAGCGGATCGACGAGAGATTGCGCGCGTTGGGCGCCGACATCGTGCGCGCCTCGTAGCCGGCATACGCTGTTTCCTGCAGGAAGCTTTCCAGCACCGCCGTCGCATCGACGCATTTCTTCAGCGCGAATTGATGCATGGCCTCCACCTCGCGAAGAATTTCCGGTGTGTCGCGCGTCTCCAGCGACAACATGCGGTTCACCCGGGCCCGGATCAGCAGCCAGGCATCCACCACGGGCATGGGAAGATAGTGGCGGTGATAGTAGAACCAGTTGGAATGGAGCCGCAGCACTTCGCGGGCCGATTGGTATTCCCTCGCCTCGATATGCTTTCGCAACAAACGAAGACCGCGGATGCCAATTTCAATATCTTCTGTCGAGTGATCGAGAGAGTACTTCGCGAGGCGATTCTCGAAGGGATGCTTTCCGCCCGACACGATAACCACCAGCGCCGAAATACCGAGGAACACGCCAAAGAGAATGTGCAACACGCCCTCGGAAGAACCCGGATCCGCCATCCCTACCCATGTCATGATCACGCCCACACCCCTCCCCAATCGTGGCGGGCATTGTAGCAGCATTCGGTTTTGACTCAATCACCGGTGCAAAAAAAGAACCGGGCAGGACCACCATGGTCCTGCCCGGCCCTGCTTTGGGGACCGGAGAGTGTTTAGTCGTCTTCTTCGTCGTCCATGGCCGGTGGCGGGGCATCCGGCATGTCGGGGCGGGGCATTCTGTCCATGCGGTTCATGCCCTGACCTTGTCCGCGCTGTTCACGACCGCCGCGTTTTCCATCACGCTGGCCCCTCTGTTCGCCACGGCCTTCGCGCATCCGCGAGTGCATCTGCTGCTGCAATTTGTCGAGCGTCTCGGAACCCAGTATGGCGCGCACCTTCAGCTGCTGCTTGATCTGCATCTTCTGGAGCTGCGCCTCAATGCCGCTGATCTGATCCACGGCCTTATCCACGGCCGCCTCGTCGACGGACTCGCTTTCCATCAGGTGGGACAACTCGAGACGCGCGAGATCGAGTTCCGCGTTGAGTTTGATCGACGCCTGGCGCGTCGTGTAGGCCTGATCCTTAAGCTGTGCCAATTGGTCGTCGGTCACGCCAAGTTCGCGGGCCGCAGCTTCGTTGTGCACCAGCCAACCGATCGCGGCACCCTTGCCGCCACCGGGACCGCGCGGACCCCTGTCGCCATCCGGCCCACCGCGTCCCTGTGGACCAGCCCAGACCACGGCCGAAATCGCCATGCTTGCCACCGCCACCGTCATCCATACGTACTTCTTCATTTTCGTCTCCTTCTTGCCGACCGGAGTTGGTTTGCCGATCTGCCCGGATAACGGACAACTGGCGGGTTTATTGCAGGCCGCGGAGGAAAAATCACAGCACGGGACCAAACACGCGGGTCACAAAGGACTCGATGGCGTGCCAGTACTCGGGACTGGAGGCCCAACCGGCATCGTTGTGGCCACCCCGGAGTTCCACGAACTCTTTCGGCTCGGCCGCCAGTTCATAGAGCTGCCGCCCCATGTCGAACGGCACCAGATCGTCTTCCCGGCTGTGCGCGTAGAGCGCCGGCGCATGCACGTTTCCCACCTTGGCCGCAGAGTTGTAACGGAACTGGCAGAGCATGCTCACGGGCAACCACGGGTAAAGCCGCCGGGCCATGTCCATCGTTGAGGTGAACGAGCTTTCAACGATCAACCCCTTCACCGGTTTGTCGACCGCGAGTTGTATGGCAACGGCGCCGCCCAGCGATTGCCCGTGCACGATCACCGGCGGCGCTTCGGCGTCTTCGTACCGCGCACGCACCACCTGGTGGTGCTGC
>ERZ795056.146-NODE-146-length-96204-cov-7.391965_pt1 | contig 96204 bp, 72 predicted proteins | sample MGYA00375140_ERZ795056 | MGnify/ENA primary metagenome ERZ795056 (study PRJEB30185, sample SAMN05720227) | activated sludge metagenome | isolation source: Anaerobic digester | place: USA | collected 2015-03-09 ...
CTGTTTGCCCGCGTAGGCGGCGGTATCTATACGAAGGCCGCGGATGTCGGTGCGGATCTTGTGGGCAAAGTGGAAGCGGGTATCCCGGAGGATGATCCGCGCAATCCCGCCGTCATCGCCGACAATGTCGGCGACAACGTCGGCGATGTTGCCGGCATGGGCGCCGATCTCTTTGAGTCGTACGTCGGTGCGATCGTCAGTGCCATGGTGCTTGGCGCGACGGCTGTTGTGGCGTCTGATTCTGTTCGTCCCGTCATGAACCTCATTCTGCTCCCGCTGCTCATCGCTGGCGCGGGCATCATCTTCTCCATTGCTGGAACCTTCCTGGTGAAGACCAAGGAAGGCGGCGATCCCCAGAAGGCATTGAATGCCGGCACAATCGGGGCGGGCCTGGTGATGGCTGTGTTGACTTATCCGCTCGTGAAGTATGTTGCGCCTGCGCAATTCGATCTGATCAGCATGACGTTCCGCGATGGCACGATCCAGACCATTACGGAACACTACCAAGCGTCCGGCATCTTCTGGGCAACGATCGTGGGCCTCGCCGCGGGCGTGGCTATTGGTCTTCTTGCCGAGTACTACACGGCTGAGGGCAAGGGGCCGTCGAATCGCATCGCGGATGCGGCAGAAACGGGCGCTGCGACCAACATCATTGCCGGTCTTGGCACGGGCATGATTTCGACGGCTATCCCGGTGCTTGTGCTGGGCGCCGCCATCATTCTCACCTATCGCTTCGCCGGTCTCTACGGTATTGCCATTGGCGGCTTGGGCATGCTGGCGACCACGGGTATTCAGCTTGCGGTTGATGCGTACGGCCCCATCGCCGACAACGCGGGTGGTCTGGCCGAAATGGCGCACCTCGAAAAGGAAGTGCGTCAGCGTACGGACAAGTTGGATGCAGTGGGCAATACGACGGCCGCGATTGGCAAGGGCTTTGCGATCGGCTCCGCCGCGCTGACGGCCTTGGCGCTCTTTGCGGCGTTCCGCGAGACAGTCGGTCTGCCCGTGATCGATGTGACGGACCCCAAGGTTATGGCCGGCCTGCTGGTCGGTTCCATGATGCCGTTCCTCTTCTCCGCGTTCGCGATGAACGCTGTCGGCCAGGCCGCGTTCGCCATGGTCGAAGAAGTCCGTCGTCAGTTCAAGACCATCCCCGGGTTGCTTGAGGGCAAGGAAGGCGTGAAGGCCGACTACGCCCGCTGCGTGGATATCTCCACGGCAGCCGCGATCAAGAAGATGACCGTGCCTGCCCTGCTGGGTATCCTGACCCCGGTGGGCATTGGGTTCATTTTCGGCAAGGAGATGTTGGGCGGTCTGCTGGCCGGTGTCACCGCGACGGGCGTTCTCATGGCGTTGTTTATGTCCAACGCCGGTGGTGCGTGGGACAACGCCAAGAAGCACATTGAAGGTGGGGCACATGGCGGCAAGGGCTCGCCTGCGCACAAGGGCGCCGTCATCGGCGATACCGTGGGCGATCCTTTCAAGGACACCGCGGGTCCGTCCCTGAACATTCTGATGAAGTTGATGAGCGTGGTGGCGTTGGTTATTGCCCCGATTCTCAAGGGCGTGGCCCCGCTGATCAAATAGCATCTGGAAATAGTCCTCGGGGCGGGTTCTGCGATGGCGGAACCCGCCCCGTTGCTTTTCGGCCGGAAGGATTGAAGATTGATGGGCGGCGGGCATGGTTCTACCATGGGGCTTGTCTCGGGATGTCGCGAATGAGGGAATCAGTCATCAGTCTAGGGCGGTCCGGCTGGTCACGGCGCTTTGCGTTGATGGCTGTGGCCGTGACGGCTGCGGCGTGGTCAGCGCTTGCCGCGCCCGATATAGGGGAAGGCCTCGGGTCCCAAACCGTTGTCTTGGCCAACCGCAATGTGCCGGAATCCGTGGAGCTGGCCAAATACTACATGCAGCGGCGGGGAATTCCCGGCACGCATCTTTGCCTGGTGGATGTTCCGAGCGGCGAGACTGTGGCCCGGGAAATCTTCGAGCTTCAACTTCGCGATCCGCTGCTGGAATTCCTGCGGCGGCAGAAGCTGATTGATCAGGTCCGGAGAAATCCCGCCGAGGTGGGTCCCAACGAGACCTCATGGAACACGTTGAGCAGTTCCATTCGTTACGTTGTGTCCATGTATGGCATTCCGGTTAAAATAGCGGACACGCGATTCCAGGTGCTGCGGATTCTTCAGGATCAGTTTCGTCGTATCAACCTGAAGGATGCGGCGGCTGTGGACTCCGAACTTGCCCTGTTGCTTCATCCGGGGTACGGCCTTGCAGGGCCGATTGCCAATCCGTTGTTCAACCAGGTTCAGTGGGATGATGCGGGGTCGGCAAGCAGCTGGTTGCTGATTGCCGCGCGCTTGGATGGTCCCGATCCGGCGACCGTGCGGCGGATGATCGATGACGCCATCTGGGCGGAGCGCTATGGGTTACAGGGGCGTGTGTACATCGACGCGCGCGGAATTCAGCACGGGGCGTATCAGGCGGGGGATCACTGGTTGCGCGAGTCGGCCGAACGGTTCTTGCGCGAGGGGTATGAGGTCGTGCTGGATCAGGCTGATTTCATATGGGGCGATGCCTATCCGGTTGAGCAGGCGGCGGTCTACATGGGTTGGTACGCGGAGAACGTGTCCGGCCCCTTTACGCGTTCCGACTTTCGTTTTCAGCGGGGTGCGATTGCCTACCATATTCACTCCGGCAGCGCGTCCATTCTTCGATCGACCGACCAGCGCTGGACAGGGCCCCTGCTGGCCAAGGGGGCTGCCGTGAGCATGGGTGCGGTGACGGAGCCTTTCTTGAATTACACGCCACAGCTGGACCTGATGGCCGACCGCCTGTGCGAAGGCCACACCTTCGGCGAAAGCGTTTACATGGCGCAACCTGTTCTTTCGTGGCAGATGACCTTCGTGGGTGATCCTCTCTACACACCGTTCAAGGCCAGCCTGGAGGATCAGATCGCGGCGCTGGAGAAGGATGGATTGCGCGAAGTGGAGTGGGCCTACCTCCGCGAAATCAATCTCTTGGTGCGTGATGGTCGGTTCAATTATGCCTTGGAATACTGCCGTTCCAAACTCAGAGAGCACGAGAGCCTGGTGTTGCGCGAAAAGTTGGGCGACTTGTACGCGAAGAACGACCTCGTCAATGAAGCCGGCGAGCAGTACGAGGTCGTGATCGAAAAATCGGAGACCGCGGCCGCTGCCCTGCGGGTCGGAGCGCGATGGATGCTCATTCTCCGCTTGCTGGGCCGGAAGGACGAAGCTGCCCTTGTCGAATCGCGACTTCGTGAACGTTGGAAGGGCAGTCCTCAGCTTGCGTGGTTGGAGATGGCTCAGCCTTGAGTTCCTCTATGATTCTCTTCGACAGCCATGCTCACTTCGATCACTTGGATGCGGCTGCGATTAGCGACGTGCTGAAGCGGGCGGCCAAGGCGGGGGTGGGTCGGATTCTCGCGGTCGGTGGGAGCCCTGCTGCAAACACCGCTGTGTTGCGCGTGGCACAGGACTATCCCAAGCAGGTTCGCGCGGCGATTGGGCTGGACCGCGAGCAGGCGGGGCACCCGGAACTTGTAGCCCCGGTCGAATCATCGCTTTCCGGCCCGGGGGTCGTCGCGGTGGGCGAGATCGGTTTGGACTATCACTACCACCCGGAGAGCGCTGTGGCACAGAAGGACCTCTTTGCCCGCATGCTGACTCTTGCCGCCGATCACCAGTTGCCCGTAATGGTTCACAGCCGTGAGGCGGATGCTGATACGCTCGATCTGCTGGAGGATTTCGTGCGCCGTTGGACGGTGACGGAGCGATCCCCGGGAGTGCTTCATTGTTTCACCGGCAGCGCGGATTTTGCACGGCGCTTGTTGGACCTTGGGTTTCTCGTCAGCTTCAGCGGAATCGTGACCTTTCGCAATGCCGGCATGCTGCGCGAGGTGGCCAAGCTGGTGCCGGCGGACCGCCTTCTGGTGGAAACGGATGCGCCCTACCTGGCGCCGGAGCCGTTCCGCGGTCGCGTAAATGAGCCCGAGCTGTTGCCACACGTCCTGGCGCTGCTTGCAAAGATTCGGAATGACAGCGTCGAGCATATTGCCCATATTACGGCACAAAACGCCTCCAGACTTTTCGGATGGGAGCCATGACGATTATGAAAGACGGTCAGGTACGGCATGCAGTAGGCATCGATTTCGGCGGCACCTTCATCAAGATGGCGCTGGTCAGTGAGAAGGGCGAAGTGAAGGCCCGGACGAAGATTTCCACCAAGGAAGCTTCGACCCAGGACCAGTGGATTGACGCGGTGGGTCGCGGACTTGACCAACTCAAGGCCAAAAAGGGTGGCGGCACGGAATCCATAGCAGGCATCGGCGTGGGTGTTCCGGGGTTCGTGGACTTCGAGCGTGGCTACATCTACGACCTTGCCAACGTGCCGGGGTGGACAGGTGTTCTGTTGGCGCCGCGGCTGGAAGAACGATTCGGACTTCGCGTGCGCGTGGATAACGACGTCAATGCCATGGCGGTGGGCGAATGCACGTTCGGTGTGGGGCACGTATATCAGCATGCCGTGTTCGTGACGTTGGGAACGGGCGTGGGCGGGGCGCTGCTGATCAACAACCGGTTGTATCGTGGCGCGCACTCGATGGCGGGTGAGATTGGTCACATATCCATCAGGATGGATGGAGTGAAATCGCCGCAGGGGCGCGGCGGCTTGGAACAGTATGTCGGCAACCGCCGCATCGTGGAGCGGGCGGTGCAGTTGCTCGGGCAGGGGCGCAAGTCGACCATGAAGGATCTCGTGAATGGCGACCTCACCCAACTCACCCCGGAAGTCATCAGCCAGGCGGCGAAGCAGGGCGATGAACTGGCCGTGGAAGTATTCGATTTTGTAGCCGACTGCCTGGCGACGGCGTTTTCATCTGTTGCGTATCTCATTCAACCGCAAGCGATCATTATCGGCGGTGGCGTGGCCCAGAGCGGGCCCGTGCTGTTCGATCCTCTACGCCGGCATTTGAAGGAACGTCTCAGCCCCGTCTTCTTTGATCGTCTTGAAATCAAGACGGCGGAGTTGGGCAACGACGCGGGTGTCATTGGGGCGGCCACGCTGGCCATGATGGAATAGAGGGTTTCCGTTGAAGAAGATCGGTCTCGCATTGGGCAGCGGTGGGGCCCGGGGATGGGCCCACATCGGCGTCATTGAAGCGCTTGAGGAGGCGGGGTACGAGATCGGGTGGGTTGCCGGGACGAGCATGGGGTCGCTTGTGGGTGGGGCCTATGCCTCGGGTCGACTTGAAGCACTGAAACGGATCATCCAGCATCTCGACTGGAAGCAGGTGTTCTACTACTTCTTCGAGGTTACGTTCCCCCGGTCCGGGCTGATTGACGGCACAAAGATTGCGGGCTTCATCCGGGAACAACTGGGCGACGTGGACCTTGCATCCCTGCAAATTCCTTTTCGCGCAGTGGCCACGGATGTCATGACCGGGAAGGAAGTCCTGCTCTCCAGCGGAGACCTGATTGATGTCATCCGCGCCAGCATATCCATTCCGGGTATTTTCACCCCGGTGTCCCGCGACGGCATGACGCTTGTGGATGGCGGACTTGTGAACCCGGTACCGGTGGATATAGCGCGGGCCATGGGTGCGCCATTTGTTGTGGCGGTTGATCTGAATCATGGGCGGCTCTCGGGACGAGTCAGCGGGGAGGGCGAACGTCGGCCGGCCACAAAGCCGCTGCCGAAGATCAATCTGCGCAAGTTGAAGATGGAGGACAACAAGTTCCTTCGCGAATTGAACCGGCGGATCGATGTCTTCGATGAATCCGTGCTTACCCCGGTTCGGGATTGGATGTTGAGGGAGGGGATGCCGAACGTCTTCGATGTGCTGGGCAACTCCATCCGGATCATGGAGGCGCAGATTTCCGACGCACGGCTGAAGATCGATGTTCCGGACTTACTGGTGCGACCTGCCGTGGGAGATATCAACGTCATGGAATTCCATCGTGCGGATGAGGCCATAAGGGCCGGTTATACGGCCGCGAAAGAAGCGATGGCCAAGGCGAAGCTCTAGACGGCGAAGGTCTTCCGCGCTTCGGACTCCGTGACACCCCTGATCAGTACCGTCTTGTTCCGTCCTGTTTCGCCGCGCAGCAATTCCACATTCCTCGTCGGAATATGAAATGATTCGGCGAAAAACTCGATCAGCGCGCGGTTAGCCTTTCCTTCCACCGGCGGTGCCTGGAGTCTGATCTTGAGTGCGTCTCCGAGAAGCCCCTGAGAACCGCTGCGCGATGCGCGGGGCACAACGCGAACGTTCATGCGGATGCCGCCGGGAACTGGTTCCACCCATGCCATGGACGTCATCGTGGTGGAGCGTGGGTGGGGAGTCAAGGAAGTCCGGCACGGGCTTGCATCCACGCGCATGCGGCGGCATAGTGCGGAAGATGGGCTGTGAGTGGCCCGTCAGGAGAAAGTGACGCGTGGGACTTTTCATCACAACGCTTTTCGAAAATCCCTTCATGTATTTTGCCTGGGTGGGGATGGTCGCTTTCTCCATTTGCTTCCACGAGTACGCGCATGCGCAGATGCTTTACAGGCTGGGCGATGACACGGCTGCGCGCGAGGGGCATCTGTCGCTGAACCCCATGGTGCAGATGGGGCCGGTCTCGCTGGTGTTGCTCCTGCTGATTGGCATTGCATGGGGCGCGGTGCCTGTGAACACCCGACATCTGAGGACGCGTGGCGCGGTGGCCATGGGTTCATTTGCGGGGCCGGCGGCGAATCTCCTGTTGTGCCTCATCTTCGGGGCGGTCACCACCGCCTTGATGCGGTGGGGCGGCGAGTCGCCGGCGGCGATGCTGGCCGGTCGGTTGTTTGGCGTGGGCACGGCGGCCAATGGCGTGCTGTTCGTCTTCAACATGCTGCCGGTGCCCATGCTGGACGGATGGTCGGTTTTCACGCTGTTCTTCCCGTCGTGGGGGAACCTGAGTCCCCAACAGGTACAGAACTACTCACTGATCTTCATGGCGGCGATCTTCCTCACGCCGGTGGGCAGTTGGATATGGATGCTTGGAAGTCTGCTGGCCCAACTGGTCATGCGGGGCTGGGGACAGTTGTTTCGCCTCTTCTTTTAGTCGGCGTCAGGCGGTTGGCCCCTGCGATCCGAAAGGCGTTGGCTCTTGCTGTACGGCGTGTAGTTCTTCGCGGAGCGCGTGGCCGGCGTGCGCCGAATGTCCCACGAACATCAGTCCGCCGAATAGACTCCACGCCACGCTGCCGATATAGCCCATGAGCGACAGCGGCACGGCGAAATGGGCGGGCACATCAATGGCTCCAAACATCGTGGCGAAGAGTCCTTCGCGTACGCCAAGACTTCCGGGCGTGACGGGTATGGCTGCCACTACGCTGATGATCGGGAAGAGGGTGAAATAGTCGATGAGCGAAGCCTGGATGTCGAGACTCTCCCCGAAGCTGTAGCAGGCCAAGGTGAGGAAGCTCATGTTCAACACCGAGAAGAACACGGACAGGAACAGTACGCCGTGGCGATGGCGGTAGAGATAGAAAGCATCGTAGGTTCTGCGGATCAAGGCCCCGAGGCGATGGCTTTGTTCGAGGCGCTGAAAGAACGGCCAATGTTCAAACAGGTTGCGGCGGAACAGGGCAAAGATGGCGACCACGGAGCCGATCAGGAAGAAGAACATCAGGATGCCGGGGCCGCGCGTGCCCCGGTGATCGAGAAAGAGGGGAATGCGCAGGGCGATCATGACGCAGCAAAAGACGATCATGGCGAACAGACCAATGGCGCGATCGACGAAAACGGTGGAGGCGGCTTCTGCACGGCGGCCGGGGGCATCGAGCGAGGCGTAATAGGCCCGGGCGACATCGCCGCCGCAGGCCCCCAACATGAAGGCATTGAAGAATTGTCCGACGAAAAATACCTGGAACACGCGAAGGAACGACAGGCGGAGTCCCTGCGCATCGAGGATGAGCTTCCATCGCACCACCCCGGCCAGCAGGCCGAGGAAGGTCATGCCGAGGCCCACGATCCACCAAGGCCAGTGTGAAGTCGTCCGTCCAAGCACACTTGCCAAATCCTGCATATCGATGCGTCGGAATATCCAGAACAGAAGGAGCAGGCAGATGAGAAGACGGGCCACAAAGCCAAGCCGTTGTTGAAGCGGCGTGGACTTCATGCGCCGGTCCTTGTTGCAGTTGCCGGGCGACGATCAAAATCGTCCAAGATGTCTTTCAGCGTGGTTTCCAGCGGTATCTGGGGTTCCCATCCGATGGCCTTGCGGATGTGGGCGGTGTCGAGAATCGGAGGGTTGTCGGTTGGTCTGTAGCGTTCGGGGTCTATCTGGATATCCGGTTTTACTCCGGCCAATTGGCACAGCGTGTCGAGAATAGTTTGAATCTTCACGGGATTGCCCGTGGCGATATTGTAGGTTTGGCCGGGACGGCCCTTCTCGATGATCATGCGGTAGGCGCGGACAACGTCCCGCACGTCGGTGAAGTCCCGCTCGCCGTCGAGGTTGCCCACCTTCATCACGCTTTCGGCGCGGCCGTTACGGATGCGAATGAGTTGTTCGGCGAAAGCGGACGTGACGAATTGGATCGATTGGCCTGGTCCGATGTGGTTGCCGGGCCTTGCCGTCATGACCGGCATGGCATAACGCCGGGCGTACAGCAGTGTCGTGAGGTCGGCTGCGAGCTTTGAAACCGCATATGGATTTGACGGGTGAAAGCCTGACTGTTCATGGATGAGGCCGGGACGCGGGTCACGTCCATAGACTTCGGCCGACGTGACAATAAGGGCAGGCAGGCCTGCGCCGTGGTGCCGCAACGCCTCGAGAAGATTCACCGTGCCGTTCAAGTTGACGTCAAAGACGAGCTCCGGGTCCGTCCAGCCTGTGGGGACGAATGCGATGCCGGCGAGATGGATACAGGCATCGGCATCGGCGGTGCGCAGAGCGTCGCGGAGAGACTCCATATTGCGCAGGTCGGCGATGTACGAGGCCTCAGCTTCAGGTGCCGTGCAAGGCTCGAGGTCGAGAGCGAGGGGAATGTGATTCGCCCTGCGCAATTCGCGCAGCAGGTGTTTGCCAACAAAACCGCCCGCGCCTGTGACGAGCACGCGCACGTGCTATTTCCCCTTGCCGCGATATCGCTCCACGTCGGCATCGACCATCATGCGGACGAGACTCGGGAAATCCACTTCGGGTTTCCAACCGAGATTCTTGAAGGCCTTGGTGGCGTCTCCGAGCAGGTGGTCCACCTCGGCCGGCCGCAGGAGCTGGGGATCGATGACCACGTGATCTTCCCAGTTGAGGCCAACATGGGAGAAGGACAATTCGAGGAACTCTTTGACCGAGTGACTGGTTCCGGTGGAGATGACGTAGTCCTCCGCCTTGTCCTGCTGCAGCATCATCCACATGGCGCGGACATAGTCGCCGGCGAAGCCCCAGTCGCGCTTGGCCTCGATGTTGCCCATGCGGAGTTCCTTGGCGAGGCCCACCTTGATTTGCGCCACGCCATCGGTGATCTTGCGCGTGACGAATTCCTTGCCGCGGCGCGGACTCTCGTGATTGAACAGGATGCCGGACAGGGCGAACAAACCATAGCTCTCGCGGTAATTGACGGTGATGTGGTGGCCATAGGCCTTGGCGACGCCGTAGGGGCTGCGCGGATGGAAAGGGGTCAGCTCGGTTTGCGGCACTTCGCGGACCATGCCGAACATCTCGCTGCTCGACGCCTGGTAGAAGCGTGCCTTGGGCGCCACGAGACGCATGGCCTCGAGAACGCGGGTGACGCCGATGGCGGTGAATTCACCGGTCAGCACCGGCTGGTTCCACGACGTCGGAACAAAGGACATGGCCGCAAGGTTGTATATCTCGTCCGGCTGGACGGCCTCCAGCATTTCGATCAAGGAGAGCTGGTCCAGAAGATCGGCCTGAACGAACTTGATGCGGTCGCGGATGTGGCCTATGCGTTCGAACGCTTCCGTGCTGGAGCGCCGCACCATGCCGTACACCTCGTAGCCCTTCTCCAGAAGGAACTCGGCGAGATAGGAGCCGTCCTGACCTGTAACACCGGTAATCAACGCTTTCATAGCGAATACCCGTCCTTGCTCGTGTTCGTGGATTGTTCCGTCGCACGCGGTTCCCAAGCTTGGCGAAGAACCCTCAGCCCTTCAATGATATTTTCTTTGGGGGTTTGGGATGCCGGTTCGAATACGCGCAGGATATCGCGCGCGGCAAACCGGGCCAGCCGGGGAAAATCGACCTGTCCCTGTGGCGGCATAAGGTGGTCCAGGGCCGGTGCGGCGACGTCGTGGATGTGCATGCCTGCCAGGTAGGGCTGCAGTCTTTCCAGCCAGCGTTCCTGGCTGATAAATCCGAGATTCTGACGGATCTGAGCATGGCCGATGTCATGCCAGTACATGAGGTGCTGTGCCGCGAACTGCTTGCCCAGTGCTTCCATTTCGAATTCCGACGGCAGCGCTTCCCACGTGGGGAGCACCTCGAGGGCAATGCGGACGCCGGTCTCAGCCACGGCCGGGAGCAGGCGTTCCAGGCTTTGGGTCAGCAACTCCAGATGTTTGCGGGCTTTCTTCTCCCGGGTCACCTGCAGCTTGAGCTTGGCTTTTTCGTAGGCGGGGGAGAACTGCTCGCCGCGTTCATACAGGGCGCACAAATCGGCGCTCATGCGATTCATTTCCACGTTGCCCGCGTGGACGACCACCACGCGCGCGCCGACTTCTGCGGCGAAGCGCGCGGTCTTCAGTGTGTGGTTGATGGCGCTTTCGCGGATGCGGTGATCGAGATCGGCGAGGGTGAAAAGTTCGGGGTGTCCCCGGGGCGCGCCGATGGGCACGGGGCAGAAATTGTGAAGGCTATCGACCTTGACTGCATTCTGCGCGACAAGCTTCTTTACGCCGGGGACGAGATCGAGCCGGAGATCGTAACCAAGTTCCACATGGGTGAACCCCATCTCCAGAATCTCGGTCAGCATGGCCTCCCCGTCGGTGTGACGAGAGGCATTCCAACGTGTTGTCAGAGCAAAGATCATCAACGACCATTAATCGGTTTCGTTGGGCCGGTCCCTTGTTGGGCGGGACTCCAAGACACGAAACAGCCCGGTTCGCGTCGATGCACGCCGAGGCGGTCACCGTGCGGATCGGGCTGTTTCGATAACTTGGGCTAGCCCTGCAGAGCGCGCAGACGCGCACGTGCCGCCTTGCGACGACGTCTCTCGCTGGGTTTCTCGAAGTGCCGATGGGCGCGGATTTCCCGCATGATCCCTTCTTTATCAAGCTTCTTCTTGAGCCGACGGAGAGCCTTGTCGACGGATTCGCCTCTTCTTACCTTAACTTCAGCCACGGTTAATTACTCACTCTCCCTTCCTGTAGAGCCCCTGGAAGACCGCAGAGCGGTTCGGGGGAACACAAACTATTCAAACAGCACCGGCTTGTCACGTAGAAAACACCCCGGAATTATTCCCGGCCGATGCAGTGATAGGTGAACCCGGCATCGCGCATCTTCTTGGGATCGAAGGTGTTACGACCATCAATGATGACCGGGCACTTCATGACGCTCTTCAGTTTCTTGAGGTCAAGGTTTACGACGTCAGGCCATTCCGTAAGGATCAGCAGCAGGTCGGCGTCCTTGGCGCACTCAAGCGGGTCGGCATAGTAGTCCAGTTTTGGGTGTATTTCCTGGAACTTCTCCTGGGCAATCGGGTCCCAGAGTTTGAGGTGCGCCTTCTGTTCAAGGAGCTGCGACACAAAGTAGAGGGACGGAGCCTCGCGGATGTCGTCCGTGCCCGGCTTGAAGGCCAGGCCCAGGATGGAAACCACCTTGTCCTGGACGACCCACAACTCATGCTGGACCTTCTGCATGACGTGTTCGCGCTGGGAGTGGTTGATCCGTTGCACTTCCTTGAGCAGCTCGAAGTCATAGCCAAGCTGGTCGGCAAGATGAACAAAGGCATCCACGTCCTTCGGGAAGCACGAGCCGCCGAAGCCGACTCCGGCCTTCAGAAAGCGGGGGCCAATGCGCTTGTCCAACCCCATGCCGTGTGCGACCTGTTCCACGTCGGCACCTGCGAGCTCGCACACGCGGCTGACGGCGTTGATGTACGATATCTTTATGGCGAGGAACGAGTTCGAAGCGTGCTTGGTCAGCTCCGCGCTGGCGATATTCATCTCAAGCAACTTGGCCCCCTTGCGCGTGAGGGGCTCATACACCTCTCGAAGAAGCTTTGCCGCACGTTCGCTCTCGATGCCGACGACAATGCGGTCGGGATCCATCGCGTCTTCGATGGCCGAACCCTCGCGTAGAAACTCAGGGTTCGAGGCGACATCGAACGGCACATCGGCGCGGGAGTACTTGGCAACCGTCCGCTTGAGCTGCTCGGCGGTATTCACCGGCACGGTGCTCTTCTCGACCAGGAGGCGATAGGACGTCATGTGTTCGGCGACCTTGCGGCCGACCTGTTCGACATAGGAGAGGTTGGCCTGACCCTTGTAGCCGGGCGGCGTGCCGACCGCGATGAAGATTACCTCGGCAAAATCGGTGCCCTCGGCAATGGAAGATGTGAAGCGGAGGCGACCGGCAGTGACGTTGCGGGCGACCATTTCCTCGAGGCCGGGTTCGTAGATCGGCAGCTTGTTGGCCTTCAGCATCTTGATCTTGCGCTCGTCGTTGTCGACGCAGAGCACCTCATGGCCGAGATCTGCAAAACAGGTGCCGCTTACCAGACCGACATAGCCCGTACCTACAATAGTAATCTTCATTCGGTTTCCTCGCCTTCGCATCTACGTACTGCACGAAACCTTGGCATCCTAGACGGCCGGCGGGCAGAAATCAACCCGGGGAATGGGGTTGGTCAGGAGGCACGGCGTCTGGTAGAAAGGCCGGAAGATGATGAAGAAATGTGTTGTTACCGGGGCCAGCGGGTTTCTTGGGGCCGACATGGTGAAGCGGCTCTCCGCCGACTTCGAAGTCATCGGACTGGGGCACAGGCACGCAGGCGTGGGGCACCGCGTCGTGGACCTGCGCATCCGGGACGAGTTTCGGAGGGTGTTGGAGGAAATTGCGCCTGACGTGGTGGTACATGGGGCGGCGTTCCGGGATCCCGATTTCTGTGAGGACCATCCGGACCAAGTGCGCCCGCTCAACGTGGGTGCTGTGGAGACGCTCGTCGAAACGTTGCCTGCGGGGGCCAAGCTGGTACTGATCAGCTCGGACTATGTTTTCGACGGCAAGAATCCACCCTATGCTGAAGATGCACGGCGTTGCCCGGTGAATGAATACGGTCGCCTGAAGGTCGAGGCGGAGGACGTGGTGGCGCGGCGGCCGGGATCCATCATCGTGCGCACCCCGCTGATGGTCGGTGCGGAACAGCATGTTTCTGCCCCGGGGTTTATCGGCCAGACTATCGAGGTCCTGAGGGCGCGACAGCCGGCCGAGTTGGACAATGTCTTGATTCGCTTTCCGACGTGGACGTGGGATGTGGCGTGTGCGGTGGCCTTCCTGCTGGAGCGGCGGGGGGAGGGGGTATTCCACGTGAGCGGGCCTACGGGGGCGACGCGCTATGAATTGACGCTGCAGGCGGCGGCGGTGCTGGGGGTTCCCACGGACCACCTGACGCCCTCAACCCGGGTGGTGCTCCGCAGGGCGGCCCGGCCGGACAACTCCCAACTGGCCCCTTACAGACTCAAAGGCATGGGGTATGCTCAGTTTACTGAATTCCGTGCTGTGGTGGAGAAAGTCCTTCCTTTCTTTGGTCCGGCCGGCAATTAGGGCTGGTTTCTGCGGTATTTCGCGGTGCCGATGATGTGATCGGCAAACGGACGAAGTTTCGGCTTGATCTATGAACGCCAAAACATAAGTTAAGAGGCCCATTAGCTAAAACGCTTAAGCAATTTTTCGTCGAATGAATGAAGGAGTAAGCTGATTATGGACCCGACCCCGACAACTGACATGCACGTGCCGGAGGAAGTCTCCCGTCTTTGGGACCTTGCCTACAATACATGGTGGTCATGGACACCGCGGGCCCGCTCGCTGTTTTCATCCGTGGATAAACCGCTCTGGTCGCTCTACCGCAACCCTGTCCAGTTGCTGCTGAACATTCCCCGCTACCGCTGGGCGAGCCTGATCAATGACGGTGGCTCGTTCATGTCGGAATACCGGCGGGTGATTCGCGATTTCGACCGCTATCTCGACCCCGAGGCCGACACGATTTTCAAGAAGATGGCCCCCGATTACCGTGGCGGTCCCGTGGCCTACTTCAGCACGGAGTTTGGCCTTCACGAGAGCATCGGCATCTACGCCGGCGGTCTCGGTGTCTTGTCGGGTGATCACGCCAAGGCGGCGAGCGACATGGGCCTCCCGTTCGTCGGCGTTGGCCTCCTGTACCGGAACGGCTACTTCCGCCAGAACATCGATCCGGACGGCCGGCAGCATCACATCTTCAACGAATTCGATTTCAGCCGTCTGCCGTTGCGGCCGCTGCACACGTCCACGGGGCGGGACCTGGTCATTTCCGTGGAGTTCCCGGGCCGGACGGTCTGGGCCCGCGTCTGGCAGCTAACGGTCGGTCGTGTGAAGCTTTACCTGCTGGATACGGACATCCCGGAGAACGACGAAGCGGATCGTCCCATCACCTCGCAGCTTTATGTGCGCGGGCGCGAAATGCGGTTTTGCCAGGAGTTTCTGCTGGGCGTCGGTGGTGTTCGAGCGCTGCGCGAACTTCGCATTCAGCCCGCGTGCTGGCACATGAACGAAGGTCACTCGGTCTTCCTCGTGGTTGAGCGCCTGCGTGAACTCATGCGGGATGGACTGACGTGGAAGGATGCGGTGGAGGCAGTTCGGGCCAATACGGTTTTCACGACGCACACGCCGGTCCCGGCGGGCAACGAGACGTTCGACTTCGGCCTTGTGGAAAAACATATCGCCGGCTTTGCAAAGACGATGGGTGTGGACGTGGGGCATATCCTCGAGTTGGGCAAGTCCTACCCGGACGGCGGCGGCCAGCCGTTCAACCTGACCGCGATTGCGCTTCGACTCAGCAGCTATGCGAACGGCGTCAGCAAGCTTCATGGCGACGTGTCGAACGACATGTGGCGGCACCTCTATCCCGGCCAGAATCAACCGATCAAGTCCATTACCAACGGCGTACACGTGGCGACCTGGCTTGGGCACGATATCCGCACATTGTTTGAAGAGCGGATCGGCGCCGATTGGCAGGAACAGAGCACGAACAAGGAGTATTGGAAGGCGGCGCAGAATCTCAGCGACGAGGAGTTGTGGGATGCGCACACGAGCCAAAAGGACCGCCTGATTCGCTTGGTCCGTCACCGCCTGGTTGAGCAGTTCGCGCGCCACGGCAAGAGTCCGGATGAGATGCGCGAGGTCGCGCACATGCTCGATCCCAACATCCTGACCATCGGCTTTGCACGGCGTTTCGCGACCTACAAGCGCGCGGGCCTGATCTTCCAGGACTACAACCGTCTACGGGCGATCATCACGAATCCGGAGCATCCGGTGCAGATCATCTTCTCCGGCAAGGCGCATCCCGCCGATCAGCCGGGGCAGGATCTGGTTCGGCATATCGTCAACATCGCGTTCCACTCGGAACTGCGCGGTCGCATATTCTTCGTTGAGGACTATGACATCCGGATTGCGCGGCATCTCGTGCAGGGCGTCGAGGTCTGGCTGAATACGCCGCGCCGTCCGCGGGAAGCCAGCGGCACGAGCGGCATGAAGGCGGCGATGAATGGTGCCCTGAATCTCAGCATCTCCGACGGCTGGTGGCCCGAGGCCTGCAATGGCAAGAACGGGTGGATCATCAATGACGGTCGTCAGTTCGACAACGAGGAGATGCAGGACTACAGCGACGTCGGGTCGTTCTACGAGATCCTCGAGCGCCAGGTGATTCCGGCGTACTACGGGAACCGCAAGAAGAACGTGCCGGTGGATTGGATCGCGATGATGAAGGAAAGCATCGCGACCATTCTTCCCGCGTTCAGCGCCGTGCGCATGCTTGAGGAATACACCCGCGAGGCATATCTTCCGGCTGCCGAGCGTGGCGCGGCCATAGCGCGTCCCCGTCACTGATCTGTCGGGACTTTCGAATCCTGCAGCCGGCGAGGTTCAGATCGCCGGCTGCAGGAGGAGATAAACCCAGTTGGCAAGCACCAGCGCAATCGCTGTGCCGATCACCACTCTCCAAGCCGAACGCGAGAGGTTCTCCACGCGCACTCTCGGAAGCCGGAACAGCACGACGAGCCATGCGTAGATGGTGTAAAGCGCGCCGGCTGTCACGAGCGTTGTGGCGAGGGGTTGGAACGCGAAAGCCTGCAGCCAGTGACCCTGCAGCAGCACCTGCGCGGCGCGGAACGATCCACAGGCAGGACAGGGGATGCCGGTCGTTCGGTGGAAGGCGCAATAGATGCCCCGCTCGGCACCGAATGTGACCACAAGGAGGAAGGCGACAGCGAGCAGGGGGATGAACAGAACGCCCCAGACCAATTCATGGTCGAGTTCGCCCTTCGTCAGCTTTCTGAACGACAGGTTCAAACGCGCTCCTGCAAGAAGAAGGGCAACCGCCTGAGCGGTTGCCCTTTCGTGAACATCCGTTGAGAAGGATCAGACCTTCTTCAGGCCCTTGAACCATTCATCAGCGTACTTGCCGATGAGCGGGAGGGGTTTCTGCTCGCCCTTGATGGCATTGGCAAGCCCCATGATGTCGAGCACCAGGAGGAATATCCACCCGGCCATCAGGATGATGACTCCAACGCACACCACCATCAGGATGGAACCGATGACCGACACGACGACGCCCGCGAGCCACAGCAACAGACATTGCTTGGCGTGATACAGCGAGTACTCGTTGTTCCGCGTAATCAGCGGGATGAGAAAGAACGGCAGGCCGACGAGCCCAAGCGCGTACGACAGGATGGCGAACGTCTTACCTTCTTCCACTTCCTTGGATACGGGGGCGGGTGTCGGAGGAACTTGATTAGTGTCATTCATGTTGACCCCTTTCTGGATTGCTCCATTTCTGCCCATGAATATGGATCAAAAAGTCCGGCGCTCAAGCAAAAAACCGCGGGGCAAAAAAAGCCGGCCAAGCTTTGGGGCTTGGCCGGCTCAATCATATAACCTGGAAGGCTTACTTCTTGCCCTTGGCGAGAATGGCGTCGACTTCCTTCTCGGCAGCGACCCAGTTAGCCTGCGGGTCGACCTGGAAGCCGTGCTTTTCAGCGCGGAAATAGGCAGCCTGTTCGATCATCTTGAACCGCTCTTCAGCGGACACGGTTTTAACCGGGGCTGACTTGGCGGGAGCGGCCTTGGCGACCGGCGCCTTCTTCTTCGCTGCGACGGGGGCGCGCTTCTGAGCGGGGGCTGCTGCGGCTGCAGCAACTGCGCTTGCGGTCAACGTCGTCTTGCCTTTGGGTGCCTTCTTGGCCGTAGTTTTCTTTTTGAACATATCCATTGTATTTCCCTCCTGTTTTCCCAGTAATCTGGCAGGCCGCACTCTACACGCACATAGGGGCAAAGCAAGAGATAATATAGGGAAATTTTGTCGCATTTTCGTAAAACTCTGTTGAATATCTAGTTGCGCATTTTCTGATGTTTTGGGAGGGCCGGCATGGCTGAGAAACAGACGCTTGAACAGGAATTATCGGCATGGATTCGGGGCGCTTTTGCCTCGGTATTTTCCGGCGCTGATCTGGGGCAATTGTCCCCCTCTGTTGTGCCCACGGCGGATGAATCTTTTGGCGACTACCAGTGCAATGCCTGCCTTGCTTTGGCCAAGCAATTGAAGCGACCACCTCGTGCCGTGGCGCAGGCGGTGGTGGATGGAGCAGGAGTTCCAGACTCGATCCAGAAGATCGAAATTGCGGGGCCGGGCTTTTTGAACTTCACCCTGAAGGCCGAATGGCTCGCCGAGCGCCTGGCGCGGATCCAGGAGGACGAGCGGTTGGGCACGCCGGCTGTCGGCACCGGACGCACGGTGGTCATTGACTACTCCAGTCCCAACGTGGCCAAGCCCATGCACATCGGCCACATCCGTTCTACGGTGATCGGCCATGCGTTGGACCGTATGCATCGTTTTCTGGGCTACCGGGTGATTGCGGACAATCACCTCGGCGACTGGGGCACCCAGTTCGGCATTCTGTTGCTGGGCTGGAAGCGGGATCGCAACGAAGACGCCTTGCAGACGGATCCGATTTCGGAGCTGGAGCGCATCTACAAGGCCACCAACGCGGCGTGCGATGCCGATCCGGCGCAACGGGAATTGGCCCGCCAGGAATTGGTCAAGTTGCAGCAGGGCGATGCGGACAATTTGAAGATATGGGAGACCATGCAGCACCTCTCCCAGGCCCAGTTCAACGAGATCTATCAGCGACTCGGCGTGCGCTTCGATGTCACCTTGGGTGAGAGCTTCTATAATCCTCGTTTGTCCGGGGTGGTGGAGAGCCTGCTGTCGTCGGGCGTAGCGCGCGAAACGTTGGGTGCCATCGGGATCTTTTCCGACGGGAAGATACCCGACAAGGAGGACCCCTTCCGCATCAGCCGTGATGGCGAATGGGTGGACAATCCCTGCCTGGTCCGCAAGAGCGACGGCGGGTTCAACTATGCCACCACCGATCTGGCCACGTTGGACTATCGCATGGAGACGTGGGCCCCGGAGACCATTCTCTACGTGACGGACGGCCGCCAGCAGTTGCATTTCCGCCAGATCTTTGCCGCGTTCCGGCGCTGGCGTCCCGAAGCCCGGGTCAACCTGGAGCATATCTGGTTCGGCACCATTCTGGGGGCCGACGGGAAACCTTTCAAGACCCGCTCCGGGGATACGGTCAAGCTTCGCGAATTGCTCGACGAGGCGGAGGAGCGGGCGTACGCGCTGATGACGGAGAAGAACCCCGAGGTCGACGAGAAGGTCCGGCGCGAGATCGCCCGAGCCGTCGGCGTGGGGGCCATCAAGTACGCCGACCTGATGTCCAACCGGCAAAATGACTACGTGTTCAGTTGGGACAAGATGTTGTCGCTCGACGGCAACACCGCCCCTTATCTTCAGTATGCTTGCGCCCGTATTTCCAGCGTCCGGGACAAGTATCGCGAACTCTACCCGGACGGAGACCCGGAACGATGGCCGATCCGGTTGATGGAGCCCATCGAGCGGCGCCTGGCAATACGCCTGACCCGATTCCCGGACCTGGTGCAATCGGCGGCGCGTGCCTGCCGTCCCAATCTCCTGTGTGATTACCTGTTCGATCTGGCGCAGACCTACAGCAACTTCTACCAGAACGTCCCCTTCCTCAAAGCTGAGGAGGGCGTGAGGGAGAGCCGGGTGAGGCTGTGTAACCTCGTCGCAAAGACGTTGCGTTGCGGGCTGGCACTACTGGGCGTTGAGACCCCCCCGCGGATATGAGGTCTAGTCGTTGTCGCTTGGGCGGAGCATGTTCACGACGCTCAGGATGATCACGATGGCTCCGAAGAGAATGTAGCCGTAGAGGAAAGCCATCTGTTCTCTACCGAATGTCTCGTTGAGAAATATCCATCCCCAGCGATAGACGAAGAGGAAAGCCGTCAGCAGGCCGAGGCGTGTCGCCTTGAAGACCAGCGTGATGGTGAGGAGTACCATCAGGAGCATGAGTTCCAAGGTCGGTGTGGTGACCTGCGTCGTGCGCACAATGTGGAAGAATTCATTCATGGGCATCCCCTTTCCGTCACCCCTCTATCCTACCACGACGGCGAAGACGAGGATAGCTGTCACGTGTCGCTTTTCTCCGGTGCGCGGCTGTCGATGCCGCGCTCCAGTTCGCCGTGCTTCCGCAGTTCGCGTTTGAGAATCTTGCCCGCGGCATTTTTCGGGAGGTCGGCCATGAAGAAGACCTTGCGGGGTATCTCGTGCCGGCCGAGGCTCTCGCGACAAAATGCGCGCAGCTCGGTGGCCGTGGTCTCACATCCCGCCTTCAACGAGACGCAGGCCACGGCGATTTCGCCGTGCAGTTCGTCGGGTTCGCCGATGACGGCGGCCTCGCGCACGGCGGGATGCTGGTAGAGCCGTTCCTCAATGACGCGTGGGTACACGTTCATGCCGTTGACGATGATCATGTCCTTCTTGCGGTCGACGATGCAGAAGTAGCCGTCGTCATCCTCGGTTCCGAGGTCACCCGTTCGGAACCATTCCTCGAAGAAAGACTTGGCCGTCTCCTCGGGCTGTTGCCAGTAGCCCTTCATGACGTTGGGTCCGCGCACGCAGATTTCGCCGATTTGTCCGTGTGGCAGTTCCCGGCCCTGTTCGTCGAGAATCCTCATCTGAACCCCGGGGATGGGCAGGCCAACGGAACCCGGCTTGCGGAGTCCGCCGATCGGGTTGACGCAGGTGACCGGCGAGCATTCGGTGGGGCCATCGCCCTCGTAGATGATCTTGCCGAAGCGCGCCTCGAACTGGCGCATGATTTCCACGGGCATGGCCGCCCCGCCGGAGATGGCGTGCCGAAGTGTCGCCAGCATGGATGTGCATTCGTCCGGCAGCCGGAGGAGCAGATTGTACATGCTGGGAACGCCCATGAAGATTGTTGCTCGATAGTGTTGAATCGCCCGGGCTGTGGCTTCCGGATCGAACTTCGGCAGGGGGACGATGGTGCAACCAAACAGCAGCGAACTCAGCATGGATGCCGTGGCTGCGAACGCGTGGAACATGGGCAGAACGACGAGGATAATGTCCTCTCCGGGCCGCAGCCCGAGCGCATGAACCACGCTCGTTGCATTGCTGACAAGATTGCGATGGGTGAGCATGGCGCCCTTCGGACGGCCGGTTGTACCGGAGGTGTAGAGGATCACCGCCAGCTCCGCTGGCGGATGGTTCGCGGTTTGCGGTTCATGGTTCAGGGTTTCGGAGAACGGTGTGTCGCCCAAGGGATTCTTGTCGCCGATGCAAACCCTGAACCCCGAACCCTGAACCGGAAACCCGGCTGCCTGGACAGCCGGGGCAAACGCCTCGTGGTAGATCAACGCCTTGGCCCCGGCATCTTCGAGAATGAAACTGACCTCCTTCGGGTTGAGCAGCAGGTTGATTGGTACGACCACGGCATTGGCTTTGAGGATGCCGAAGTAGGCGATTGCGAAGGCATCGGAATTCATGCAGTAGAGGCCAACCCGGTCGCCGGTGCCGATGCCGCGAGCCGCGAGGAACGCAGCCACGCGGTCGGTTAGGTTGTTGAAGTCGCCAAAGGTTACGGTGCGCTCCGCAAACAGAATAGCGGGGTGATGGGGCAGCCGGGCGGCGGTTTGACGGACCAAATCGTGCAGTGTTGCGGCGCTGACATCGTCGACTGGCTCCATGGCAACCTCCGTGAGGCCGCGATTCTAGGCAAAGCAATGTCTGGAAACAAATCGTATTAAATGGACCGAAATAGGCGGTTTCCGGGCAGAAGGGGCTTTGGCGGGGCTGTTTTCTTGACTTTACGCCCCGTTTTCGATAGGGGTAGGCCATCAAGGTGGTCAATTGTCCAGGGGCGTTCAGGGTGTTCTAAGAGGGTTTCCCATGCAGCCACGTTTTTGTCAGAAATCGACAGTCGGGATCCTTGTTGCAACCGCTCTCATAAGCCTTTTGCCCGCTGCGCGCGGTCAAAGTACGCCGGGTGCTTGGCATGAGGTCGGAGCTTTGAAGCGTGCCAAGGGCGGTGAATCCGCACGTGTCAGAGCCGTTGCGAAGGGCAAGGAGTCCATCGATCTGACCTACAGCATGCCGCGCGCATCTGTTCAGCGCGTCGACATTGACAAGGATCGCGTGTTGCTCGGCAACGCACCACTCTCCGGCGGAGCGGGTATGCCCCGGCTTCCCGTCATTCCCGCGCGCGTGCTGATTCCTGCCGGGTGCGAAGTCGATTCGATTCGCGTTGTGCAGGGTCGACAGATTCCGATCGACGGGAAGTTCAACGTCGAATGTGCCCAGCAGCCATTTCCGTTGGTGCCCGGCGTGAAGCCCAAGGCGACGATGCCTGATCGAAAAGTCTATGACTCAGACACGCCGTATCCGCCATCGCCGTACACGGTCGTGGGTGTGCAGAAGAAGCGGGGTGCTTCCGTTCTGTTGGTGAATCTCAATCCGGTCGAATATCGTCCCGCGAGCGCGCGGCTGTCGTACCGGGAATCCATGTCGCTTGAGGTGAAGTTCCGGCCCGCGAAGGAGAGAGGGAAGATCAAGTTTCGTGATTCGTCCCTTGGGTCGCTGACCGAAGGCGTGGACAATCCCGAAGCGATTGAAACCTACGAAGAGCCTGTTGCGCAGGATGGCGGCGTCGCACCGCTGGGGCTGTGCAATCCGGCTGACCACTACGAATACGTGGTTGTCACCAGCGAGCAGATGAAGAACGCCTGCACCGATTACTCGCTGACGAACCTCGTGGCGCACCGGCAGGCGCAGGGCATTCCCTCGATCCTGGTGACGGTGGAGAACATTTACACGAACTACTCCGGCGTGGACAACGCCGAGAAGCTTCGCAACTTCATCATCGATGCCTACAACAACTGGGAGACCGAGTACGTGCTGTTGGGTGGGGATACCGGGGTGGTTCCGATGCGCAAGCTCTGGTGCGTGGCCTGGGGGGGCAGCAGCTACCAAGACCACATACCGAGCGACCTCTATTACCAGTGCCTCGACGGCAACTACAATTCCGACAATGACACGTACTGGGGCGAGACAACGGACGGTCCGGGTGGCTCGGATGTGGACTTGATGGCCGAAGTCTACGTCGGCCGTGCCTCGGCCGAGACGACGAACGAGATGGCGAATTTCGTCTACAAGACGCTCGCGTACGAGACCGCCCCGGAGGCGACGGAATACCTGCGCAGCGCGCTGATGTGTGGCGAGTACCTCGGATTCGGCGGAATTTCCGATTACGCGACGGCCACAATGGAGGAAATCCGGTGGGGCGCCAACACCAACGGCTACGCGACGGAAGGCTTTGCCTCCTGTGAACTGTTCGAGGTCGGCACGCTCTACGACAGCCCGACCTATACCTGGGCGAAGAGCAATCTTGTCCAAATCATAAACTCGGGTGAGTACAGCATCATCAACCATCTCGGCCACGCGAACTACAACTACGTGATGAAGTTCTACAACGCTGACGCGGATGGGTTGACGAATCGCAACGTGATGTTTGCCTATTCGCAGGGCTGTATCCCGGGCAATTTCGAGTCGGACTGCGTGGCCGAGCACCTGACCACGTCCACCCGATTCGGCATGTATGCGGTTGTGTTCAATTCGCGTTATGGCTGGGGCATGAACTATTCGACCGACGGTCCCAGTCAGCGCTTTGATCGCGAGTTCTGGGATGCGTACTTCGGCGAGAAGATCATCGAGATCGGCGCCATGAATGCCGACAGCCACGAGGACAATCTCTGGGATATAAACGGCGAGTGCATCCGCTGGTGTTTCTACGAGAGCAATCTCTTTGGCGACCCTCGGACGCCGATGCGGGGCCAGTTCCTCAACGACTCCCTGGCGCTAACGCCGGCCGTTGGGTTCAGTTCGGCCGGCGGGTTGGGCGGCCCCTTCAATCCGGTATCGAAGACCTACCTGATCCAGAATACGTCCACGAATCTTGGACTCAGTTGGGGCGCCTCCTGCGCGTCGAACTGGATATCCATCTCGCCGACTGGCGGCGTATTGGCGGCAGGCGGACGGACCTCCTTCGTGGTGTCTGTCAACGCGAACGCGAACGTGTTGGGCGAAAGGCGCTACTACGCGACGCTGGCGTTCACGAATCGGACGAACGGCAAGGGCTCGTGCGCCCGCGGCATCGACCTCCTGGTCAACAACGCACCGCGCATAACCAACTCCTCCATCCAGGCTGGCAGTGTCCACCCGGCGGGCACCTTGGTATACACGGCCTACTTCAACGACCGCATGCAGCGTGCGACGATGGACAGTTCCGATTTCGCGCTGACGGGGAGTGTGGGCGGTGTCTATACGCCCGCAGCGTGGAACTACGATACCAACCGGATGACCCTGACGCTGAACTACTACCAGAGCCTGCCCGAGGACACGTATACGCTGACCCTGTACAGCGGCGACGGGCGCCTCGAGGATGTGGAAGGTCTGAATCTGGACGGCGAGGCGACGGCGTGGCCGATCCCGCCGAATGTTTCCGGCGACGGTGAAGAGGGCGGAGATTTCTCCTTCAGCTTCTTTCTCGACGCGGGCACGGTGGCCTATCCCACGCCACTCAAGGCAAAGAAGCCGGCCGGCAGTTTGATCTACGATCCGTCGGTCACCGCATGGATACAACCTGCGGGAGATACGGATCGTTTCACGCTGTCGCTCGACAGCAACCAGACGCTGACCATCATGGTTGATCCCTCGGAGTCGACCTTCCGTCCGCGCGTGGATCTCCTGGGTCCGACCGGCGCGAGACTGGGCGGTGCGACCAGTGTGACGGCGGGTGCCTGTGCCCTCCTTCAGTCCGCTGCGATCACGACGCCCGGCATCTACACGTTCGAAGTGGGTGGTGTGGGTGTGAGCACGGGCCGCTACACGGCACAGGTTGTGCTGAACTCCGCACTTGAAGAAGAGATGTGCGATGGCGCGGTCAACGACACATTGGCGACGGCGCAACGCCTCACCAACAGTTTCATCACGCTTGAAGGTCGTGCCGCGCGAGGTGCGGTGATGGGCCGGACGGCATCGGGGCAGTCCGATTACTACGCCTTCCAGTTACAGTCGAACGACGTGATCACGCTGGCTGCTACGGCGCTGGTGGGTGATGAGCCCGGGCTGGAACTCTACAGCCCGGCGGGCGCGCTGATCTCCTCCGGCGTGACGGGCTTCGAGAACGTATCGCGCGCGATCCAGAACTATCGCGCCACGGTGGGCGGTTGGTATGGTGCGCGCATTACCGGGGTGGGGGGCGATTACAGTTTGGTGGTCACGCGCAACGCGAGCTTTGACCTCGAGGTGAACAGCGCCCTGACCAACGCACAGGATATCTCCGCAACGGCCATCCTGCTGGGGGCGGTCGCCGCGTCATCCGTGGCGATCACCGATGAACTGGAGCCTAACGATGACGGACTCGTGGGCTGTACGACCAACGATCTAAAGTTGGCCAACGACTGGTCCGGCGCCTTTGTCGCGGTCAGCAGCACGACCTATCGGGCCCAGATCAGCGGGAAGATCAGCGCGGGATACGATGTGGACTGGGACTTCTTCAGGGTCAGCGCGGGCCCGGGTGACTCCATCACCATCATGGAGAATGGGGTCAGTCTGAGTGATCCCTACATCCACCTGTACGACCGGAACGGTTTGAGGCTGGCCTATGACGACGACAGTGGCGATGGGCTCAACTCGCGCCTGACGTTCACCAACTTCGCCTATCGCGGTGACTATTATGTGGTGGGTGATTCCTACGGCGGGGGGACCGGTACGTATACCTTGATCAGCTATCTGACGACGCCTGTGCCACCTGTGCGAGCGGATGACGACTTCGTCAAGGTGAGTGCGGTCGCCGGCGATAGCCTTGTCATCCGGACCACGACGCCGGGCGACGGGACGAACGAGTTTGTAAACACGCTTGATCCGGCCTTGGAATTATACAGCTTGTCCGGTGTGTTGCTGGCGGCGGACGACAACGGCGCGGCGGATCACCGGAATGCGCTTCTTCGTTATAACGTGGCATCCTCGGGTGTCTACGTGGTGCGCGTACTGTCCAGCAGCGGTACGGGAGAGTACACGGTGGGACTGCCGAGGAGATTGGGTCCGCTGCAGGTCTTGTTCCGCGATCCCGAGTCCGTGGCGCGAGAGAACGATGGAACCGTGGTGCTGCCGGTTATCCTGACGGCGACCACCTCGGCCACCGTGCAGGTGAGCTACTCCGTGGTCGGGGGCACAGCATCCGCCGGGGCAGATTATGTCGCCGGCAGCGGAACCCTGACCTTCCAGCCCGGTCAGATTTCCACGGGCATCACGGTGACGCTGCTCAACGACGCGCTGGATGAAGGAACGGAGACCTTCAGCATCAGACTGTCCAATCCGGTGAACGCGCAGTTGGGTGAATACCCGACGAACCGCTGCGTGATTGTGGATGACGAGCGGCCGCTGAAGGTTTCGTTCGACACGGCCTACCAGGAGGTTACCGAGACCGCCACGAATGCCGTTATCCGGTTATTGCGGTCGGGCGGATTGGATGGCCAGATCACGGTGGATATTGCCACGGTCGACGGCACGGCCAAGGCAGGCGATGACTATAAAGCGGTGACGGGCACGGTGGTGATGGCCGACGGCTTGCTGACGGCGACGGTGGCCATACCCGTGGAGCAGGACACGCTCGACGAAGTGGATGAGTCTTTCAGCGTAACATTGAGTCGTCCATCAGCAGGCGTGACGCTGGGGGTGCCGGCCACCACGACGGTGACGATCCTCGACTTCAAGATGCCGCGCACCAACATGCTCTCCAACGCCAACTTCGAGTTGGGGATAAGTGGTGGTTGGCAGGGCATCTCGCAGGTGGGCAGTGCCGACTGGGCCGCGCTGGCGGGTGCCAGCGGTGTTTATATTGCCGGGTGGAACGGATACAGCTACGGCGCCATCTCCCAGAAGGTAAATGCAGCGCGCGGAACGTACACCTTTGCCATTTGGGCCAGACGCGAGGAGGGTTACAACACCCGAGAGACGCAACTCCGGCTCGAGTGGTTGGATGCGTCGGGCGTCCAAGTATGTTCACCCACTATCGCGGACGGGAGCCGGCTTCCTGCCGACGGCGGATGGCATCATCTGTACGTGACGGGTAAGTGCACGAACTCCAACATCGCCGCTGTGCGTGGGGTGTTCTACTCGGCCTTTGGCATCAAGTTGTCGGACCGCTGCAGTCTGATGATCGACAATGCTTCATTGTATCCCGGCGTCTACACGGGAGTGTACGCCGTGGCCAACGGAGGTTTCGAGGTGGGCGAAGGCAATGAATGGAGGGGCAGTTCGTGGTATGCCTTGCCGGAGCGTGTCGGCAACGGTCGCGAAAGCTGGGCCGGTCATTCTGCGGATTGGGGCATGGCGTTGTATGGATGGGACGCTTCGTCCAACGACTTCACTTCGCGTATTGCGCAGAACCTGACGCCCGGCGGTGGTACACACACCTTCTCCGTGTGGATGAAGCGTGAGTCGAACTTCCTGCTCACCAGCGCCGACCTGGTGGTGGAGTGGTATGACGCCAGCTTCACCAACAAGGTGCAGGCCGACAGTGTCAGTTCCTGCGCGGTACCGGCGGATAACACATGGCATCAATATCAGGTCACGGGCACCTGCGAGTCGACCAACCTGTTCGAAGTTCGCTTGTCTCTCCTGGCCCGATATCAGCAGAACACGAACAACGTGGGGAATCGCGCGATGGTGATGGACGATGCGCTGTTCTATCGCGGGGCAACCGACACGGATCAGGACGGGTTGCCCGACGAGTGGGAATCGACCTACTTCACCAACTCGCTGCTGGCACAACCCGGTCTGGATGCGGATGGCGACGGTGCGAACAACTACCAGGAGTACCTCGCGGACACCTGCCCGACCAACGTGGGATCCTGCTTCGATGCCGCATTGGACGGCGGGGCCGGCGCGGGCAACGACATCGCGTTCTATGGCTCGGCCAATCGCGTTTACACGCTGCTCTTCACCACGAATCTATTCCCCGTGCCCGCGTGGCGCACGGTGCAGACCGGGATTCGGGGCCAGGGCGGGGAGACGCACATCCAGCACAGCACGGGCGCAGGCATCGGATACTACCGATTGAAGGTGGATCTGCCCTGACGAGTTGTTTGCTGCAGCCGGCGTCTAGTACTGGTATTGGCTGCCGCCAATGAACTCGCGGATGAGCGAGTTCTTGGCAATGCAACTGTCGTCCGCGACCTCGGTCATGGGCAGGAACATGTCATATACCCGCTTCGCGCGCATATAGGCGTCCTGCTTCTTTGCATTGTCGCGGAATTTCTCGAGCGCTTCCGGGAAGAACTTGAAGAGGCGGTTCTTCAGAATCGGCAGCTCAAACGGCATGGCGCTGTTGACCAGGTAATCCACTGTGCCGATGAAGGGAATGATATTCCGCAACTCGCTGCGGCGGACGTAGTGCCAGTGGGCGAGGGTTTCCAGCGGCTTGAGGTTCCGGTGCCAACTATCGCGGATCATGCGCCGCAGCAGCCGGTTATCGGTCCATCGCATGAATGTGCCGTCCGCCTTCCGAACCTGGCCGAGCGTCTCGATGTAGAGACGGAACTTCTTCTTTGCATCGATGCTCTTGGTCATCTCTCCGAAGAGGCCGTGCAGGCTGTCGATCAACAGGATTTGGTTGGGTTTCAGCTTCATCTCGTGCACGTCCAGCTTTCGCGTGCCCGTCTTGAAATCGTAGTGCGGCGTCTTGATGGTCTTGCCGGCCAGCAGGTCTGAAAGGTGCTGGTTGATCAACTCCAGATCGAGCGCCTGAGGGGTCTCGTAGTCGTAATCGCCGAACTCATCCTTCGGATGCATTTCGAGATCGAAGAAATAGTGATCGACGTTGATGGCCACGAGTTCCATGCCGGCCTTGGTGAGGGCCTCGCTGGTCTTGATGGTGGTCGTGGTCTTGCCGGAGGATGACGGGCCGGCGATGATGACCATGCGCACGTCGGGGAGCCGTTCGATCATGGCCTGCGCGCCCACCGCGACTTCGTCGCTGTAGCGCTGTTCGCAATCCTTCACCAGTTGGGGAAAACGTCCCTCCGCGACGATCTTGTTCAGGCCGTCAACGGTCTCGCAGCCATGGTCCATGTTCCAACGCAGGACTTCATAGATCCGCTTGTAGGGGATGTTGTCGGATGCCTCGACCTTGGGCGCGCGGGCGGCGCGGGCCTCGGCCCGTTCGTGCCGGTAGATAATGTACGCGCGGGAGGTTTTGACGTGGCCGCGCTTGATCAGCGTGGCCTCGACCAGGTCCTGGATTTCCTCGACGGAGGGGTAGGCCTTGGAGTCGTAGGTGTGGGCCAAGGCCTGTTCCACTTCGCGTGCCAGTGCGGCGGCTCTGTCGCGATCCTTGCCCCCAACGGAACTGGCCGCCTTGAAGATGGCGGTGGTGATGCGGTCCAGATCGAAGTCGACGATATTGCCGTCGCGCTTGATGATCTTCTTGACGGTGCTCTCGTTTGTCGTCATTCAGCACTCTCCTCTCTACTGGGGCACAGAAAACATACACGCGCCGCGCCGGGGGAGAAAGCCGGTGCGGAACACGTCAGTCGCTGAACTCGAGGAATCCCTCGAGTTTGCGAATGCGGGTGGGATGCCGCATCTTCCTTAAAGCCTTGGCCTCAATCTGGCGGATGCGTTCGCGGGTCACATTGAATTTGCGGCCCACTTCCTCGAGCGTCCGGGAGTAACCATCTGCGAGTCCGAACCGGAGGGTCAGAACTTCCTGCTCGCGCTCCGTCAGGGTCTTGAGCACCTCCTGCAGGCGGTCCTTCAGCAGGCTGTATGCCGTCATCTCGGAAGGATTTTCCGCAGTCTTGTCCTCGATGAAATCGCCGAAATGAGTATCTTCGCTGTCGCCCACGGGGCTTTGCAGCGAGATCGGCTGCTGGGCCATCTTGAGTACGGCGCGCACGCGGTCCACGGGGAGATTCATCTCCTCGGCCACCTCCTCGGGCGTGGGTTCGCGGCCGAACTCCTGCACGAGTTGCTTTTGCACACGCATGAGCTTGTTGATCGTCTCGATCATGTGCACGGGAATACGGATCGTGCGGGCCTGGTCAGCGATCGACCGGGTGATGGCTTGGCGGATCCACCACGTGGCGTACGTGCTGAACTTGTAGCCGCGGCGGTATTCGAACTTCTCCACCGCCTTCATGAGGCCCATGTTGCCTTCCTGGATGAGATCGAGGAAGGAGAGGCCGCGGTTCGTATATTTCTTGGCGATGCTGATGACCAGGCGGAGGTTGGCCTCGACCATTTCCGTCTTGGCGCGCAGGCCCTTGCGGAGCCAGGTCTTCAATTCCTTGTAATTATGCTCAAACTCGGGCCCGAGCATCCGCTGCTCTTCTTCCATCTGGTGCAGCTTGCGGGTCTCGTTGCGAAGCGCTTCCTGCTGGCCCTTGCTCTTCTGCGCGCGCTCGAGCTTGCGGATGTTATCCATGCAGCCCTTGACGCGGTGGTAGACCTCGTCGGCGATCGTGACGAAGTCCTCAATGGCCTTTTGCTTGAAGTAGAGCTTTTCACAACAGACCGCGAGTTTGTCCCGGGTCTGCTCAAAGGTCTTCAGCCGGCGCTGCCGCGCGGCGCGGCTCAGGCGGGCCTGCTGACAGACGGCGAACTTCGCGCCGACCGCCGAGTGCTGGCGGAGGATGTTCTTCCGCAGCGCGTTCAGCGTCTTCAGATACTTCTCGCGGCTGTCGACGTGCTTGTCGCTGATGATCCGGTCGAACCGTTCCTTGCCGGCTTCGAGCCGCTCGACCAGCGCGAGGCTGGCCTGGGTGAAGAAACCAAATTGCGTGAAGAGTTTGCGGGCGTTGATTTCCGCTTCCTCGATGCGCTTCGAAATCTCGACTTCCTGCTCGCGCGTGAGGAGGGGAACCTGGCCCATCTGCTTGAGGTACATGCGAACGGGATCGTCCAGCACGTCCATGCGCTGGGCCTGCCGTTCGCGCTCCTCCTTCTCCATCTGCGACTTGAAGCGCTGCTCGTCGGAATCATCGATCACCTCGATGTCCATGCCGCGCAAAAGGATCAGGATGCTGTCGAACTCTTCCGGGCTCAGTACGCTTTCCGGGAGGGCCTCGTTGATGTCGTCGTACGTCAGGTAGCCCTGTTCGCCGGCGAGTTTGAGCAAATCCTTGATCTTGGTGTTCCGCTCTTCGCGGTTCACCTTGATCTGGACCACTTCCTCACTGCCTGCAGAAGACGCTTTGGGCGCGTGCTCAGCCGCCGCTTTCTGATCCTTCGGCTTGGCCGGACGCGACACTTCCTGTTTGGACGTCTTGCCCTTCTTCTTACTCCGCTCAGCAGAATCTGCCGCTGTTTTTCCCATACACTCCTTAGAGAAAGGCGCAAAAAAGGCCTATTTTAGCCACGAGAGTCAAACAATATTTAGGATTCCCCTTTGTTCGTCAAGCGTAACGGTAAAGTTTGTTACGCCAAACTATTACCCCCGAAGGAGTTTTGGCGGTAGGGGAGATCGACCAAAAATGGATTTGGGGCAGGGGGCGGACGAGGGAGGGGGGGGTCCTACAGGTGCAGGATAGGGGCGGCTTTTTCCCAGCCCTGCTGCATCAGCTTGATATCAAGGGTCAACTGCTTGCTCTCCGCGTCCAGCGTGTCCCGTTCCGGGCCGGTTGCCGTCTCGAGGCGCTTCCTCAATTCCGTCCGCCGCCGTTCCAGCTCTTTTCGACGGATCACGAGAATCAGGTCTTGCGCGGCTTCTTCGGGCGAAACATCGTTACCCATTACCTTGGGCGGTGCCATCTGGATTTCGGCCGCAAGCCGCTGGCACTCCTCGTCTTCATCGGCCAGTTCCGACATCAGGTTGACCGTGGCGCCGCCGGGGGAGCTGATCAGCGCCTGGAGGATCTTCCGGCACATGTCGTCGGAAAGATACTCCAGCTTCATGAAGCGCCTCACGACCTCGGCCGTCTCGGGGAAGGTGGCGATGAGTTCGGCAAGCTGGATTTCCTCCGGCGGGTGCGATTTCCGCTGGATGGGGCCGGCCGCCGCGGCTGCGCGCGACGCGGGCCGTGCTGCGCGATCGAGTCGCACATTCAGGTCCTCGCGCAACGCGTTTTCGCTGATGCCAAGTTCGTGCGCAGCCTGGTGCAGCAAGCGGTCACGTTGCACCGCCGACGGCGCGTGCACGATTGTATCCAGGATTGCTCCGGCGGAGCGCATCAGCGCGGCCTCGTTGGAGAAATCCTCGCGCGCTCGCAGTACGCCGATGTGAAAGGTCAGGACCGATTGCGCGCCGCTTATGACCTTCTCGAAGGCGGCCGCACCCTGCTTGCGAATCAGGGAATCCGGATCCTCGCCTTTCGGCAGGGCGGCAATGCTGACACTGAGCCCGGCGCTGAACAGGACTTCGGCCGAACGCAGCGAGGCATCCTGACCGGCTTTGTCCGCGTCGAGCACGACGACAACGGAATCCGCGTAGCGCTTCAGCAGGCGAGCGTGGTCTTCCGTCAATGCCGTGCCTTGCGAAGCGACGGCCGTGGTGAAGCCGGCCGTGTGGCAGCGGATGACGTCGATCTGCCCCTCGCAGAGGATCGCCGTCCGGGTGTCCATGATGTTCCGGCGCGCGCGGTCGAGCGCGTAGAGCACGCGGCCCTTGCGGAAGAGGGGGGTCTCGGGGCTGTTCACATACTTCGCCACCTTGACGTCCTTCTCCATGATGCGGCCGCTGAAGGCGATCACGCGGCCGAGCTCGTCACGGATGGAAAACATCAGGCGGTTGCGGAAACGATCGTAGGGCTGGCCGTCTTCGGTGTGGGAGATGAGGCCGGCGGCTTCGAGGAGCTGCAGCGGGAGTTTCTTCTTGCGGCTCCACTGCACGAGGCTGTCCCGCCGGTCGGGCGCGTAGCCGATCAGGAAATCGCGCACCACGTCGTCGCCCAGGTCGCGCTCCTTGAGATAGGCGCGCGCGCGCTGGGCGGCGTCCATCTCCAGGAGGGCCCGCTGGTAGATCGCGGCGACCTCCTCGTGAATCTTGTAGAGCTCGCCCTTGTTCGAATCGGCGCCGCCATCGCCCTCGGACCACTCGATGCGCATGCCGACGCGCTCGCCGAGAATGCGCGCGGCCGTGCCGAAGTCGACGTTTTCATACTGCATGATGAAGCGGAACACATCGCCGCCCGCGCCGCAGCCGAAGCAGTGATAGATCTGGCGCTGGGGGTTGACGTGGAAGGAGGGGGACTTCTCCTTATGGAATGGGCAGAGCGCCTTGAACGAACCGCCCGCGCGCTTGAGCTGGAAGTAGGAGCCGATGACCTCGGCGACGTCGTTCGCGTTGCGAATCTGCTCGATGACGTCCTTGGAGATGATCTTCGGCATGGGTAAAGGTCCGCCGGTCAGTCATCCCCGCCGGTCATGTCTTCGCCGGCCGGGATCTCTTCGATGGTTTCGCCTGCAGGAATCTCGCGGATGTCCTCGCCGGCTGGAATCTCGAGGCTCTCGCCCGCGGGGATCTCCTCGACGTCGGTGATCTCGGGGAGTTCCTCTACCGCCTGAACGGCCGGCGCGAGTTGGGGATACTTCTCCGCCACCACGGGCCCGAGCGTGCGGTAGACGAACCCGCCGAGGACCGAGTCCTCGGCGCAGAGGCGGTGAAGTTGGGTGTTGGGAAGCAGTGCGAGGGCCAGCAGGCCCGCAGTGACGATGGCGAGCGTCTTGGCGAGTCCGGCCAGCGCTCCGCCGAGTTTCTCCAGCTTGCCCTTGAAGGAGAACTGCATCAGGTTGCGCAGCAGGATGCGGAGGAGGAGCATTAGGACGTAGGCGCCGATCAGCGCCACGACGAAGGCGGCCAGGTAGGCCGAGGTGTCCGTGCCGAGATTCGCCTTGTCCGTGAAGTACTCGCCCAGCGGCCTGTAGAGCCGCCAGCCGGCGTAGACGGCCAGGCCAACGCTGATCAATCCCGCCAGTTCGCCCGACAATCCCTTGGCCAGCCCGCGGATGAGGCCGAGCAGGATCAGGATGATCGCCACGATATCCACGATGTTGAACTGGGGCAGGTTGTCCATGCATCACCTCGAATGAAAACTTCCCCTACGTTAAGCACCCCTCCCGTCGCCCGCAAGCAACTTCGACGCCGCTGCGTCGGCGGTCGCCTCCGCGCCGTCCCGAACGCGAAGAAAGCAAATCCACTCTTGACGCGCATTTTTCGCGTCCGTACAATGCGTCTCCTAATAGGGGGGCGCGGTTGTCCCTCGTGTGTGAAGTAACGCGGAGGTGGGTGGAGATCATGTTTAATTTCAGCAAGCGAATCCTGATTGTCGGTTACGGTTCCGTTTCACAGTGCACACTCCCCATCCTGGTCAAACTCCTCAAGGTCCCTTTCGAGAACATCACCGTGATGGATTTCGAAGATAAGGCGAAGGACCTCGCGCCGTGGATCAAGAAGGGCATCCGCTGGGTTCGCAAGCGCATCACGGAAGACAATATGTCCGCCGTGCTGTCCAAATACCTCAAGGCCGGCGACCTGTTGATCGACCTGGCGTGGAACATCGATTGCTGCGAACTCCTCCAGTGGTGCCACGACCGCGGCGTTCTCTACGTCAACACCTCCGTCGAACTGTGGGACCCGTACGCGGGCGCCCCGAACAAGCCGCCGCAGGAGCGGACCCTTTACTGGCGGCACATGAACATCCGCCGCATGACCTCCAAATGGTCCAGGCCGGGCCCGACGGCGGTGATCGAGCACGGCGCCAACCCGGGCCTCATCTCGCATTTCGTCAAGCAGGGCCTGCTCGATATCGGCAGCCGGTCGCTCCGCGACCGCAAGATCACCGGCTCCCGCGCGAAGGCGGTGGAGCAGTCGATGTCCGAGCTGTGCTTCAACGAGCTGGCGATGCAGCTTGGCGTCAAGGTCATCCACGTCAGCGAGCGCGATACGCAGATCAGCAACGTGCCGAAGAAGGTCGACGAGTTTGTGAACACGTGGAGCATCGAAGGCTTCCGCGAGGAAGGCACGACCACGGCGGAGATGGGCTGGGGCACTCACGAGAAGGAACTGCCGCGGCTGGCTTTCGAGCACAAGAGCGGGCCGAAGAACCAGATCTGCCTTGCGCGCATGGGCATGAACACCTTCGTGGTGTCGTGGGTCCCGAACTACTGCATCCAGGGCATGATCGTCCGCCACGGCGAGGCGTTCACGCTCTCCGACCGGCTCACCGTCTGGAAGGGGAAGAAGGCGATCTATCGCCCGACCGTCCATTACGCCTACTGCCCGTGCGACAACGCGATCATCTCGCTGCACGAGTTGCGCGGCCGCGATTACTCGCTGCAGCCGAAGCTGCGGATCATGAACGACGAGATCACGTCGGGCGAAGACATCCTCGGCGCCCTGCTCATGGGGCACGGCTACAACTCGTGGTGGACCGGCAGCATTCTCGACATCGAGGAGTCGCGCCGGCTCGTGCCGCACCAGAATGCGACCACGATGCAGGTGGCCATCTCCGTCGTTGCCGCGTCGCTGTGGATGATTCAGAACCCGGACGATGGCGTGTGCTCGCCGGAAGACCTGCCGCATGACTTTGTGCTCAAGGTCTCCAAGCCGTACCTCGGCAAGTTCGTGTCCATCCCGTCGGACTGGACGCCGCTGAAGCACTACGAGAACCACTTCAAGGGCTACAACAATCCGCGGATCGACCGCAAAGACGTGTGGCAGTTCAAGAACTTCCTGATCACGGACGGGGATTGATCCCCGGATCGGGGCCCCGAACTTGGAACTTGGAACCTGACACTTGAAACGCGACCGAAGGGAGCTCTCATGAATCATGCGAAGCTGAAGGCCATTGCGAAGGAATACGGCACGCCGGTGTTCGTGGTGGACCACGATGCGATCCGTGAGAACTACCGCAAGTTCAAGAAATACCTGCCGCGCGTGCAGGCTTATTACGCGGTCAAGGCCAACTCGGCGCCGGAAATCGTCCAAACGCTGTACAAAATCGGCGCGAGCTTCGATGTGGCGTCCATGCCCGAGTTCATGCTCGTCTACGACAACATCCGGCACCTGCCCGCGAAGAAGCGGCAGGATTTCATCTGGGACAAGATCATCTACGCGCATCCGATCAAGGCCAACCAGACGTTGATCGAGCTCGACCAGTACAAGCCGCTGGTGACCTACGACAACTACGAGGAAATCCGCAAGGTCAAGAAGTACGCCCCGCATGCGGGCCTTGTGTTGCGCATCAAGGTGCCGAACACCGGCGCGATGGTGGAGCTCTCCTCGAAATTCGGCGCTGATCCCGGCGATGCCGTGAATCTCATCAAGGCCGCGCACGACGTCGGGTTGACGGTCGAGGGCATCAGCTTCCACGTCGGCAGCCAGACCACGAATTTCCAGAATTACGTGCAGGCCCTGCAGGTTGCCGCCGGCATTTTCAAGGAAGCCTGGTCGCGCGGGTTCGACAAGATGATCCAACTCGATATCGGTGGCGGCTTCCCGGCGCCGTACGACGAAAACGTCCGGCCGTTCCGCGAGTTGGCCGATACGCTCAACGCCGAGTTCGACCGGCTGTTCCCGAAGAAGGTCGAGATTCTTGCCGAGCCCGGCCGCTTCATGATTGCCACGGCCGGCACGGCTGTCTCCGAAGTCATCGGCAAAGCCGACCACGACGGCAAGCGCTGCTATTACATCAACGATGGCGTGTATCACACCTACTCGGGCATCATCTTTGACCACTGCAAGTACCCGGTGAAAGCGTTCAAGAAAGGTCCGACGCAAATCTGTTCCGTGTTCGGTCCGACCTGCGACGCGCTCGACACCATCGGCTTGGCCGAGCAGCTTCCTGATCTAAAGCTCGGTGACCTGGTGTACTCGGAAAATATCGGCGCCTATAGCGCCGCATCATCGACCTACTTCAACGGCTTCCCGCCCGCGAAAGTCGTCCACGTGAATATGTAGCAGGCAGGGCGACGCCGTTGTAGGCCGGGGCTCTGTCCCCGGCGTCTTGTCCCGCCGCCCGCAGAGGGGCGGCCTACATCTTCGTCTCCCATCCGTGCTATCTGCGTCATCCGCGGTGAAGAAGCTTTTCACGCCGAGGATCGCATCGAGGAACTCCGATGGGATTAACGGGATGGACAGGATTCCAATCCGATTGATCCTGTAAATCCTGTCCGAACATTCTCCGTGTTCTTCGCGTTCTCCCTGTGCTGTGTTGTGGAACCGTGACCTGATCAGCCGCAAGAAGGCACAGAAGGCGCAAGCGCCGCCATGCCCGTGATCTTGCGCGAGTCTGGGTCCACTACGGAGGAGGGATGCCGCCGGGGGCCCTCTTCTGAAGACGCGAGTCGTTGCTCGGGTTGGCGTCAATGAGGTGGGTCTGGAACTTGTGGATGGGACAGCCCACTCGTATGGATGCAACGACCCGGTCAAAGTCGGGCTGGCCAATGGCCAGCACATTCCCCGAAACGAAGACGAGCGCGATGTCGTCGTCGTAATCCTGGCTCGTCAGCAGGCACGAATCCTCTCTTCCGAGTTGCTTCACGTCAATTTTCAGCGTCACCGGCCCGCCGATGCGTTTGCCCACGCAGTCGAAGAACGCGGCGAGTTTCCAATGCTTGGCGGTCTCGGCCGTTTTCCCGTCAGCAGGGACGGACACGGTCTTGACCGAGATGTAATCCGGGGCGTCAACCGTGATCTTCCGGGAATACGGCTGCCGGGTCCCCACCCAGGTCTCCTTGCCCAGCGTCATGTCGGCCAGTCGAGCCTCCAGATTCATAGGATTCCAGGGTCCATCGGGCGGGACGCGGTAGGTGGTCAACGTCGTGCTCTCTCCTGGTTTCAGGACCAGCTGCATGGGGGACCGGATCTTGATGGAGCCGGTGATGTCCACGTCCTCTGCCGGCTTCCTGGGTTCGGAGTCGGTCCGACGCATCCAGGGCTTGGGGTTGTTGCTCTCGAAACGCAGCAGCCGCGGAAGCTTCTGCGGTTGCTGGCCCTTGTTGGTGATGGTGAACGAGAAGTTGATCCGCGAGTTCATGCACTCGTCCGGCTTGTTCGGGTCGTGGTAGAAGGGAATGTACTCAGCCTTGGCATCCGTGATTTCAAGGTTCACGAACGGATTGTTCGGCTCGTAATCGGCCATGTTCTCCCACGTTTGCGCGTAGGCGCTTGTGATCAACAGGAGTGGCAACAGGATAATTCCGATACGGCTGTGTGCAGCCGGTCTCTCACCATGATCGCAAGCATTTGCTCTTTGCAGGTTCATGATCAAACCTCCCCTTTTCAGAGTGAATGTGTCAGCGGAATCCAGAGGCTGTCAACCCCATCTTTTGCAGTCCAGCGCCAGCAAATCCCCCGCAAGTTCCGATCTTCGTCGTTGGTAGGGACGGTTCGCTGAACCGTCCGCTCTTCGGCCTGCATCCGCGTAATCTGTGTGATCTGCTGGCAATCTCTTCTCCCTTTCGTGTCCATTCGCGTATTTCGTGGTGGAAGTCTTTCCAAACATTGGAAGAATAGACGCATGCGTGTCCTTTTGATCACTCCGCCGATGACGCAGGTGAACTCGGCGTATCCTGCGACGCCGGTGCTCGCGGGTTTTCTTCGGTCGCGCGGCATTCGCCAGGTGGCGCAGGCGGACCTTTCCCTGGAACTTGCGCTCAAGCTTTTCTCCCGGCGCGGCATTCTCGCCATCGCGTCTGAACTCCGTCGCAAGCGACGCGCCAGACCACCGCGCTCGGTCGCCTCGTTCCTCGCGCAGGCGGCGGAATATGCTCGGCACGTGGATGGCGTAATCCAATTTTTGCAGGGCCGCCGTCCGGCGCTCGCGCGACGCTTTGCCTTGCGCGGCTTTCTTCCCGAAGGACCGCGGTTCGATGTCTTGGCGGAACAGGAGAAGGCGGGGACCCTCGACGCGTTGTTCGGGGCGATGCCGGAAGAGGAGCGGGCGAAGTATCTCGCCAGCTTGTTCATCGACGATGTGGTGGACGCGATCCGCGAGGGCGTTGATCCGCATTTCCAGCTTTCGCGATACGCCGAGAAGTTGGCCGTCAGTGCGCCTTCCTTCGCGCCGCTGCGGCGCGACTTGGAAAAGAAGCCTACGATGATAGGGCGGCTGATCGACGAACTGACACGCGCGGCGCTGAAGCGCCACAAGCCGGACCTCGTCGCGATCACCATTCCGTTCCCGGGCAATGTCCATGGCGCCTTTCGGATTGCACGCGAGATCAAGCGCCTGCAGCCAAATGTGAAAGTGGCGATCGGTGGGGGATACGTGAGCACGGAACTGCGCGAGCTTTCCGATCCCGCGGTGTTCGACTATGTGGATTACGTGATGCTGGACGACGGCGAGACGCCACTGCTGCGGCTCATCGATCATCTGCGCGGCCGCGTGGAGGAATCGGGGCTGCGCCGGACATTTGTGCGGCGGGATGGCCGGGTTATCTTTGTGTATGGGGAGGGCGAGGATGTTCCCTTTGCCGAGCGGGGCGCAGCGAGTTGGACGGGATTGCCGCTGGATCGTTACTTCTCGATGATGGAAGTGCCGAACCCGGTGATGAGCCTGTGGTCGGACGGGCAGTGGAACAAGCTGATGCTGGCCCACGGGTGCTACTGGAAGCAGTGTGCGTTCTGCGATACGAGCCTGGATTACATTTGCCGTTTCGATCCGGCGCCGGTCGGCGTGCTGGCTGATCGCATCAAGCAGGCGATTAGCGAAACCGGGCGGACGGGATTCCATTTTACCGACGAGGCTGCACCGCCGGCATTGCTCAAGGCCTTGGCGAAGGAGCTGGTCCGGCGCAAGTTGAGGATCACTTGGTGGGGCAATATCCGGCTGGAGCAGAACTTTGTGGGAGATACCGCGGGATGGCTGGCGCGGTCCGGGTGCGTGGCGGTGACGGCGGGTTTGGAGACGGCTTCAGACCGGACGCTGAAGTTGATGAACAAAGGCGTGACGGTGAAGCAAGCCGTCCGGGTGCTGGAGGCGTTCGCTGACGCGGGGATCATGGTGCACCTCTACCTGATGTATGGATTCCCGACGCAGACGGCGCAGGAGATTGTGGATGCGCTGGAGTTGGTGAGGCAGCTTTTCGAAGAGGGATTGATCCAGTCGGCCTACTGGCACCGGTTTGCGTTGACGGCGCACAGTCCGATGGCGCGGGACCCGAAGCGGTTCGGCATCAAGTTGCTTCCGGAGCCAAAGGTGAGTTTTGCACGGAACGAGATTCCGTACCGGGATTTGAGCGGGATCGATTACGGGAAATTCGGCGCGGGTCTGCAGCGCGCCACGTATAACTTCATCCACGGCGTTGGGTGGGCGGATGACGTTACGTCATGGTTCGATTTCCGTGTGCCGCGCCCGCAGTCTCCGCCATCCATTCACTAGCTCGGATAGATTACTGCGGCTGAGTGAATTTTAGTCGTTAGATTCAGGATTGCGGTGCCCCAAAAGCGACATTTTGTCGCGCATCTGGGGGCCGTTCTGTTTCACCCTTGCCATTCGGGTGTGTCCTCGCCATCATGCCCTGCCGGGTAGTTCCCTCAATTCTGCTGTATAGTACGGCGTTGGGAACAAATCTGCCCTCAACGGCGGACACCGATTTAGCGACGGGTTTGCTTGAAAGGTACGTAGATGACGAGCCGCACCGCTTTGCCTGATTTGGTCATAGGTGACATGAGGATCAACCCTCCCATTATCCAGGGGGGGATGGGTGTGCGCGTATCGGGTTCGCGACTCGCTTCCGCGGTCTCGAATGAAGGTGCGCTGGGGGTTGTGGCGGCGGTGGGCACGGGTGAAGAATGGCCGGATCGATCGCTCAATTACGCGGCGCGGTCGTACGTCAGCCTGCGGGACATGTTGCGCAAGACCAAGGCGCTGACCCCGAATCCGATCGCGGTCAACATCATGTGCGTGCTGACGAATTACGAAGACCTTGTGAAGGCCGCAGATGAGGAAGCGGTTGGGGCTATCATTTCGGGGGCCGGGTTGCCGATGCATCTGCCCGCACTGGTCAAGAACAAGAGCATCAAACTCATTCCCATCGTTTCCTCGGGGCGGGCGGCGGAACTGATATGCCGTGCATGGCTGAGGAAACACAAACGACTTCCGGACGCAATCGTGGTGGAGGGTCACTTGGCGGGTGGGCATCTTGGGTTTGCCATGGAAGATGTCACCAAGGCGCATGTTTCCCTTGAGTCGATTGTGAAGGATGTGCTCGACGTTGCCGCGAGCTACGCCGAGCGGCATGGCATGCCGATTCCGGTCATTCCCGCCGGCGGTATTTTCGATGGCAAGGACATCGCCCGTTTTCTCAACATGGGAGCCGGCGGAGTTCAGATGGGCACACGCTTTGTCTGCACGCACGAGTGCGATGCATCGATTCAGTACAAAGAGGCCTACGTCAACTGCAAGAAGGAAGACATCCTCGTCATACGAAGCCCCGTCCAGCTTCCGCTGCGCGTCATTCGCAATGCCTTTGTGGACCGACTGCTGACCGGCGAGAAGGTGCGATTCAGTTGTCCTTATCACTGCCTGGCCACGTGCGAGCCGGTCTCCTCGCCGTTCTGCATAGCGCAGGCGTTGCTCAATGCCTATCGCGGCAACATGGACGCCGGGTTTGCCACGTGCGGCGCCAATGCTTACCGGATCAACAAGATTATCTCGGTGCATGAGTTGATCCAAGAGCTTGTCCAAGAATGCCGTCAGCATCTCGAGCCCGCAAAAGTGTAGTCGCCACAACGTCGGCGTTCTCCTCATTTCACACGCGCTGCGCGATCTATCGCGCTGATGCCCTGCCTGCTTGAGTTGGGCTTTCCGGCGAGGGTGGGTTTGGGGTACACTCGCAGGGCGGACAGGGTTTCTCCCGTTCCGGGAGACAAGGAGGAGTCATGAAGAGGTCGCTGATTCTTTGCGCCGTCCTGCTGTGTGCCGTGGCCGTTCAAGGCCAAGTCAGGGTCGAGAATGTCCAAACCTTCACCCACCCGAAACTCGCCATGACCGTTGTCAGTGGCGATGTGAAGCTTCCCGCCGGTGGTGTCTGGGTGGTGGACTCGCCCGAACTGTCGCTGCCGGTCAGACAGATCATGCTATCCCGGCGCGGCGACGAGACGGGCGATGGGGATCAGCGTCGTTTCGACAGTGCGATCATGGCCCTGGCGCCGGAGATGGTTCAGCAGCAGAGCATGCAAACCATGTACAGCATGTGCGCGATGTATGCCATTGAGCATGACGGACGGACGCCGGCTTCTCGCGCGGAACTTGAAGGGTATGGGATGGGAAGGCGCGACTGCTTCGATCCGGACAACTACTTCGTGGTGCCCGGCGTGGTGCTTGCGGAGGGGGAGGATAACCCGGCCAAGCGGGAGATCATGGTGGTAGAAGTTCGTCCCGCGCAGAACGACGGGATGCACTGGGTGGCCTGTAACGACGGGACCATTGAGCGGCGTCGCATCGACGATGCGCTCTTGAAGAAACACAACCTTGCCATTCGACCGCTGACGGGCGTGAAGGACGCGGCACCGCAAGTCAAGGAAGTGGACTACACATTGCGCGCCCTGCTGGCGGATGCGTCTGCGACGAAGGCCACGATTACCTTTCGCAACCGCACCAGCAAGAAGACCGTGACCATCGAATGGGCGCTCCAGCAGGCTCAACCCGGAAACGAACAGATGTTCCGCGCTTGGGCGACGCAGCGCGCCGCGGGCTGGACAAGCACCCGGCAGTCTTACGATGCACCGGTGTTGGAGTATTGGTTGTCGCGGGCGGGCGAACTCTATGGGGTCGATGCATCCCGCGAGTGCGAGGATCGCAGGTGGCGCGAGGGGCGGGAGACGGCCGATGCATTCAGCATCCTTGGCGGACGCGCGGCGGTTCGCGAGACCCTGCAGATGCAGGCCATCAGAGATGGTGGGAGCGAGAGGCAGACGCAGAGTGTTCCGCTGAGTGCCCTTCCGGCGCTGGACGTCAAATCGCATCCGTTCGCGGAGATGCTGGGCGGGGCCGAAGGCGGATCGCTGCCGCTGGCCGACCTGATCCCGGCCGATCATGCGTTTGTGTATGTGGCCAAACCGTCGGCGTTGTTCGGGTTCATCAATGCCGGCGCCGATTTCATCTTCAATGCCGGTTCGATGGCGCTGCAGGACAACATTGCCTACAACCTGAAGGACAAGTATCTGGCGCGGCTTGGTTTGGATGAAGGTTGGATTCGCGGGCTCGAGAAGGCCGGCGTGTTGAAGGAGATGGTGCTGGCCACTCCCGATTTGTTCCTGATCGACGGCACGGAGGTCTCCGTGATCGCGCACGTTACGGGAGGCGCGGGCCTGAAGGCGGCCCTGGCAATTTTCGGCCTCGGGGATCTCGGCAACGAGGTGAAGACGCTCAAGACAAAGTCAGGCCGGCCGTCGTACTGGATGATGGACGGCGAGAGGATGTACATCAGCACAAGCCTGCGCGAAATGGAGACCCTGAAGCTGGTCCGGCAGAGCAGCGGCATGGGCAGCCTCGGCAAGAGCGCCGAATTCCGCTACATGCTGACGCAATTGCCGGTGACGGCGAAGACCACGGGCTTTGTCTACTTCTCCGATCCGTTCATAAGGCGCCTGGTCAGTCCGGCGATGAAGATCGGCCAGTTGCGTCGGCTGAAGGTGCGCGCGGAGTTGGAGATGATGAGTGCCGCGGCGCTTCTGTGGAAGCTCGACGGCCATCCCGGAACGCCCGATGCCGGAACGCTGATCGCGCAAGGCTATCTGCCGGGCGACTTCAACGCATCAGGCTATCTCCTCAAGGCGGATCTTTCGGCAGAGTCATCCGACTATGGCGCGCCCGGCAATATGAAGTCGCTGGTTGAAGCGCCCGTATCGCTCGTGACGCCGGGAGAACAAGAGGCCTACACGCAATACGTGCAGAACTACGCCAGATTCTGGCGTCAGTATTTTGACCCGATCGCATTTCGTCTGGAGGATGTGGGTGATGCGGAGATGAAACTGACCACCTTCATCCTCCCGCTGATCGACAGCTCGATCTACAACGGATTGAAGCAGGGATTGCAGGCAGAGCAGGGCGCTCCGTTGAAGATCCCTCAGACCGATCCGAGCCCGGTTCTCTCCCTCTCGCTGAATCTGAACGCCTCTGCGTGCGCGCAATTGTCGCAGGGGTTGTCCATGCTTGTTGGCGATGAGATGGGACCGGCGGCCCCACTGAATCTGGGGCCCTCGCTGCATTTGATCGTGAGCGATCGCGATCCGATCGTGACGTTTGGTGGCGGCGATATTCTCGGAGCCTTTGGTGGCAACTGGATAGGGGGGCGGGGTACGGAGATGATGGCGATTCCGATTGCCCTGTCCGTGCTGACGCGGCCCTGCGAGATCATGATCGAGGCGCAGGATCCCCAGGCGGTTCGCACGGCGCTGCGTCGCATGGTGGATGCATCCCTTTCCCGGACGATGCGCGGCGAGCTGGCGGTGGATGCCTATCGGCAGGCTGATCGTGACGAATGGGTCCTGTCGCTGGGGTTGGAGGGCATGGCGAAGATACGTTTCGGCGTGGGCGTGAAGGACAAGTACGTGGTGCTCCGCAATATGCCGTGGAATTCGCCGGTGAAGCTACTGACGACAACTGATGCGGAACTGGGGGCCGCCGCGCTGGTGGCGTATCCTGAGGCCGGCATCCAGCAGTTTCCGAGCCTCTATATGGCGGCCAAGGAACGCGAGCGTTACGCCGCGCTCCAGGGCAGCATGCATCTCTATCCGCTCTTCCTCTGCGGCGCGAAGTCGGTGGATGAGGCCGGCGCGATGTGCAGCAAGATGTTCGGTTTTGTGCCGGAGCATCCCAAGGGTGGCTCGTGGGCATGGGAGGGCGGCCGCGTCCAAAGCAATGTGTTCGGCGATACCTACGATCCGGTCCAGCCCGCTTACACGCCGCAGTCCGGCGCGTTCGGTGTGTTTGAGGGGATCACCCGGCTGGCCGTGAATCTGCAGTTCGAGCAGGAAGGTCTGCGCGTGGTGACGAGTTGGAAAACGAAGCCCTGAGGCGCGTCCGATTTTATTGCGCATGGCATGGAAAGTGCTGAATCAATAACTGCGCATACTGCGCACAGTCTTGGGAGATAGGTCGAAGCCATGAGAGGGTTTGAATTTTTTACGCACGAGGAAAACAGCGTGGCTGTTGCCTTGGTGATGGGGCAGATAGATGCTGCGGTGGCCGACGATTTCGACGGTAAAATGAAGGCGCTGCTGGAAAAGCCGGATTGCCGGGTCGTTCTTGATTGCCGCGGGTTGACCTACCTCAGCAGTCGCGCGATCGGATTGCTCGTGGGGTTCAGACAGGTTGCAGCCAAGAGCAATGGGCGTTTCGTCCTCTGTAATCTGACGGATAGGTTGATCGAAATCACAACCCCGATTGATCTGACCCGGATGGTGGAAACCTACCCCTCGCGCGCGGCTGCCGTCGCAGCTTTGAGATAATGCCACGCAGCGGGTGCGGGTGGTCAGGTCGGCAAGCCTTCGACATCGAGTTCTTCCCCGAGCATGTGGTCGCCGTCGAAGAGAAACCGTCCCCTGAATTTTCTGAACGCCAGCATGTGGGGGATCCAGACGCGATCGTCCTCCCACATGCGATCGAAAGGGATCTCGTCGATGGGGGTCCAGAGAGGGATGGCCTCGCTGGTCTCCTGCGGCTGGCCGATGCACCCGGTAGCCGTGAAGACGTAGCCTTGGATTGAGAACCCGTCCGTGAACTGGAACATCAGTTCGCCCGCTTCACGCACGCCGGTGGGGGTGACGCAGAGTTCCTCCTGGACTTCGCGGATGGCGGCCTGCAGGGGAGTCTCGCCGGGTTCAAGGCGGCCGCCGGGACCGTTGATCTTTCCCGCGCCCAAACCCTTCTTCTTGTGGATCAGCAAGGCCTGACCGTCACGGAGCACAAAGAGAAGTGTGGCTCGCTCGCGCGGCGTCCAATTTGCCCAGTCAACATCGGATAGGTTTCTCATGGTTCTCTGTGGTAGGGCCCGTTCTTCGAACGGGCCGCTGTAGTTTCGGACGGCTCGGAGAGCCATCCCTACCTCTTCACACGTTGAAATACTTCGCCTTGGGGTGATGGGCGACAAGGGCCGAGGTGCTGATCTCGGGCACGAGCATGTGGTTCTCGGTCAGCGTCACATCGATCTGGTCTGCCTTCACAAGGTCGGCTACCACGGTATTCATCGAAAGATCCGGGCAGGCGGGATAGCCGAAGCCGTAGCGCGAACCGCGATACTTCTGCACGACATAATCCAGCGTGGTGAGAGAGGGGTCCTTGAACCCCATGTCCGCTCTCATGCGGGCGTGCCAGTACTCGGCCAGCGCGTCGGTGAGTTCCACCGCAAACCCGTGCAGGAGGAAGTAGTCCTGGTAACGATTCTTCTCCAGCAGCCGCATGTTCTCCGTCTCAAGGCCCTTGCCCAAGGTGACAATCATGAAGCCGACGACATCCTCGTCGCGCCGGAAGAAATCGGGAATCGAAAGAAACGGGGACTTCTTCTGCCGGGGGAACGTCAATGCGATGGGGTCACCGCCCTCCGGGCGGAACACCTGAAGCACTTCCCCCTCGGCGCGGCAGCGGAAATAGCCGTAAGCGGCGCAGGGCTTGAATAAGCCCGACTCGCGACACTGTTTTTTCATCGCGGCGAGGCGGGGATAAGCCTCGCCATCGAGGATGCGTTGATACTCTTCGGCCGACAAGTTGCCGCGACGGAAACCCCAGCGTCCGCGGATCAGCGCGACGTCATTGAGATAGGGGTAGACCTTTTCGAGATCGATATCCTTCACCACCTGCTCGCCGAGAAACGGCACGACAGGCGGCGGTGACGAGAGGTCGATCTCGATTCGCGGTGCTTCGAACTCGGTGGCAGGCGCCGGGGTCGCCGGTGCCGCAACGGCGCGGTCGAGCTTGCCGGTTTCAGCGAGTTCGCGCATGCGCGCGAGCCCTTCGAACGCGTCCTTGCAGTAGACCACCGGCGCCGAATACGCCGGCTGACACGCATCGGCGACAAAGCCGGGTGTGAGAGCCGCGCCGCCGAGAAAGATCGGAATCCGGATATCGGACGCCTCGAGCGCTTTCATGTTTTCGGCCATGATCGCGGCCGATTTCACGAGCAGACCGCTCATGCCGAGCACGTCTGCCTTGTGTTCGCGGACGGCCTGCATCATGCGTTCGATCGGCACCTTGGTGCCGAGGTTCACCACGGTGAACCCATTGTTGCTGAGAATGATGTCGACGAGATTCTTGCCGATGTCGTGGACGTCGCCGGAGACGGTTGCGATCACCATGGTGCCGCGACCGTTGGCCGACTCATCCTTCTTCATGTGCGGCTTCAGCAGGTCCACCGACTTCTTCATGACCTCGGCGGATTTGAGCACGAAGGGGAGTTGCAGGATGCCGTCGTTGAACAGGCGGCCAACCTCCTTCATGGCCGGCACGAGAATGTTGTTGAGGATATCCTCGGCCGCGCGTGCCTGGAGCAGCGCGGGAATGACCTCGGGCAGGGGTTGCAGTTTGCCCTTGATGACGGATTCGGTGAGGATTTGCTCCGGCGGCCGGTCCTTCTTGTCTTCCGCCGCATCCTGGGCGGCTTCGCCCTCGAAGAAGTGAATGAAGTTGTCGATCGGGTCGCCCTTGCTGCGATCATTTCCCAGCAGCGCGCGAGCCACGGCGATGGCATCGGCCGGCAGGTCATTCAACGGCGCCATGGCGGCGACGTTGATGATGCAGGCATCCATGCCCGCCTTGAGGCATTGGTCGAGGAAGACGGCGTTGAGGACTTTGCGTCCTGCCGGCTTCAGGCCGAAGGAAATATTGGACAGGCCGAGTATGGTCCGCACGCCGGGCAGTTCGGTCTTGATGCGGCGGATGGCCTCGAGCGTTTCCAGTGCGGCGGTACGGAGCGTCTCATCACCGCTGCCGATGGTGAAGGTCAGCGTATCGATGAGCAGGTCCCCGCGGCGCAGCCCGCGGGCTTCGCAGAATTCGACGAGACGCCGCGCGATGGCCACCTTGCGGTCGGCGGTCATGGCCATGCCGGTTTCATCAATCGTCAGGCACACGACGGCGGCGCCGAAACGCCGCGCCATATCTACGATCGCAGCGGCCTTCTCCTCGCCGGATTCGAAATTGATGGAGTTCAGGACTGCCCGCCCGCCATAGAGTTTGAGGGCTGCTTCCATGACGTTGGGCTGTGTCGAATCGATCATCAGCGGCAGCCGGCACTGCTGCGCGGCGTGGGCCACGAAGGTGGTCATGTCGCGTGTCTCATCGCGGCCGGCGTAGGCGGTGCTGAGGTCGAGCACGTGTGCCGCGGCCTCCTCCTGGTCCGTCAGGGTGCCGAAGGCCGCATCGTAATTGTCGGCCAGCAAGGCATCGCGGAATTTTTTCGAGCCGGTGGCGTTGGCGCGTTCGCCAACGTAGAGCGGGCGCGGCTCCTGCGCGAGATCCATCGGATTGAACACGCTGGACACCTGTTCAAGCGGCCGAACGGTACGGGCGGGCGCGGCAAATTCACCGAGTTGCGTGCGCAGCTCGCGTATGTGGTCGGGCGTTGTGCCGCAGCAGCCGCCGACGACGTTGAGTCCGATCTCGCGCGCCAGGGTGGTCAGCTTGGAGGCGAACTCGGCCGGACCGAGCGGGTACTTGGCGCCTTCGGGTGTCAGGATCGGCAATCCTGCGTTGGGCATGCAGGCGATGAGGCCGGGCCAATTCGCGGCCAGGTAGTCGAGATGGATGCGCATGGCCTCCGGGCCGGTGGCGCAGTTGAGGCCAAGGATGTCGATGGGATAGGGCGTCAGCGTGGCGACGACGGCCGCGATGCTGGACCCGATGAGAAGGGTTCCGGTTTGCTCCACGGTGACGGAGACGTAAAGGGGAACTTTTCGGGAGCGGCCGACGACCTTGTCATAGGCCGCGAGGCCAGCCTTGATCTGGAGCAGGTCCTGACAGGTTTCGAGGAGGAGGCCATCCGCGCCCCCGTCCAGCAGACCCTCCATCTGCTTTTGCAGGCCATCGCACAGCGTATCGAAACTGATTTGGCCGAGTGTCGGCAGTTTGGTGCCGGGGCCGATGGATCCGAACACAAAGCGGGGCTGGCCCGGCTTGGAGAACTCGTCGGCTGCCTCCCGGGCCACGCGTGCGGCGGCGCGGCTGATTTCGAAGGCGCGTGCGGAGAGATCGTACTCGCCGAGTGTGACGGGGGATGAGCCGAAGCTGTTGGTTTCCACGGCGTCGCTGCCGGCCGCGAAGTAGGCACGGTGGATATCACGGATGATATCCGGGGCGGTGACGCAGAGCAGTTCATTGCAGCCATCCTTGCCCTGCCAGGCGGACGGCGGCACGGAGCGCGCCTGGATTTGGGTCCCCATGGCCCCATCCATGACCAGCGCGCGTTTTCGAATTTGTTCCAGTAGTGTCACGATAGCAACATGTTCCATCATTCCCGCAACCTTGCGGAAGTGGAGTGGAATGTAGCACATCGGGCAGGCAATGCCAGCATCGAGTCCGGTTCTGCGTGTCATAGCGGGGGGAGGGCGCCTTGACCGTATCTTCCCGGAGACGTACGATAAAAAGGTAGGAGCGTTGCGGTCGAAGGGGAGGAATAGGCTTATGAATGCCACCCGACACCTCGCTTTCGTTGGGGTTCTGTTGCTTTTGATCTGCGGCACATTCGCCCAGGTCCCTACGGGAGCTGCGCTCGATTACCTGATGGCCTCCCTGCAAAGTGGCGAGCCCGCCCGCATTCAAGAGGCCGTGGATGGGTTGAGCCGTTCCGGATCTGCCGTCGTTCCCCCTGTTGCCGCCCAATTGGAAAATCGGCAGCCCGCGGTCCGAATCGGGGCTGCACAGATTCTTGGCAACATTGCAGACGTAAGCTCGGTTGAGCCGTTGGTCTCGGTCCTGACGACGGACACCGACAAGCATGTGCGCATAGCTGCGGCCAAGGCCCTGGGTCACATCAAAGATCCCCGTACGGTCAATGCCTTGATCTATGCCGCGCGCAGCGATGAGCCTGACATCGATATTCGGGAAGCGGCGCTGCTGGCGCTCGGTGAGCAGGGAAGTTCCGAGGCAGTCTATTTCCTGGTGCGTACGCTACGGCTGGACTTTGACCCCAACGTGGTGGATGCGGCTTCGGTTGCGCTGGAGCAACTGACAGGCGAGCATTTTGGAGCGGATCATCGGCAGTGGATGCAATGGATTAAAGAGAAGCATCCCGAGTGGTTGAATGATGTGATGGAAGGTAAACCCAATTACGCGCTGATGGCGATGATCATTCTGATTGTCGTCAGTTTTTGCGGGCTGAGCGTCTACATGGCGATCAGCAAGTTGAGGGCCAGGCAGTGAGAACCGCTCTGTCCATGGGTGTGATGGCCCTGCTTGTTGCCTCTGCGCCGGGTGACACTTTGAAACTCAGTACGGGCCGTGTCGTCACGGGCAAGGTGACGCAGGTCTCGGGGAGCATTATCGAGTTTCGAGTCGGGAACCGCGTGACGTTCTACAGCCTCAGCAATCTCGACCCATCCGAGCGGGCCCGGTTTGGTGGTGGCGCTCCTGCGGCCAAGCCGGTCGCGCAACCCGCATCGGCCTCTGCCGCGCCGAGGTCGGCCACCACGGCGCCCTCTGCGGTTGAATCGGCGCGTCCCGCCCGGTCGTCGTCAGTCTCGCGGGGGCCGGCCGATCGTGCCCTTGCGCGGGCGTTGGCGGACGGGGATGCTGCAGCCGCTCTTGCCGCATTGGCCGCGGATGCCGGTCAGGCCAATGGAGCCGGTTATCACGACCGATCCGGTTTGTGCGAAGTCATCGCCCTCCACATGGACGATGTGGCGGAGCGTATGATCTCCATGGGGTCGGATGTCAACGTGAAGGGCGCCGGCGACAAGACTCCGCTGCACTGGGCGGGTCGCGAGAACAACGCGAAGATCGCGCAGTTGCTTCTATCGAAGGGGGCTTCCGTTGCGGCCTTGGATGATCGTCGCCGTACGCCGCTGCATTCGGCTGCCGGGCAGGGCAGCGTGGCGGCGGGCGAGGTCCTCATCGCTGCGGGAGCCGACGTCAACGCGAAGGATCAAGATGGCATCACGCCTCTGCATGCCGCAGCCGGCCTGGGGTCGATGGATGGCTACATTCCGGCGCAGCAGTATGCCAAGTCGACGGGCTATCCCGACATGGTGAAGTTGCTGCTGGAGAGGGGTGCGGATCCCAACGTGGCCGACAGCGTGGGGGGCGCTACGCCGCTACATTTCGCGGCGGGCGCGGGGAATGAACAGAGCGTCGAGTTGCTGTTGGCGGCCAAAGCGTATGCAGGCGCAGCGGACGGTGATGGATTCCTGCCGATTCACCGCGCCGCGGAAACCGGCTCTGTTGCCGCTGTAGCGGCTTTTGTGTCGATCGGCTTCGACGCGGACACGCCGACCAAGAGCGGCATCCGGCCGCTGCATCTGGCTGCGGGAGGCGGGCATCTGGCGCTCGCCAGTTTCCTCCTGGACCGCCGTGCCAATCCCAATGCCCTGGCCCCGTATTACCGGGCGGGGTTCTTTGACCATTATGCCCAGACGGCCGAATCGCCTCTCCAATACGCGGCCCGCAACGGTCATCGTGAGATGTGCGAGCTGCTGCTGCAGCGGGGAGCCGACATCACGCAACGTGATGGAAGCGGAGCCAATGTATTGTTCGACGCGATGAGGGCGAACGTTGGCGAGACACCGGATCCCGCCTACGGGTTGATTTGCTTTCTCGTGGCGAAGGGCGCTGACATCAACTGCCAACGAACGGGTGATGGGGCCACGCCGCTCCTGCTGGCGATCGACTCGAAGATCAGGGATCGTTCGCTCAATGTGGTCAACTTCCTGCTGGATCAGAAGGTCGACGTCAACCTGGCCTATCGAAACGGCGTGACGCCCTTACACGGTGCCGTGAGCAAAGGCTGGGACGATGTGGTGGAGCGCATGCTGAAGATGGGTGCGGATGTTTCGGCCGTTGACGGGCGGTATCAGACGGCCCTGCATCTGGCTGCTGCAGCGGGCAATGATCGAATTGCCGAAGCGCTGCTGAAGAGCGGCGCGGACGTGAACGCGAGGGATGACAAAGCCAATACGCCACTGCACTTGGCGGCGAAGACAGGCAGGCGTTCTCTTTGCGAGTTGCTTCTGCGGTATGGCGCCAAGGCCAACACGACCAACAAGGACGGCAAGATGCCGTTCGACGTGGCCCGCGAGGCCGGACGGCAAGATGTCATCTTCCTCCTGCAGGATGCGGCGTCACGCTGAGTTTTTCCCCGACGTACTCTTGACCTTGCTCCCCGCGTGATGGATGTTCCTGCGGTGAAGGAGAACGGTATGAGCGAAAAGCAATCCAAGGGCTCGGTGGAAATTCTGCTCTCCAAGGCGGTGGGTCTCGCGGCGCTGGTGAACTACCAGGCGGGGGCGGTGGTGAGCAAGACCGTCATAGCGAAGAAGGCTGGCACGGTCACCGTGTTTGCGTTTGACCGCGGGCAGGGGCTCAGCACCCACTCGGCGCCTTTCGATGCCCTCGTGCAGATTCTCGACGGAGAGGCGCGCATTACGATTGCCGGAAAAGGCATGAACGTGAAGAAGGGCGAGATGATCATCATGCCCGCTGACAAGCCCCATGCGCTCAAGGCCAACAAGCGATTCAAAATGATGTTGGTCATGGTGAAATCATGAGCGGGTTCTTGCAGCTTCTGTTGATTGTTCTGGGGTTCCTGGGCGTGTGTTACCTGGTGCTGGCGATTGCACTGGGTTTTCGCGAAAAGCGGCACGGGTCATGTTGCTGCTCTTCGTCGCCGGACGGGAAGGGGAAGCCGGACGGGTCATGCTGCAAGGACGTTCGGAAGAATCCGTCAGTCTGAGTTACTGGCGGGCCCTGTAGCCGGTTCGCGTCTCAAATCCCGGGGTTGCTTTTTCGATGAAGGTTCCGTCTTCCTTGCGGATGATGAACAACGCTTCGATTCCCGGATAGGTCTTGAGCAGCCAGTCGTAACCCTCCTGCGCGCCCAATGCGTACAAGGTCGTGGCTATGCCGTCCGCTGTCATGCAGTCATCGGCCACGACGGATACGCTGGCGAGGTTGTGGGTGATGGGCCGGCCCGTGCGGGGATCGAGGATGTGCGAAAAACGATGGCCCTCCTCATCGACGAAGAAATTCCGGTAGTCGCCCGAGGTGGCGACGGCGCATCCTGAGATTTCCAGCACAGCCTCGATGGCCTCGCCGGGCAGGGCATCGGGATCGGGCACCTCGACACCGACCCGCCACGGTCCGCCCTTGTCTTTGTGACCAAAGGCCACGACCTCTCCACCGATTTCCACGAAGAAGTTCTTCAGCCCGTGGTCGAACATCACCCGGGCCACCTCGTCAACGCCGTAGCCCTTGGCCACTGCGCTGAGGTTGAGCTGAAGGCCGGGCACGTCCTTGCGGATGGCCGTTTCCCCTGCCATGGACAGATGTTCGCAGCCGATATCGGGCATGGTTTTGTCGATCTCTTCCTGGCTGGGAGCTTTGGTTACCCGGCCGGCCGGGCCGAAACCCCAAAGGTTGATCAGGGGGCCGAGGGCGGGATCGAACACGCCGCCCGATTTCTCGTGGAGATCGATGGCGAACCGGACGACGCGCGCAAACGGGGCCGAAATGGTGAAGGGTTCTGTCGATGTGCTCTTGTTAAACCGGGAGATCTCGCTATCCGGGATATAGTGGGACATCTCGCGGCTGACTTCGACGAGGCGGGCAGAGATCGCGGTTTGAAGCGCCTTGAGTTCCTTCATGCTCATGTGCGCATCGGCGATGCGCATGGAGTAGGTGGTGCCCATGGTCTCACCGGTCCAGTGGATATCGGCCGGGGCGCGCGCATCGCGCAGCCATGTGAAGACGGCAAATGCGACGACAACGGCGAGCACCCAGAGGGTCTTCCAAGGATGGAACCGGCGTGGCTGGATCATCATATATGCAAACCGTTTCTCTTGGCGCGCGGATCAGAACTCGTCAAAAGCGATCATGTCCTTCTCGACGCCGAGATCGTAGAGCATCTTGTTGACGGCGGCGATCATGGGCGGGGGCCCGCAGAGATAGAACTCGATTTCGGTCGGGTCGTCATGGTTCTTGAGATAGTTCTCGAGCACGACATTGTGGATGAACCCGGTCGGTCCCTTCCAGTTGTCTTCGGGCAGCGGCTCGCTAAGCGCCACGTGGAAGCTGAAATTGGGGTTTTCCCGGGCGATCTTTTCGAAGTCTTCCTGGTAGAACATTTCACGCAGTGAGCGGGCGCCGTACCAGAAGCTGACCTTGCGTTTTGTTTTGCGTGTCCGGAAGAGATCCAGAATGTGGCTGCGAAGCGGGGCCATGCCGGCGCCGCCGCCGATGTAGACCATTTCCCGTTCCGTTTCCTTGGCGAAGAACTCGCCGAACGGTCCGCTGAGCCACACCTTGTCGCCGGGCTTGAGGCCGAAGATATAGGACGAGGCGATGCCGGGCGGGGCATCCATCTTCGGGGGTGGGGTGGCGATGCGGACGTTGAGCATCACGATGTTGCCCTCGGCCGGGTAGTTCGCCATGGAGTAGGCACGGAAGCAGGGCTCCGTGCTACGGGCCTTCAGATCCCAGAGTTTGAAGTGATCCCACGCGTCCCGAAACTTCGGATCGATGTCGAAATCGCGGAAGGCGAGTTCGTACTTGGGAATATCAATCTGGATGTAGCCGCCGGCGCGGAACGGGAGGTTCACCCCGGGGTCCAGATCGATCGCGAGTTCCTTGATGAACGTTGCCACATTCCGATTCGAGCGGACCGTGCCCTGGAATTTCTTGATCTCCAAAATGTCCTGGGGAACGCGAATCTTGAGGTCGCGCTTGACCTTGACCTGGCAGGCCAGCCGGAGGCCCTCCTTGGCCTGGACCTTGGAAATGTGACCCGTTTCTGTGGGCAGAATGCTGCCGCCGCCGTCGAGCACGGTGCACTTGCACATGGCGCAGGTACCGCCACCGCCACAGGCGGAGGGAAGAAAGATTCTTTCGGATGCCAGCGAGGACAGCAGGGTCGAACCGGAATCCACCTTCAACACCCGGCCGCCGTCATTGATATCGATGGCGACCGCGCCGCTTGGTGCCAGGCGCTTCGACGCCAGCATGAGGCCGATCACAAGCACGAGAATGAGGCCCGTGAATACTGTGGTGCTGCTCAATATGTATATCGCGGTTTGCGGCATGGTGGTCGTCTAGAGATTGATGCCCGAGAAACACATGAACGCCATGGCCATCAGGCCGGTGATGATCATCGTAATGCCGAGACCGCGGAGGCCGGGCGGGATGTTGGAGTAGCGCAGCTTCTTGCGGATCGCCGCCATGGTGACGATCGCGAGAGCCCAGCCCGCGCCGGATGAAAAGCCGTACACCAGAGATTCGCTGAAGTTGTAGTTACGTTCCATCATGAACAGCGAGCCGCCGAGGATCGCGCAGTTCACCGTGATCAGCGGAAGAAAGATGCCGAGCGTCTGGTAGAGCGGCGGGAAGAAGCGGTCCATGATCATCTCGACCAGTTGGACCAGCGACGCGATAACAGCGATAAAGCAGATGAAGCTCAGAAACGACAGGTCCTGGTTGGCCAAGGCGGGGATGTGCGTCCAGGCCAGTGCGCCCGGCTCGAGCAGGAAGTGCTTGATCAGCCAGTTGGCGGGTACGGTGATGAACTGGACGAAGATCACCGCCATGCCCAAACCGGTCGCGGCTTCCATGCGTTTGGAGATCGCGAGGAACGAGCACATGCCGAGGAACGTCGCGAGCAGGATGTTCTCGATGAAGATGGATTTTACGGCCAAGTTCAGGAGTTCCATGGTCATGCCTCCTCGAACTTTTTAGTGATGCTGCGCTGCACCCAGATCAGGGCACCCAGTGCGAAAAACGCGCCGGGAGCGAGCAGCATCATGCCGTTGTTCATATAACCCGAGCCGTACAGGGCCGAGGGGATTACGCGCAGGCCGAACCATGTTCCGGCGCCGAGAATCTCGCGGGCCGAGGCGACCAGAAGCAGGACCAGGCTGTACCCCAAGCCATTGCCCAGGCCGTCGAGGAACGATGGGACGGGCGGATTCTGCAGGGCATAGGCCTCGGCGCGGCCCATAACGATGCAGTTGGTGATGATCAGGCCGACGAAGACACTGAGTTGGCGGCTGATGTCGAACGCGTAGGCCCGCAGAAACTGATCGGCCACGATCACCAGCGTGGAAATCACGGCCACTTCCACGATCATCCTGATCTTGTTCGGGATGGCGTTGCGCAGCAGGGAGATGGCGAGGTTCGAGAAGGCGGTGACGAGGGTCAGCGCGAGGGCCATGACCACGGCGGTTTCCATTTTCACGGTGACGGCCAGCGAGGAGCAAATGCCGAGAATCTGGATGGTGATCGGGTTGTTCTCCGACAACGGGTCAAGCAGCGTCTTCTTTGTGTTGCTGTCCATCAGGCATCAGCCCTTCCTAATACCCGTAAAATACTTGTCGTAGTTTTCAAGGTCCTGGTTGATGAAATGGTTCAATCCCTTGCCGGTCAGTGTGGCGCCGGAGATGCCGTCGACCGCATGGTCGTTGCCGTCGGGGTACTTGTCGGTGACCTTGCCCTTCACGACTTCCAGCCGCAGAAGTTTCCCGTTTTCAAACACTTTCTTGCCCTTGAATTCGGCCTGGAACTTGTCGGTGCTGATTTCGCCGCCGAGGCCCGGAGTCTCGCCATGCCGGTAGAAGGTGATGCCGATCACGGTGCTCAGATCGCGATCGAGCGCGAGATAGCCGTAGATGGTTGACCACAGGCCCTTGCCGGAGACGGGGAACGCGTACTTGGATATTTCCCCGCCGTCCTTCCATATGTAGAGCGGCAGCTTGAGTTTGTGGGCCAGCTCGTCGGGCGTGATCTGGCTGCTGGTGACGCCCGGCAGCACCTTGCCGGTGGCGGCGTCGAGGACCACTTCGGTGATGTGGTCGGCGAAAATCTTCTCTACCTCGTCGCCGGAGATGCGTTTGCCCTGCGCATCGGCGAGCTGCACGCCGAGCGCCTTGAGCACGTTCATCTTGCGATCCAGCTCCACCTCGCGGTCCTGCCGCGCCTTGAGCAGGGACGATGTAGCCGAGAGCGCGATGCTGCATGCCACGCAAACCGCGGCGGCAAACAGAATGGTATAGGTGTCGCCCTTACGCATGGCTCAACACCCCCGTCCACTTTGCGCGCCGCTTGATGTGTACTTGGAGCACGACGTGATCGATCAGCGGAGCCATGATGTTGCTGAAGATGATCGCCAGCATGTTGCCCGCGGGATATGCAGGGTTGAAGCTGCGGATCGTCACGGTGAGGAAGCCGACGAGGAATCCATAAATCCATTTGCCGGTGGTTGTGGCGGCGGCGGAGACGGGGTCCGTCGCCATGAACACGATGCCGAAGAATAGGCCGCCCATCGCGAGGTCGTAGTAGAAGGGCAAGTCCAAAGCGGGGCTGACGGCGCGCACGGAGGCCGGCATTGAGTTCACGGCGAAAGCCGTGACGGCCGTGCCGAGGATACCGCCGGCGATGATGCGCCAGGAGCCGATGCCCGAGAAGACAAGTATGACCACGCCGAGCAGGACGCAAATGACGGAGGTCTCGCCGATGCTGCCGGGCTCGAGGCCGATGATCATGCTCTTCAGTGTGAACCCGGCGTTCGACAAGGCCTGGATCACGGGCGTGCCGGCGGGGGCGGCTTTGGCTGCGGCCAGCGAGGTCGCGCCAGAGAAGCCGTCCGCCGTGTGGCTCCAATCGCGCACGACTGCCCACACCTTGTCGCCCGAGATTTGCGCCGGGTAGGCGAAGTAGAGGAAGCAGCGCGCGGTCAGTGCCGGGTTGAGGATATTGAAGCCCGTGCCGCCGAAGATTTCCTTGCCCACCACGATACCGAACGAGATACCCACGGCCACCTGCCAGAGCGGAATTGTCGGCGGAAGCGTCAGCGGGAACAGCAGACCGGTGACGAGGAAGCCTTCGTTGATCTCGTGTTTGCGGACGATGGCGAAGAGTACTTCCCAGAATCCACCGACGGCATAGGAGACAAAGATGATCGGCAACACGATCTGCGAGCCGCGGAGCAGATGGGTGATCCACGTGGCGCCCTGAACCATGTTGACGGTGTTGTACATGTAGCCCGCGTTGAAGATGCCCCAGAGAGTGCAGGGGATGAGGGCAATCACGACGAACATCATCGTGCGCTTGATATCCAGTCCGTCGCGTATGTGCGGCGCGCCGGTGGTCACATCGGGCGGTGTCAGCGCGAAGGTGTCCGCCGCTTCGAAGATGGCGAAGAACAAGTGGAACGGGCCGCCCTTTTCGAAAAGGGGGCGCATCCTGCCGTGCACGCGCTCCACAAGTTTGACCATGAACTTCACGACTAAATTCCTTCCTTCTCCACATCGTCCAGCCCCTGCCGGATGATGTCGACGAGGTCCATCTTCGACGGACACACAAAGGCGCAAAGCGCAACATCCTCGGGGGCGACTTCCAGCAGGCCGAGTTTGACGGCCTCATCGGTGTCGTGCGCGAGGATTGCGCGGACCAGGTAATCCACCATGATGTTCATCGGCATGAACTGGTCGTAGAGCCCGGTCAAAACCATCGTGCGCTTGCTGCCGTGCGTATTGGTGCCGAGCGACCAGGTAGCCTTGGGTCTGAGCCAGCGGGAGAGGAATGTGCGCGACTGGCTGAACACGGTCAGGCCCGGCATGATCCAGCCCAGGTAGTGACGCTCGCGGTCCTCGGGCAGCACCGTGATGGCCGTATCGAGAAAATGCAGCGAGGCGTCCTGCGGGATTGCGCAGCCGCCCAGCACATCGCCCAAGATCACACGCTGCTCGCCGGATTCAAGCCGGCCGTCGAGCAGGGCTTGGAGAGATTCGCCGACGCGGACGCGGTAATGCTTGCGGGCGTTCTCCTTCACGCCCGGGCCGCCGAGCGAAACAATGCGGTCGGCGGGAATCGCGCCCTCGGTCAGCAGCCGCCCGATCTGCGCCACGTCCGCCGCCTTCACGGTCCAAACGATCTCGTGCGGTTTCACCGGATCGAGATAATGAATGTGAACGCTGGTATTACCGGAGGGGTGGGGGCCGTCGAAGTAGTGGATGCTGACATGTTGCGCGGCGGTCAGGGCGGGGGACAGTCCCTCGGCCTTGCCGTCGAGGCAAAGGAATACCTTGCCGGTGGTCAGGCGGGTCAGCGCATTCAGCCCGGCCTGAAATGCGGTTTCATACCCCTTGATCGCGACGTTCGCGTTGGCTTGGAACGGCGCGGTATTCATCGCGTTGACGAAAATGGATTTAGGCTTTGCGGCCGGGTCGGCCATCTTCAGGAACGGCCGCTGGCGGACGAGTGCGAGAAGGCCGGTGTCGAGGAGGATGCCGAGGATCTGGTCGTGGGCAAGGCTGAGAACCTGCTCGGCCGCATATTTCGGGAACGTCTCAACGGACTCGTTCTTGGCGGTCTCGACGACAATCCTCTCAATCACGCGCCGTTCGCCGACGACGATGGATTTGACGGTTCCGCCGGCAGGCGAGCGGAACTTCATGGCCTCGTTTTTCTTATTAAGGAATAGTGGCGAACCACGTTTGACTTGGTCGCCCTCCTTGACGAGGAGGCGGGGCTTGATGCCGAAATCCGTGGGGTACACGGTGATGAGGCCGGACGGTGTCACGTCAGCCGTTTCCGGTTGCGGCGCACCTGCCAGCCGGATATCCATGCCCTTCCTGATTCGAATATGACTCGAGCCGTTCATTTCACAGCAGAACAAGGGAAATACGCCGCAAAAAAGTTGACTAAATGTACTAGGTTGGACCCAAAAGTCAACGGACGCGCATCCTTCCAATCCTTGGAAAATCCGCACTGCTGCGCCGCCGCCCTGACGGCGAAACGGGCTTTGAGGTCGTATCTGATGCCCCGTTCTATTCGTGCATCATGTCGAAGAACGCAACGTAGTCGTCGGGGTTCGAACTTTCGCGCACCTTGATGGCGTCGCGCGGATGTTCGTTAAGGACGCCGGTGATCATGTAGGGGATGCTGTAGCCCCAGTCCATTTCCTTGCGCATGGGCAGGATGGTGTCCTGCGCGCACTGCAGGATGGCGCGTTCCTTGTACTTGGGGTTCTTGAGGAAGCTGAGCAGGAGTTCCATGTGGCAATTCCCGGCCCCACGGCCGAGACCCATGATAGTCGCATCCAGGCGGGTGGCTCCCTTGATGATCGCGGCGATCGTGTTCGAGAACGCCAGCTGCTGGTTGTTATGGGTGTGCACGCCGATTTCCTTCTTGTGGCCTTTCCCGGCGTTCATGAAGCGGTCCACGAGGTCGTCGATTTGTTCGCCGTAGAGCGAGCCGTAGCTGTCCACGATGTACAGGACGTCGACCGGACTCTTGGCCACGACCTCGAGCGCCTTGTCCAATTCGAACTCCGGCACGGTGGAGATGGCCATGAGGTTCAGCGTGGTTTCGTAGCCCTTGTCGTGCGCGTCGACGATCATATCGATCGCCGTCGGGATCTGGTGCACGTAGCAGGCGACGCGGATGCAGTCGATGACGCTCTGGTCTTTCGGGAGGATGTCTTCCTTGAAGTCGGTGCGCTCGGCGTCGGCCATGACGGAGAGTTTGAGGTCGGTGTCGTTGTCGCCCACGATCTTGCGGACGTAGTCCTCGTCGCAGAACTTCCACGGGCCGTGCTCGTCGGTCTTGAAGATCTTCTTCGATGCCTTGTAGCCGAGTTCCATGTAGTCGACGCCGGCGGCCACGCAAGCCTGGTAGACTTTTCGGACGAAGTCGTCGTTGAACTTGTGGTCGTTCATGAGCCCGCCGTCCCGCACGGTGCAGTCGTGGACCTTGATTTCGGGGCGGAAAGTCACCCACTCTGCGCTCTGGAATTTGTCTTTCTTCGGCATCGTACGCTACTCCTGTTGATTTCCCCGCTGAGGGGGTGAATGAAACTACAGAGAGACGGATATCTCAAGAACTTAGCGGGGCGCTGTTTCCGGTCAGCTTCACGCACTGGCTCAACGCCGGGTGCAGGTCGCGGGTTACGTAGACGTCCCAGGCGGCGCGGACTTTGGGCCATGAATCGAGTCCGGCGCGCGCGGCTGCGAGCAGGTCGTTGATGGTTTGGACGGGATCGATGTTCTCGGGCAGCTTCACGCGGACGGCCGTCGTCTTGTCGCGTGCCTCGTCGAGGCCGAGCGTCTTGCCGGCGGATTCCGTATCGCCATGGGCATCGAGGATGTCGTCGGCAAGCTGGTAGGCGGTGCCGGCGAGATACCCGGTCTCTTGAAGAGCGTCGTTCAGGGCGGGGTCCGAGCCCCCGGCCGCATAGGCCGCAAACGCGAAGAGGGCGCCGGTTTTCCGGCGCGCGATGTTGACGCAGGCATTCCAGTCGGCGAGTTGCCCGCGCGAGACGAGTTCCTGTTCGGATTCGGCCTCGCAGACTTCGCCGGTCAGCCGGATGATCACGGGAAGGAGTCGCCCGTCTTCCACGGGGGTGACGAGTTCGAGAGCCTTGAACAACAGAAGATCGCCGAGAAGAATCGCGGCGGGGATCCCTTTGTCCACCCAGAACGACGGCGCGCCCCGACGGAGGAATCCGCCGTCGATCACGTCGTCGTGCAGGAGGCTCGCAGCGTGAATGAGTTCCACGGACGCGGCGGCGCGGAGGAGCGAGGAATAATCCGCGCCCGACGCGGGGCCGACGCGGAGGATGAGCCGCGAGCGCAACATCTTGCCGGTGCCGAACAGGCTCTTGCAGTCGGAGAGTGCGGAATAGAGCGGTGTCTCGGCCAGGCAGCCCGCCATCAGCTTGCGCACCTCGTCGAGGTGCTGCTCCAGCAGGGAGTCGGAAGATGTGCTGCCGTGTGCGCTCATGCCTGCAACCTACAAGAGGGCGGGGGCAGCGTCAACTGCAGGGGATCAACTCCTGAATCACCTTGTAACAGCACCCGGGCGGTTGTATTCATCGGGGAGAGTGAGCAAGCCTGTGGACAACCCATTCAAGGACTTGATCGTGGCCCTCTGTGCCAGCGGAGTGGATTATATCGTCGCTGGAGGGGTTGCTGCTATTCTTCATGGCGTTCCCCGGGTGACTCTTGATTTGGACATCTCCGTGGACATGCGTCCGGAGAATGTCCGGCGGCTTATTCAGACCATGTCTGAACTGGGACTCGTGCCCCGCGCTCCCGTGCCCCCCGAAACGCTTCTTCATCCTGAAGCCGTCGAGAAGATCATCAAGGACAAGGGTGCGTTGGTGTTCACCTTCATTGCCCCGAATGACGCCTTGCGCCACGTTGATGTTTTTCTCACCCGGGAATTGTCGTATGCGGCACTCATTCCAGAATCATCCCTGCGGAAACTGGATGGACATGACGTGCGCGTGGTTTCGGCAAAGCATCTGCTGCGCCTTAAGCAAGCCATACGACCGCCAAGGGATAAGGACCTTCTGGATATTGCCACGCTGAAAAAGATCGTGGAGCGGCAAGATGACTGAGAAGAAGCACGAGTGGACCGTGCGCGAGATACTGGACGCGGTGAACCGGGCTTCACCGCGCGACTTCGATGGTCACGTCGATTTCATGAAGCTGAGCTTCGAGAAACAGTTGCTCTGGATTTCACGCTCCGCCCGGATGGCTCTTGAGCATTCCGACGCATCCGGCCGCGACAAGGTTGAGGGCGTTCGCTGAATGCCGTGAATCGGCTCTTCTGCTCATCCCCCTTGTCTATCGTCCCGATACGGGGCATATTGTCCCTCCACTTGAGGAGATACACATGGAACCGTTGAAACCGCTGGCAGGCTACAAGGCATCGAAGGGTCCCGTCGTCTTGATGATCATGGACGGGGTGGGCATCGGCAAGTTCGAGGAGGGCGACTACGTCCGTGCGGCTTCGACGCCGAACATGAAATGGCTCCGCGAGAACGCGGTCTATACCACGCTCAAGGCTCACGGCACGGCGGTCGGTATGCCCAGCGACGAGGATATGGGCAACAGCGAGATCGGTCACAACGCGATCGGCTGCGGCCGCGTATTCGATCAGGGCGCCAGCCTCGTCAACAAGGCCATTGCATCCCGCTCGCTGTTCGAAGGCGAGACGTGGAAGGAATTTGTCCAGAATTGCATTCAGCACGGTTCGACGCTGCACTTCCTGGGGCTGTTCTCCGACGGCAATGTGCACAGCCATATCAATCATCTTGAGGCGATGCTGGCCGAAGCGAAGGCCGAGGGCGTGAAGAAAGCGCGTGTCCACCTTCTGCTCGACGGACGCGATGTGCCGCCGCAATCGGCGCTGGTGTTTGTCGATAGGCTGGAGGCCTTCCTCAAGGACATGAACGCGGGCGGTGCGGTGGATTACGCCATCGCCTCCGGCGGCGGCCGCATGAAGATCACCATGGACCGTTACGAAGCGGACTGGCACATGGTGAAGCTCGGCTGGGATACTCACGTCAAGGCCGAAGGACCGCAGTTCGGTTCTGCACGCGAGGCGATCGAGAAGGCCCGCGCCGAGAATCCGGGCGTGATCGATCAGGACCTGCCGCCGTTCGTCATCGTGCGCGACGGAAAGCCCGTGGGTCCGATCGTCGAAAACGACAGCGTGATCTTCTACAACTTCCGCGGTGACCGCGCGATCGAGATCAGCCGCGCGTTTGAGGACGAGAGTTTCGACAAGTTCGAGCGCGGGCCGCGGCTGAACGTGAAGTTCGCCGGCATGATGCAGTACGACGGCGATGCCAAGATTCCGGCCAAGTATCTCGTCCCGCCGCCGGGCATTGACCGCACCATGGGTGAGTATCTCGTTGCCAGCGATGTCCGCCAGATGGCGATCAGCGAGACACAGAAGTTCGGTCACGTGACGTATTTCTTCAACGGCAACCGGTCCGGCAAATTTGACGAGGCGATGGAGGATTATGTGGAGGTCGCATCCGACCGCGTTCCGTTCGAGCTACGGCCGTGGATGAAGGCTGCCGAAATCACCGACAAAGTCATCGAGGCGCTGCATCGCAAGCGCAACAAGTATCGCTTCATCCGGCTGAACCTGGCCAACGGCGACATGGTCGGGCACACGGGGATTTTCGAGGCGGTACGCATTGCCGTCGAGACCGTGGATCTCTGTTTGGGCCGAATTGTCCAGGCGGTACGCGACGTCGGCGGCATCCTGGTGGTTACGGCCGATCATGGAAACTCGGACGACATGTATGAACATGAGAAGAAGACCGGAGCGGTGGTGATGGATCCGCGCACGGGACAACCCAAGGCTCGGACCGCGCACTCGCTCAACCCGGTGCCGTGCTATATCTATGATCCCGCGGGTCTGTCGAAGGTTCGGCTGGCGCCGGGCGCCGCAGCCACGGAAAAGGGGCCGAGCTTCGGCATCGCCAACCTGGCGGCGACCTGCATCAAGCTGCTGGGCTTCGAGCCGCCGGCGGATTACACGCCCAGCATCGTCGATGTGGGGTAGGGATAGACTTTGGAGTGCGGCGGCTTGACGCCGCTCTGTTCTTGCGGTCCGTCAAGCCGGACCGTGACAAAGCGCTGTCGAGCCAGCGCACTCCACACAAATCATTCCGGCGGCTGTTTCCCGGCCTTCCTGATGATCTCTTTGGCCCGCTCGGTATGGTGCGGGTAGAGGTCGGCCGGAACGGATCCTTTCCCGAGGGCTTTGTAGACCATGTACCGCGCGCACATGGAATTGTTCCCGCGGCAGTAAAGGCCCTTGAAGAGGTCCGCGTGATCGGGCATATCGGGCATGTTGTCGTTGAAGAACGGGCAGATCTTGAGCTTTTCGCACTCGGACATGGCGCCCTCCCTCCCGGCCACCGCGATCTGTTCAGCAGCCACGCGTAACGGCTATCTTCCCTCAAAAACATACACCCCGCGCAGGCGGATGTCACGGGACGAGGAACCGATTTGGAATTCGAACTCGCCCGGTTCCGCGAACCAGCGCTTGCGGTTGATGTCGTAGTATGAAAGCGAGTCGGTATCGAGCGTAAGGGTAATGGTGGCCATCTCGCCGGGCTGCAATCTGACCTTGCGGAAGCCCTTGAGTTCCCTGGTCGGACGCTCGACAGCCGACTGCACATCATGCACGTAGAGTTGCGCCACCTCGGCGCCCGCGCGGGTCCCGGTGTTGCGCACATCGAACGTCACGTTGATCTTCAGGCGATTGCCGCTGGTGTCGGGTTCGATGCGGAGGTTGTCGTACTCGAACGTGGTGTACGACAGGCCGTGACCGAAGGGGAAGAGCGGTTCGACGTTCTTCGTATCGAAGAAACGATAGCCGACCCAGATGCCTTCCTCGTAACGTACGACGCCGTTATGTCCGGGAAAGTTCGCCTGCGACGGGTAATCCTCGAGCTTCTTCGCGAATGTATCGGGCAGCTTGCCAGAAGGATTCACATCGCCGAAGAGGACGCGGGCGACCGCATCGCCACCCATTTCGCCGGGGTACCAGGCCTCGACGATGGCGGGCACCTGATCGATCCACGCCTGCATGTCGATGGGGGTGCCGTTGATCAGAACGACGGCGGTGCGCGGATTCGCGGCGGCGACGGCTTGGATCAGCTTGTTCTGATTGCCGGGGAGTGCGAGCGTATTACGGTCGACGCCTTCGCCTTCGAACTTGGGTGAGAGGCCGACAACAACGATAGCTGCATCGCAACCCGCAGCGAGGGCGGCCGCCTCATCGTGAGTGGAGTCAGGAAGACTCCAGCCGAGCTGGGCGCTGGCGGCGCCAAGATACTCGAAGTATTCCATGCGGATGTTGTAGACATCCCCTTCCTTCATCTCCATCGGTACGGTGTGTGTGATGCCGGCTTGATTGACCCACTGGTCAATGACGAGCTGATCATTGATGTAGAGGCGGACACCGTCATCGCACACAACACCGATATTGTATGAGCCGGTCCTGGGTGCGCGCAGCTTTCCGGTCCAACGGGCGGAGAAGTTGTCACACGGGATCTCGGCGGCGGGGGAGCCATCGCCCCATTCGAAATTGACCTGAGAGTCGACGCGGACGAGGGTGGGCGTACCTTCGAGGTCCTTGTTGGTGAAGTACTCGCCGACAAGGCCAGGGACCGTCTTGCCCTGAAACTCGCAGAAGAGCGCATCGGCCGGGACGGCGGAGACGCTCATCGAGCAGCCCTCGATGTAGCGGATTTCGATGTTGCTGCCGGCGCGCGTGCGGAGGCCCTGCAGCACGCCGACGGGATTGGCGGGTGCAACCGTGGAACTGCCGCCGCCGCCGACCCGCGCCGGTTCGGCGTTGGGGCCGATCACGGCCAGTGTCTTGATGGCCGCTGCGTCGAGAGGGAGCACGTTGTTCTCGTTCTTCAGCAGGACGATGGCCTCCTCGGCGAGCCTGCGCGCGAGGTTCTTGTGTTCGGGCGTATTGACGGCGCCGGTGAAGCGGTTGTCGGGCTGCTCGAAGAGCCCGGCGCGGAATAGGATGCCGAGGATGCGGCGGACTTTTTCGTCGATGATGCGTTCGGACACCTCGCCGTCTTTCACCGCCTGCAGGAGTTTATCCCCGAAGTAAGCACCCGGGCCGGGCATTTCAAGATCGAGTCCCGCCTGCGCGAAACTGACGGTGCTGTGGACAGCGCCCCAGTCGGAAACCACGAGACCTTTGAAGCCCCATTCGCCTTTCAGAATGTCGTCCAGCAGGTAGGTGTTTTCGCAGCACCACTTGCCGCGGACCTTGTTGTAGGCGCCCATGACGGTCCACGGATCGGCCTCGGTGACGGCGGCATGGAAAGCGGGAAGGTATATTTCGCGCAGCGCGCGTTCATCGATTTCGACGCTGATGGTGAGGCGTTCCCATTCCTGGTTGTTCAGGGCGTAGTGCTTGACGGAGGTGCCGATGTTCCGGCTCTGCACGCCCTTCACGTAGGCGACGGCCATACGTGCGGCGAGGTAGGGGTCTTCGGAGAAGCTCTCGAAGTTGCGGCCGCCGAGCGGCGTGCGGTGGATATTGATGCAGGGCCCGAGCAGGACGTGTCGGCCGAACGCGCGTGTTTCGTCACCGAGCGCGACGCCGACGGCCTCGACGAGGTCGGGGTTCCACGACGAAGCCATGGAAACAGCGGTGGGGAAGGCGGTGGATTTCACGCCCCAGCCGACGCCGTGCGGGCCGTCGGTTACGCGAAGCGATGGAATGCCGAGGCGCTCGATATCGCGGGTGGCGTCGCCAGCTTTGCCGGAGACGATGCTGATCTTCTCCTCCAGCGTCATGCGACCGAGGAGGTCCTCGACACGTTGGGAGATCGGGAGCTTGGGATTCTGATAGGGCGCTACTTCGGTGGTTTCGGCTGTCGTCATGGTGGCAGTCATCCCCAATAAGCAGGCTACCATGCCTGCAAGAATCGTGATGCAGTTGTTGGCGGATTTCATGGAACGTACGCCTCCCTTCATGAAAAGTTTAAGGACGACGGGACATGAAAGCGCTCTCATCCTCGCACAACACACATGGAAGCGGCAAGCTCAGTGTTTATGGCTGGCGGCAACCTTTTGGAGGGCCGCTAGTTAGCCTGTGGGGCTGAAGCGCCCAATTCGGGGAACCGGAACCCCATCTTGAGCGCCTGCACGAAGCGCTCGAAGGTAAGGGGCTCACCATCCGCCGTTCCCGAGGCGAAAACCATGCCCTGTCGGAAGCTGTAGCGGCCCTCGACGCGCGCGTACCATTGCCGCAGTTGCGCATCGTTGAGCTCGCGTTCGAAAGCGTAGACGCTGGCTGCCGAGCTAGTCTGTGAGGCTCCAAGCGGTGCGAAGCTATGAGTCACCGGACGGCACTCGGCCTTTGCGTTGTTCTTCAACCTCGTCTGAGCCATGAAGACAAACGCCGTAGCTATCGCCAGAATAAGAAGACCTATTCCCTTCAACTGCATCTCCCCAACCTCCTTGCTGTTACCCTTACCAGAAAAGATGGAGAGTTGTCCTGTCCGTTTATCCCTACAGGAGTCTGCGTGTTGCTGAACGATTCGCATGCATGGATGCGCTGATGCGGAGGGGTTGACTGGCTTCTCTGACATGGGTTTCCCAGCTTTGCTCTTGCGACCATGGTCCTCGTGTGGACAATGGATCGGAATGCGGAGTTCATCACCAACGGAGGTTGTCATGAAGAGACTGATTCTGTCGGCCGTGATTGTGGCGTGCCTGTTCACCGTGGTGGCGCGTGCGGAGGAGGATGTGCGGTCGCAGCTTGCCGGCCAGTTGCTCGGGCTGATGGATGTGGAGAAGAACCTCAAGCAGTCGTTTGACATGGTCAAGACGATGCAGGTGGAGCAGATCAAGAAGATGACCCCTCCGGGTCAGGATGCCGCCAAGGCCCAGGCGATGCAGGCGAAGATCATGGACGTGATGACGAAGGAGATGAGCTGGGAGAAGCTGCGCGGCGACTATGTGGCCATCTACGCCGAGACCTTCACCGAAGAGGAGCTGCGTGGGATGGTTGAGTTCTACCAGTCGCCGGTTGGCCGCAAGTTGATCGAGAAAACGCCGGAGCTCATGCGCCGGTCGATGATGATTACGCAGAAGCAGATGACGGACCTGATGCCGAAGGTGCAGGAAGCCGTCCGCGAAGCGCAGCAGGCCACCACCGCCCCGGCGCCCGTCGCACCGGCTGCTGCGGGCCAGTAATATCGAGTTGCAGTTGATCCCGAGGAGAAGTCCGCCATGGCCAGAATCTTATGCCGGTTGATCGTGTCGTGTGTCTTGATCTGGGCGAGCGCCGCGGCGGGGCAATTTATTCCCGGCTACCAGCGCGATCTTCTTGCCAAGGCGGAGCCCGATGAGTGTTTCAACGGCATTCGCGCGCTCGGAGATCTGACGCCTCCCGTTGTGCCGCCCTGTTCGGAAGGGCAGCCGAAGGTGAACCAGGCTTACGTATGGGGGCTCACGCTGGCGGGGTCGAATCTCTGGTTCGGCACGGCGGCGAATGTGCACTGCCTGGTGCTCGGTGCGTATCTTGGTCAAACCAACCCGGTGCAGACGGAGTCCTACGTTGGCGAGTTTCGCAACAGCTATCTGTGTCAGGCGCTGGGGGTGCCGGCGAAGATCGGCGATTGGCGGCCGCCGCACATTTACACCTATGACACGACGGCGAAGCAGTTGACGTTGAAGGATGATGCCGTGATGGGGTTGGGGCTGGTTCACAGCACGCGCCTGACCCGCTGTTTGGGGTTGCGGTCGGCCGCGACCACGCCGGGCAACGCGACGCATCCGGATGGGGTGGTGCTGTTGGCCGGGCCGAGCGTGGCGACGGGTGCGGTGGGTGGTCTGTACTTCTTCGCGTTCGATGCAAGCACGGGTGCTGCGATCGGGACAACCAACTTTCCCGTCTACAACAACATCCGCAAGTGGATCACCGTCGGCACAAACGTCTATACAGCGATTGGCCTGCCGACCGGTGGTGGTCGCGTGCTGCGGTGGCGGAACGATCCGGCGCTGGCAGCCTATCCGTTCTCGTTTGAGACCGTGGGCCATCTTGATGGCGCGGGCGCGGAGATCGAACTTCATGAGGGGCGGCTCTTTGTTTCCACGTGGCCGGGCGCCTCGACGAATCGCTCGGGTCTCTGGATGAGTCCTGTGGTGCCGCCCGCAGGGTTGAGCGTGCTGCACACGGGTGCGTGGTTCAAGGTGTGGGCGGTGGGCGATTACGAGCCGGACCCGGTGACCGAGGCGACGTACGGCGGTGGTGCGCTGGCATCGTTCGACGGTTACCTTTACTGGGGCACAATGCATGTGCCGCTGCTCGCGTATCAAGCGTACGTGAATGCGTACGGAGAGCCCGCGGGTCAGACCGCGCAAATCGATGCGATGCAGAATACGCACCGCGCCATTTCGATTTTCCGCGGCCGCGATTTTGTCGAGCCGCCGGGCACGAACCGGTTCGATGTGGTCTACGGCAGCGCTTCCATGCAGGTGTGGAACACGAATACCGCGGCGTGGGAAGCGCGCGCCAACAAGATGAACGCCACGCCGCTCTACGGTGCCGCGGGGTTCGGCAACATGTTTAACAACTACACGTGGACGATGGATGTGTACGGCGGGGAGCTCTACGTCGGCACGATGGACTGCGGCTACATTGCAGCCGAGATCCTGGCGGACATGAATCCGCTCTATCCCGCGTTGCTCGGCCTTTCGACGAATGTGTATGGCGCGGATCTTTACCGCTTCCCGTCGTCGCGCGAGGCGGCTGTGCCGGTGGATACCCGGGGCGTGGGCAACTACTCCACGTACGGCATTCGCACGATGGTCAGCACGCCGGGCGCGTTGTACCTGGGCATGGCCAACCCGATGAACCTGCTGACGGACACGAACGACGCCGTGCCCGAGGGTGGCTGGGAACTCTTGGCGCTGACGAAGCATCACAACATCCGCTGTGATTTCGACAAAGATGCGCGGCGCGACTTGACGGTGTACTGGCCGGCGGGTGGCACGTGGTACTCGCTGCGGACTTCCGATTGGCAGACGCGGCAAACCCAGTGGGGCTGGAAGGATGCGCTGCCGATGCCGGGCGATTACGATGGCGATGGGCGGGGCGATATCGCGGTGTTCTGGCCTGCCGGGGCGATGTGGTACATCATCCAAAGCAGCAATGAAGCGACGCGCGTGCAGAACTGGGGCTGGAACGGGACCACGGCGGTGCCGGGCGATTACGACGGTGACGGGGTGACGGATTTGGCGGTGTATCACAAGCCTTCGGGCACGTGGCATATTCTCCAGAGCAGCAACGGCGTCGCACGTAGCGAGAACTGGGGCTGGTCAGATGCCGATCCGGTGCCGGCGGACTATGACGGCGATGGCCGGATGGATCTGGCGGTGTTCCACAAGGCACTCGGCAACTGGTTCATCAAGTGCAGCAGCGATGGGCAGACGCAGACGATCAACTGGGGTTGGCGCGATACGACGCCTGTGCCCGCGGACTACGACGGCGATGGCAGGACCGACCTCGCGGTATATCACAAGGCCGCGGGTGATTGGTACATCCTCTACGGCAACGGCGTGCAGCGCCGTTTCAACTGGGGCTGGTCGGAAACCGACGCGGCGCCGGGCGATTTTGATGGTGACGGCCGGGCGGACCTGACGGTGTACCATCAGTCCACGGGTCGCTGGTTTGTCCGCCAGAGTCGCGATCGTCTCGGTGTTGTTCTGCTCTTCGGCTGGAATGCAGCGGTGCCGGTCAGATAGAAGAATGCAGGAGTCAGAACGGAGAATGCAGAAGGCGGACGGCTGAGTGCGGCGTTCTGTGTGCTCGATGCTCTCCGCTCACTGGCTCGGCGACAGGGGGGCAGGTTTCCAGTCGATGCCGGCCTCGCGTAGAAAACTCTTCACCACGCGGCCGCGGAACTGCTCGACGTCGAGCGAGTGGGTGGTTGAGCCCGCCGGCTTGGCCTTGGACACAACCTCCCTTGGAAGATGGTTGATCGCGATCGAACCGCCCTTGGCCATGGTGAAGGCATTCTTGATAGTCTCTTCGAGTTCAGGAACATTGCCCGGCCACGGATAGCGTTCGAGAATGATCAGCGCGTCTGGCTGGATGCCCGCGATCTTGTCTGCATCATCCTCCAATTGGCGCAAGGTCAGGCCGAGGTGAACGCGGATATCTTCCGGCCGGTCGCGCAGGGGCGGGACCTCGATGGTCGTGGTCTGCAGGGCGGCCATAAGGTGGCCGTTGAACTGGTGATTCAGCACAAGTTGATCGAGCGCGACCGACGTGGAGGCCAGCACGCGCAGCGGGAGAGGGGCGACGGTGTTCTCGTTGCCCGTGTGAGTCGCTTCCGCGTGCAGCATCTGCAGCAACTCCTGCTGCATCGGCGGCGGCATGGAGCCGACCTCGCGGAAGAACACACTGCCGCTTTCGATCATCGCCAGCAGGCCGCTTACGCTGGCGTCCGGCGGCAGGTTGGGACAATCGATCTTTTCAAAAATATGCGAGCGATTTGCGCCGCACGCGTGGATGGTGCGCGCGAGAAGTTCCTTGCCGGTTCCGTGTTCGCCGCGCAGCAGGACCGGCGCGGAGTGTGACACGGCCTCCTCGATCTTTCCGCAAACTTCCAGCATCTGCGGGCTTGCCGCGACGACGTTGGGGTAGGCGAAAACCGACGCGTCGGGGTTGATCAGGTTCTCGCTGTCGAGTTGTGCCTTCACGTACGCCTCGGCGGCGTTGACGGTGGAGCGCAGCGTGTCGAGCGAGAACGGCTTGGTCAGGTAATCGAACGCGCCCTTGGTCATGGCCTGCATCGCCGTGTCTGCCGTGCCGTAGCCGGTGATCATGATGATGGGAACGCCGGGCGACTGCCGGAGCGCGACTTCGAGGAACGTGATGCCGTCCATGCGGGGCATGGAATAGTCCGTGATGATGATGTCGAACGAAGTGAAGCCGACGAGCTTGAGGGCGAGATCGCCTGCGGCAACCGTGGCGATGTCGTGCCCGTCGGTCATCAGCGCCGACTTGAGGCACTTCAACACCATCGGCTGATCGTCTACGATAAGGATCTTTGCCATCGGCTTTGCTCCATCTCCCTCATTAATAGATATCCCAAAAGGGGCCGGAGGTTTATATGTTGTTCCCATGCGGCGGGAGGAAGGCTGCCCGCGTGGAAAAATCGGAGCCCTGCCTTTGAATATGGTGCGGAAGGTGCTGTTGCTTGTGGCTGTGCTCGTACCCGCTGTCTTCCTGGCATCTGCTTGTGCGGAGGAGAGAACGGGGGACGACGGGTTTGTTTGGGCGATGGCCTTTGACGGCCGCATCAGTCCACTGGGGCTCGCGTGTCTCTCGGCCTATCAGCCGTACGCGGTCATGCACGCCCGTGAACGGGTGGCGGGGCATGCGTTCGAGACGCATCGTGACTCGTGCGATTCATGTCGGCGACCCCCGGCGGTTTTCAGGGATTGGGTGGAGGATGCCGGTTCGCTATGCCCGACGGGCGCCGCGTTGCTCGCGGCGGCCGACGCGTTCACGCCGGATGCCGTCCGGTGCGCTGAGATTTACGACGCGGCGCGACGCGAATGGGAACTGGAATTGTCGTCCGAGCGGCGACGCTGTGAGGATTTGAAGAACGAGGCGTTGAACTGCGAGAGCGCATACCGGGATGACGCCGCCGCACAGCAGAAGGCGGATGAACTTCGCGCGAAGAAAAGCATCGACGCCGCGGCGTACGGCCGGATTCTGGCGCAATATGCCGAAGCGTGCCGCAGGCTGCCGTTCAATCCCGATGAGCGTGTGGGCGAGGGGCCGGATGCTTCCACGCGGTATGCTGTGGAAATCGGGGCGCTGGACCGGCAGTTGGGGTCGGGCGAACTGACGCCGGAGGCGGCCGTTCCGAAATATGTCAGCCAGTTGACCGTGCTCATCCGCGCGCGGGAGCTTGAGGCGGCGCGGGATGCGGCATTCGCCGATCTGTACTTTCAACTCATCGCGCTTTGTGATGAAGTTGCCCCGGTGCGGGACGGGGTGACGGAAGAGAGTCCGGCCCGCATCAACCAGGAGGAAGTTCCATGAAGGTGTTGCCCGTGTTGTTGGCCCTCGGCCTGATGGTGGCTGGTTCCGCGCAGGCGGCGTGTGAAAACACGGTGTCGGTGTCCGGTTCATCGCAGTTGGAGAAGGCGCCGGACATTGCCTACATCGTCCTCTATGTCAAAGGTGACGGCATCCTGATGACCGACGCGGTGAAGAATGCGGAACAGAAGGCGGAAGAGGTCACCAAGGCAATCCGGCAGGACCGGCCGCAGGTCATGGACGTGAAGAACACGACCGCAGAGCTTGGTGAAAAGCGCAACCAGTACTACAGCAGCTCGGACAAGGACGAATCGCCCCGGCCGCAGGTGGTTCAGCGCCTGATGGTGTCGATACCGCCGGTCCCCTCGTTGGCCTATGAGATTATTGATGCGGCGCTTCGCGCCGGTGCGGTGATGACCATTCCGTCGAGCACGCACTACTCGGGCGAGATCAACAGCGTGGTGGTGTACGGCCTTCAGAACGCGAAGGACGTGGAGGAGGAAGCGAAGACGCTGGCCTTTGAGGATGCGAAGAAAAACGCCGAGAGTTCCGCGGCGCTGGCCGGCCGCAAACTGGGCGCTGTCAACAGTGTCAATTGCCAGAGCGTGCAGGGCTTCTCGCAGCAAATGTATTTCAGTGGGCGCAAGGCCGACTTCCCCACAAAATACATCAGCATCAGTCCGGACAAGATCGACATCAACGGCAGCGTGACGGTGACCTACAACTTCGTCGACTGATGGTGTCGGTCGGACACGGGGGATCTTCAGGGACGGGCCCTCATGACGGATCGTATTCGTTTCATTCTGCGTTGCGCGCTGGGACTGACGCTTGGCGCATGCGCGTTGGCCCTCGCTCTCATCGCCTGGCGTGGCGAAGACTGGCCTGAGTGCATGATCCTGAGTCACCCGGCACATTTGCTGATGGCCGCTCTGTTCGCATTTGGCGGCTGGTTTGCTCTTGGCCTGAGGCGGGATCGTTGGAAGGCGCAGGTCGGGCGACTTGTGCTCGTCGGATTCAGCCTCGTGATCTCCCTGCTGGTTGCCGAGAAGATGGCGCGGTTGTTTCTGCGGGCGCATGCCGCGCGCAATTCACTGACGGATCTTGCAGCAAAATCGCAGGGCCTGCCGGTCAAGATAGAGGGCGGCCGCCACGCGCTGGCGGAGATTGTACGCGTCTCCACGAACAAGCTGCTTGTGTACGAGCTGAAGCCGGGGCAGGGGCCTGTTCCGTTCGGCGCAGCCGTGCTGCGTACGAATCGCGATGGACAGCGGGAAGATCGCGACCACGACGTGGTGAAGCCGGCGGGTTGCGTCAGAATTATAGGCATCGGCGATTCGGGGATGTTTGGCTGGGATGTCGAGCAGGGGGACACCTACCTGGCCGTGCTGGAGGAGAACCTGGCGAAGCGGCGCGCGGCGCGTTACGAAGTTATCAACTTCGCCGTGCCGGGGTACGACACGTTCCAGGAGGTTGAGACGCTGAAGACGAAGGCGCTGGCGTGGCAGCCTGACATCGTAATCATCGGTTGGTGCGAAAACGACTTCGGCATCCCGTTCTTTCTTCTCGCGCACGACACCTACGACCAGCGTGACACTTCCTATTTTCTTCAACTGGTCTTTCATCGCAAGTACCTGTTTCGTCCGCGGGTCATCAAACATGACGACGTGGACCGGTCGATGGTGGATCCTGAAATCCTTGCGCATATCGGCAAAGACGGTGTGGGTCGATCGCTCGCCGAGCTGGTTCAGTTGGGTCGTGAGCAGGGATTCAAGCCGTTGATGTTCGGGCCCATGCACAGCTCGATCCGACGCCTCTGCACGGAGGTCGGTTTGGATTACTGCGACACGTGGGAGGCGTTGCCGAAGGGTTCATGCCCCGGTGATTATGACGTGCATCGCATGCATCCGAAGCCCGAAGGGCATCGCGTGCTGGCCGAATGTCTGGAGAAGGAACTCGACCGGCGGGGATGGCTTTCTGTGGAGAAGTAATCAGTGTCCGGTGTTCAGTATTCAGTACTGATTACCGATTACTGAACACTGGTTACTTCAGAGCGCCGCTTCGGCGCTCGTCAACTCCCGCACACTTTGCAGGGCTTGCCTTCGTTGGCTCCACACGGGCGGCCTTCGAGGCCGTTACGGTAGTAACGACAGCCCTCCCTGTGCCGCCGGCCGGTTCCGATATTGAGCCAGTAGTTCGTGCCCGGCGTCTGGGTTTCCGTGTTGATGGCGGACTCGGTTTCAAGCGCGCGCGGATACTTGGGGAAGAGGATGACCAATCTCACGCCGTGCTTGTTGCAGTTCTTCTCCACGAGATCAAAGCGCTCGCGGGATTTCGTCTGAAGCTTGTCCGGTCCCTGGCTGTAGGAAATCAGCGCGAGCACCGCTTTCTTGCCTGTGGCGTCGGCATAGTGCAGAGCTTGGCCGAGGCCCTCGTGCCACTTGTGGGGCCAGTCGAGTTCGATGGCTTCGGTGTCCGTCATCACATCGATGCGTCCGCCCTCGACGGGAACCTCATGCTGCGCCTTCAACTCAGCGGCCAGCGCATCGCGCCAGAGGGCTTCGGGCGCCTGCGAGGGGAGGTCAAACTGATAGGAGTCCCAAGCGTGAACTGCACCCGCGCCGAGAAGCACCAGGGCTGCCATGACATTCCAAATACGCATGAAGGTCAGCCTTAACGTAACCCGATTTCCAAGGTTTGGAAAACGCGCCGGGCTCTTTTGTTCAAGATCGGTGGACAAAAAGGCTGGAGTTCACCCGTCGTGTCCGGTATATCCCCTTCCGCGCCGCCTGCAGAGGGGGGAGAGAAATGAGTGGTATGATCACCAGATTACGGACATTATTCTCGAAGTTCTTTGCCCTTGCCCTGTTCACCGCTTTCCTGGTGGGCGCCAACGGGTGGGAAGACAGGTCGCCGCTGTTGTCCTCGTCCCTGTTCCTGGCGGGTGCTGTGTTGGCGGGTATTGCCGCGATTGGCCGCACCTGGTGCACCCTGTACATCGCCGGCTACAAACGCGAACACCTGATCACCGTGGGGCCCTATTCCGTGACCCGCAATCCGCTCTACTTCTTCAGCATGCTCGGCAGTGTCGGCGTGGCGTTGGCGACGGAAACGCTGTCAATTCCCCTGATCATCATCGTCGCGTTTGCGCTCTATTACCCGGCCGTCATCCGCCGGGAGGAGTCGAGACTGCGTGAGTTTCACCAGGGAGCTTTCGAGGAGTACTTTGCCCGGGTTCCGCGCTTCTTTCCCCGCTGGTCTCTGTTCACCGAGCCTGAGGACTACGTGGTGAAGCCGATTGTCTTTCGCCGGCACATCATGAGCGCCCTGTAGTTCGTGTGGATGCTGGGTATTGTCGAATTCATTGAATGTCTGCACGAAGCGGGTCTGCTGCCCACGTGGTTCCACATCTACTGATCCGGGCTTTTCCGTCGGGATGGCCCCCTCTGCGTTGACCTTGGCGCAGGGTTTCGGTTACAAAAGGGCCACGCCACATGTCGCAACTCCCAGAGGCATCCGAGGGTAGGGTCGCGAGGATCGGCGGGACAGCCGTCGAGCGATTCCTCAACGTGGTCCGCATGGTCGCCGTGGTATGGGCGGTTCTGCTGGCGGCTTTCCGGCGTTCCACTTGGCCGCGCACCGTGCGCGATGTATTCGCGCGGCAGATTCTCTTCACCGGTTTCGAAGCGATCCGCTTTGTCTCCCTCCTGGCTTTTGTGACGGGCCTGTCGGTGGTCGTCCAGACCCAATTCTGGCTCAAGCAGGTTGGCCAATCCCAGCTTCTTGGGCCGGTGCTCGTGATGGTGATCATCCGTGAGGTGGGCCCGCTGCTGGTGAACTTTGTCGTCATCGGCCGCAGCGGTACGGCGGTGGCGACGGAACTCGGCTACATGAACATCTCCGGCGAGGTCCGCGTGCTGGACGCGCAGGGTCTCGATCCGTTCATCTACCTTGTCGTGCCGCGCGTGCTCGGCATGGCGATCTCGATCTTCTGCCTGACGGTGATCTTCTGCCTCGCGTCGTTTGTCAGCGGATACTTGAGCAGCCTGCTGGTGGGCGCGAATCCGGGCAGTCCCTATCTTTTTGTGAAGAGCGTTTTCGGCGCCCTGCAACCGGCCGACGTGGCGAACCTGGTGCTGAAGACGGTGGTGCCCGGCGCGATGACCGGTGCGATCTGCTGCACCGAGGGACTTGCTTGCAGCACGGCGGTGACCGAGGTGCCGCAGGCGACGACGCGGGCGCTCGTGCGGTCCGGCGCGGCGCTCTTCGTTGTGTCGGCCCTCGTTTCGCTGATCACCTATTTGTAATGATGAAGGAACATGCCCGTGGCGGATGACATCATAGTTGCGATGGAAGATGTGACGGTCGAGACGCGGCCCCCGTACGAAACGGGTCTTGCCGGGGCGTCGCTGGTGCTGCGGGCCGGTGCGCTGGCGATGGTGTACATCCCCGAGGGTTTTGCCTACACGCCGCTGGCGGACATGGTGCAGGGGTTGGTCGAGCCTGACGCGGGCGTGGTGCGGTATCGTGGCGAAGACTGGCATGCGATGGACCCCGCTCGGGCCGCGGCGCAGCGCGGCACCATCGGCCGCGTTTTTGACCAGCGCGGCTGGATCAGCAATCTCGATGTGGATGAAAACATCACGCTGGCCTCGCGCCATCACACGCTGCGGCCGCTGCCGGAAATCGAGCAGGAAGCCCTTGCGCTGGCGCAGTCATTCGGGCTTCCGGAGCTTCCCCGCAGGCGGCCGGCGTTGCTGCGCCGGGCCGACCTTCGGCGCTGCGAGTGGGTGCGGGCGCTGATCGGCACACCGTCGCTGGTGGTGCTCGAGCATCCGACGCGCGATGTTTTTGCGGAAGCCATCCCGAAACTGGTGGCAGCCGTCCGTGCGGCGCGCGCGCGCGGCGCGGCGGTGATGTGGATTACGGGTGACCGGGCGTGCCGCGCGGTGGCGGACGAGGCCGGTGTGGAGCGTTATGAATTCAGGGAACTGAAGCTGGTTCCCCTGCAGGGAGAGTAGCCATGGCCAAACCATTCAAGTTCAGATACGTCAACCAGATCGCGGGCGGCCTCGTGCTGGTGGTTCTCGCGATCCTGCTCGTCAGCATCGTGGTCGCCGGCAAGGCCCAGGGTTGGTTTGAGCCGGTGACCTCGCTGAAGCTGACCTTTCCACCCGAAGGATCCTTCGATCTTCAGAACGGCGCGGACGTGGTTATTCTCGGCACCGTGGTGGGCGGGGTCGAGCGTATCGCGGTGAATGACGACGGCAGCATGTCGGCCCGCATCACGATCCGCGGCAAGTTTATCCGGTTCGTGCGCACGGACTCGCGCGCCGTGGTGAAGAAGAAGCTGGGATTGGCCGGCGATGCCTTCGTTGAAATCACCAAGGGCACCGGCGCTGAACTGCCGGAGGACGCTTCGCTGGTCTGCACGAAGGACACCGAGATTACCGAGATGATTCAGCAGGCGGTCGACGAGGTCCGGACGAACACCATGCCGGCGATCCAGCAGGGGCAGCGCGCCATGGAGGAGTACACGAAGCTGGCCGAGGATATGCGCGATCCCAACGGCGAAGTGCAGAAGCTGCTCAAGAACATCAACTCGATTGTTGAGGGGCTCGAAAAGGGACAGGGCACCGCGGGCATGTTCCTGCGTGACGAGAAGATGGCCGCGCAGGTGGAGGATATGGTGGCGAAGTTGAACCGCACGATCGACGATACCAGCAAGATCATTGCCGACATGCAGGATACGTCGGATATCGTCAAGAGCGAGGTCGAGGACCTGCCGGGCATCGTGGCGCAGGCCCAGCAGACGCTGCGTGAAACCACGGTCCTGATGCAGGCCTTGGAGAAACACTGGCTGTTCAGAAAATACGTCGAGCAGCCGGACCAGACGCGGCGCATTCCGCCGTCCTCGGTCGCGGTCGGGGGAGGTGGGCCATGAGAAGTGACAAGTGGCAAGTGACAAGTGGCAAGTGGTTGATCGCCTGTTGCGTACTGCTGGCGGCGGGTTGTTCCACCACGAAGCCCGCACGCGTGGTGAATCCGGAGATCGCGGCGTTTGCAGATCTCGCCCGTGATGCGTACGACAGGAGCGCGTTTGAGCAGTCTGCACGGCTCTACGCGCGCGCGCTGGCCAAGGCGCGCGCAGCTGACGACGCCCTCGAGATCGGGAACAACGCGTACAACATGGCTGCGTGCCTGATCGCGCTCGAGCGATATAGCGAGGCGCGCGAACCGTTGCGCGAAGCGCGTCGCGAGTTCGAGCGGATCGGCACGGAGGTCAGCGCGGCAGAATTGCTTGATGCGAAGGCCGCGCGGCTGGAGGGCAAGCAGGACGAGGCACAGCAGATCGCCAACCAGGTGCTGGGCGAACTCAAGCCCGGCAAGAATCCCGCCTACCGCGCGCAGGCGATGATTGTCCGCGCGCAGATTGCGTGCGACCGACGTGATGCGGATGCCGCACGCGCGGAGTTGTCGGCCGCGCAGAAGGAAATGAAGAAGCTGAAGAATCCGTACCTCGCCGCGGCGATCTTTGGGGTGAATGGGCGTATCGCGTTGATTGAAAAGGAACCGGCCAAGGCGGCCGCCGAGTTTGACAGCGAAGCGGACCTCTGCCGCGACGCGGGCAAGTATCGGGACATGGCGATGGCGCTCGGCCGGGCGGGGCAGGCGTATGCCGATGCGGACAACGCGGCGGCAGCGGCCGACCGTTTCCATCGTGCCGCGCGCAGCTTCTTTGCCCAGGGAGATGAATTGGCCTCGCTGAAGATGATTGAGTCCGCCCTCAAATCGGCGGAAAAGGCGGGCGACAAGGCCGCACTCCTGCGCACGACTTCGCTTTTCGAGGAGATCAAGAAGCAGATGGAGGCAAGCAAGCCTGCCGGTTCTGGGGAGGCAAAGCCCTGAGTTGCCGGTGGATGGTGAATAGGACGGGGGCGGTGGACGTCCATCACGGTGGGCAGATTTGATTTTGGCCCCCTGCTTCGGTACGATGAAGTGCGGTTTTGGTTGATAGAACAAGGAGGATACGCAGATGTTGAGCAGACGATGTCTGGCAGCCTTCGCGCTGATGATGGTCGCGGCCCTGGCCTTCGCAGCGGCGCCGACCACGATGAGCGTGCAGGTCAAGAACGGTCAGTTGAGGGCGACGCCCTCGTTCCTGGGAAAGATCGTTGCGCCCGTGGTCTATGGTGCGCAGGTCCAGGTCCTCGAGACCCAAGGCGAGTGGAACAAGGTGTCGGGTGCCGGAGCGACGGGCTGGATTCACAACTCCGCGCTTTCCCGCAAGAAGATCGTCATGAACGCGGGGCAGCAGACCGCCCAGACGGGCGCGTCGAGCGATGAGCTCGCGCTCGCAGGCAAGGGATTCAACTCGGACATCGAGTCCCAGTTCAAGAATGGGAACAAGAACGTGGACTACACTTGGGTCGACAAGATGGAGAAGATCAAGGTGAGTCCCGAGGAGGTCGTGGCCTTCCTCAAAGATGGTGGCGTCAAACCCGTGGAAGGGGGTGCGCCATGAGGAGTGACGAGTTTCACGTGACAAGTTTCAAGTTGGTGGGAGCGGTGTTGCTGATGGCGCTGGCCGTTGGCTGTTCCACGGTTACGCAGCTCGGAACGAGCATCGGGGTGGCGACGGGAAAGATGACGCCGGAGCAGGCGGAGTCGATCAACAAGAGCGCCGCCGCCGTGGAGAAGACCTTTCAGGATATCACGCCCGAGCAGGAGTATTACATCGGGCGCGCCGTGGCGGCCACGGTGCTGGGCGCCTACAAGCCGTTCGACAAGGATACGGCAAACGCCTACCTGAACGAGTTGGGCCAGACGCTGGCCATGGCGTCGGATAAGCCCGAGACGTTTGGCGGCTATCACTTCCTCGTGCTGGACACGGATGAGATCAATGCATTTGCCGCACCCGGCGGGTTGATCCTGGTGTCGCGCGGCATGATTCGCTGCTGCAAGAGCGAAGATGCGCTCGCTGCGGTGCTGGCGCATGAAATCGGCCACGTGCAGAACGAACACGGTTTGCGCGCGATCAAGAAGGGCCGGTTGACGAGTGCGTTGACCGTGCTCGCGATGGAGAGCGCCAAGAATCTGGCGGGCAACGATCTCGCCGAGGTCACCAAGGCGTTTGAGGGCAGCATTTCCGACATCACCGGCACGATGATGAACAGCGGCTATGCGCGCAATCTCGAGCGGGATGCCGATGCCGCGGCGGTCACCATCATGAAGCGCGTCGGCTACAACCCGGAAGCGCTTGTCGAGATGCTGGAGGAGATGCAGAAGAACTGGAAGCCTGACGGTCCCGGTTTTGCCAAGACGCATCCCACGCCCGAGTCGCGCATTGCCGACATCAAGAAGATGATCACCAATGCCGCGCCCGTGGCGAAGCCGGCGGAGCGCCAGAAGCGCTTTGCGTCGGCGGCTGGAAGCCTCTGAGCGGGCAGAAGCCTGTTCTAACGTGATTAGCACCGGGCGCCGAAGCTGCGGAATTTCGAAGAACGAAGTTCGGCATTCGGCGTCTGGTGTTTTGGACCATGATCAAGAAACTGCTTAAGGGCATGTGCGTGGGGTTGGCTGCGGCGGGCATTCTGCTCGGTCTGTGGTTGGCCGGCAGGCTGGACACGCTGGAGTATGGGACATGGTCGCTTCGCGTGCGCGCGTTTGCCCGGCCCACGATCGCGACACCGCAGATCAAGGTAATCCTGCTCGACCAGTACAGCCTCGACTGGGGCAAGAGCGAGAGCAGTTGGTCCTGGCCGTGGCCGCGCGAGGTGTACGGGGCAGTGCTCGATTTTCTGAAGCGGGGCGGTGCCCGTTCGGTCGCCTTTGATGTGCTCTACACGGAACCTTCTGTCTACCTCGCATCCGATGATGAGGCGCTCGGCGCGGGCATTGGCCGCGGGCCTCCGTTTGTGGGGGCGGTGTTCCTGGGTTCGAAATCGGGCGATGCAGAAACGTGGCCGGAAGGGTTGCCGAGCAAGGCCCCGGTTTTCCAAGGTTTGGAAAACTGGCTGGCCTCGGCGCGCACGAAGGATGTTGTCGCGCCGCTGGCCGCATTCCCGATTCCTGAAGTCGCCACCAACGTTACGCTGCTTGGCAATGTGAGCGATCAGCCGGATGAGGACGGCGTATTTCGCCGCGCGGCCATGTTCCGTGTTTTCGATGGGACGGCCGTTCCGTCACTCGGTTTGGCGGCGTGGTTTGCTGCGGCAGATGGGGAAGCGGCGAAGGTTCGGATCGAGAAGGGCTGGTTGTGGATCGGTGATACGAAGGTGCCGATCGATGACGCGGGTCGCGCGATTCTTCACTTCGTGGGCAAATCCGGCACGCACGAGACGTTCACGGCGGCGTCGGTGATTCAGTCGGAACTTCAGCTCCAGAGTGGCGAGGCGCCGACGGTGGATCCGAAGGTGTTCAAGGATGCGTACGTGCTATTCGGATTCAGCGCGCCGGGGTTGATGGATCTCCGGCCGACGCCGGTAAGCAAGGTGTATCCCGGGGTCGAGATTCACGCGACGATGCTGGACAACCTGCTGACACGTCTGTTCCTGCGCGATACACCGGTGGTGGTGGTGATTCTAGCGACGCTGTTGCTGTCGATGCTGGGCGGCATCGCGGTGACGTTGTCGCGCAAGGCGTGGCAGAGTGTGGTCTGGTTCGCCGTGTTTCTGCCCGTGCCGGCGGCGCTCGGGTTCTTCCTGTATGGCCGCGGCTACTGGTGGCCGGTCGTGGTGGACGAACTCGCCGTGGCGGTGGCGCTGGTGGGGGCGGTGGTGGTGAACTACGCCACGGAGGGGCGCCAGAAAGCGTTCATCAAGAATGCGTTCAAGTTTTACGTCGGTCCGGAAGTGATCGAACAGATGATTTCCGATCCATCGCGCCTGAAACTTGGCGGCGAAAAGAGGGAACTGACGCTGTTCTTCTCCGACATCGAAAAGTTCTCGTCGTTTTCCGAGCGACTCGACCCGGAGACGCTGACAGGCCTGCTGAACGACTACCTTTCCGAGATGGGTGATGTCATCAAGCAGGAGGGCGGGTATCTAGACAAGTACATTGGCGATGCGATCGTCGCGTTCTGGAATGCGCCGTTGCCGCAGGCAGACCATGCGGCCCGGGCGTGCCGCGCGGCGATTCGATGCCAGCGGCGGCTGGATGAGAAGAGGCCCGAGTTCGAGGCGCGCACGGGTGCAGTGGTGAAGACGCGCATCGGTTTGAACACGGGCGAGGTGACCGTGGGCAACATGGGCTCGCGCGACCGGTTCAATTACACCGTGCTGGGCGACGCCGCCAACCTGGCCTCGCGATTGGAAGGTGCGAACAAGGCCTTCGGCACCTATCTCATGATTTCGGAATCGACGTGGAAGCAGGCGGCGGGCGAGGTCATAGGTCGCGAGCTTGGACAGTTGCGCGTGGTCGGCCGCAAGAGCGCGGTGCGCGTGTACCAGGTCATGGGGTTGCGCGGTGAACCCCTGCCTGCGGTTGTCGAGCCGTTCGAGCGCGGGTTGGCCCTGTGCTACGCGGGCAAATGGGCCGAGGCATTGGCTGTTTTCGAGACGCTGCCGGACGATGCCGCATCGCGGACGTACGCGGGACGTTGCCGCGCATTGGTGAAGGATCCTGAGGGAACGTGGGATGGCATCTGGAATCTGACCGAAAAGTGAGAGCCGAATGAAGATAATCCTGGGTGGTGTTCGAGGGACCAGCACGGTGGCGCAGCCGGAGTTCATGGGTTACGGCGGCGAGACCACGTCGGTGCTCGTCGAGGGAAATGCGGGCGCGCGCATCATCATCGACGCCGGAACAGGCATCGGCCGGCTGGCGCAGAGGATCGAGAAAGAGACACCGCTCCCTCCCGTGCTGATGTTGATCACGCACTATCATCTCGATCACATCATAGGCCTGCCGTCGTTCTCGCTGTTGTACCGGAAGGGCAGCATTGTGCACGTAGCGACGCCGCGGCGCGAGGGCCGTTCGGCCGAGCAGGTCTTGCCGCAGGTCATGGCGCAGCCGTACTGGCCGGTGCAGATGGATGACGTGATGGCCAGTATCCAATTTGTGGATTGGCAGGATGCATCGTCAGCCGCCCCGTACGTCTTCGGCGGACTCGAGGTCCGCTGGTGTCCGGTGCATCATCCGGGTGGTTGCACGGCCTACCGCATCGATGAACCGTCGACGGGAAAATCTTTCGTGTTTGCGACAGACGTGGAGTGGCAGCAGTCATCGCCGCAGGAGAAGGCCGCCTTCCGAAGCCTTTGCATGGAGCCCGGGGGCCCGGACCTGCTGGTATTCGACGGACAGTTCGGCCGCGTCGACTACGAGCGATTCAAGGGGTGGGGGCACAGCACGTGGGAAGATGCCGAGGACGTGGCGCGCGAGGTGAAGGCGCGACGGTTGCTGGTGACCCATCATGCTCCGCAAAGCGACGATGCGTGTCTCAACAAACTTGAACAGTCGGTAACGGCTGCCATGGCGGGCGCGGGTCTTGCACGTGGCGGCATGGAGGTCGTGCTGTGAAGAATATTCTGCCGGTCGTGGTGGAAATCCTGATCTTCTTCGGCTTCTACGTGGCGGCGCTGATCGTGGCGTGGCCGCTCCGGCGCAGGCTGCGCCAGACGGACACCAATGTCCGCGGCGTGGGCGTTTCTCTGAAACGCGTACTGCTGGGCCTCTCGCTGCCGGCGGCCGTGCTCGTGGTTTCGCAGTTGGTGTGGTGGTTGCTGTTGTATGGACGTCTGGATGAGAGTCTGCTCGCACGCGGTGAGCCCCACATGGGAGCGTGGCTCACGTTCTGGGGTTTCGTGTTGGTGCTGACGCTGGTGGAAAAAGGCGCGATCGAGATATACGGCCTCATGAACCGCCTGTTTCCCGTGCCGGACCTGATGCGGAACATTCTGCGCGGACTCCTGCTGGTGGCGGCCGTGTTCGGCATCCTGAAGTATCAGTTGCACATCGAGATTTCGCCGCTATTGGCATCCACCGCGTTGGTGACGGCGGTCGTCGGCTTCGCGTTGCAGGGCGTACTCGGCAATCTACTTGCCGGCATGTCGATGCACGTTGTGCGTTCGGTCGTCCCCTCGGACTGGGTCCAGATCGGTGACGTGGAGGGCGAGGTGATTCAGACCAACTGGCGCGAGACGCGGCTCCGCACCGTGGGCGGGCATATGATGATCGTGCCGAACAGCGTCGTGGCCTCGTCGACCATCCACAATATGACGCGGCCCACCCCGCTGCGGCGGCATCGGGTCGACGTGGGCGCGAGCTACTCCGACGCGCCGGGCGACGTGATCGATGCGTTGGTGGAATCGGCTCTCGAAGTGCGGGACGTCCTGCGCGATCCCGCCCCCTCCGCGGTGGTCACCGAGTATAAGGACTTCGGCATCAATTACCGTCTCCGGTTCTGGACGAACACGTATCACGATCGTGCGGTGGTGGAAGGAAATGTGATGCGGATGATCTGGTACAAGTTCAAGCGGCGCGGGATCGAGATTCCGTTCCCGATGAGCGACAAGTTGCTCAACGATTTCATGGCGGTGGTGTACCGGCAGCGCACGATGCCGCCGGAGGAGATCGATATTGAACGCACGCTGGCCGATCTGTTGCGGAGCGATGTGGTGTCGAAGTGGCTGGTCGACGAGAAGGGCGTGCCGCTGCTGAAGGAAGAGGATCTGCGCGGCGTGGCGAAGTCGGTGAAGCGCGTTCGCTTCACGAAGGGCGAAACAGTCTTCTGCCAGGGACAGCCCGGCACGACATGTTACGTCGTGGTGTGGGGGAGAGTGCACGGTCACGTGGAGTACAAGGACGCGGGCCGCATGAATGAGTTCGAGCTGAATCCCGGTGCGTTGTTCGGCGAGATGAGTCTCGTAACCGGGTTGCCGCGTACGGCGACGATCACGGCTCGCGAGGAAGTGGAGTTGCTTGAAGTCTCCGAGGGGACCTTCCGCAAGATTCTGTCGCTGCGTCAGGACATTCCGGAGATTCTGTCGCGGCTCGTCGCGCAACGTTCGGAGCAGAACGCCGCGGCGTATGAGAAGTTGAAAGAGATGGCCGGAACGAATGTGGCGGAGACGATCCGTCGCGAGAACATTCTAAAACGGTTCCTGCGCATGCTGGGGCGGTAGCTGTATTATGGGCGTAAGGGTGGGTCGGAGATTTCTCGTCGCGATGCGCTGCTGGGTCGCGCTCCTCGAAATGACAGTTCTGTCGGTGCGTGCTCTTTTTCTCCGTGTCATGTGAGGACGTGAGGTATTCATGGCGCGGCCGGACTCTGTCGAAGTGCCACTTTCTGACGGAACTATTTTGATCAGAAAAGGGCCATTTCAGGCCTTCATTCCTTGTTTGGTGCCGCTGGAATCTTGACTTTCGCGTCCTTTTCTCATTATAAGAATGCGCCAACGGGGAAAAAGGGTCGTGCTGTTTCTTTTTTTTAGTTCTCAATGAGAGCGCTCTCAACGGGGGAGGGAGTTAAGATGATCAGCAGTATCGAGTGGTTTGTCCGTCGCGTGTCGTTTCTTGTCCTGATGGTGCTCACCTGTTCGTTCTGTTGTTCCGTTCATGCCGCAACGTTGTCCAACACGGACTTCGAAACCGGCAATCTCAGCAACTGGACGACACGGGTGAATCAGATGAAGGTGTCGGCCTGCACGAATGATTCCTACAACAGGAATTATTCCGCGTGCATCACCGGCAAGTATGCATCGGCGACGTGGATCACCAATTCGATCTATCAGACGACGACAGCCAGCGCGGGTGACACCGTTGTTGCCGACGGCTTCGTTTTTTTCAAACGCTACGCGGAAGCCGCGGCAGCCGGAACCGGCTATGTCAAAGTTTCGCTTTCCTCGCCGTTTGTCTCGCTCGCAAGCAACAGCGTCACGTTCGGCATCACGAACAACGCGTGGACCTACTTCAATCTTCGCGGCTTCCTCTTTGGTGTCGCGAACGGCGGGTTTGAACAGGATCTCGTGGGGTGGGGGTTGGGCTGCGACAATCTGCAGGCTTCGATTGTGACGAATGTGAAGTACAGCGGCACGAAGGCACTGCGCATGTCTGGTGGTTGGACCGGATGGGGCTGGAATGAGGCGCAGCAGATTGTCACCTGTAATTCAGGTGACGTGCTTGAGGCGCGCGGCAAGGTGTATCTTCAGGATCTTGAAACAACCGCGCCGTGGGTGGTGGCCGGCATCAAGCTCGAGCGCGTGAGCGGTGGCTGGGGCGCGGAGAGCACGGTCAACGCGGCTTCACCGGAAGGCGTCTGGTCGAACCTTGCGTTCACGGCCACAGCGCCGAGCAGCGGCGACTACATCATGCGCGTGATGGTGTGCGGCGGCGAAGGCGGGTCCTCGACGGGCACGGTCTACTTCGACGACATCCAGCTCTGGAAGCAGTCGGGTGGCACGGCGACCACGTACAACGTGACGCTCAGCCTGGACTACTACGCCCACTCGGGTGGGGCGGCCTACACCAGTTCCGCGGAAGTCTACATGGACGCCGTGACCGTGAAGGGCTCGCTGGCGAACCTGGTGAATCCGACGAACATCATGACGTCGCTTCGGACCGAAGCCTCCGCGATCGGCACGAGCACCAGTGCAGTGATCCCGACGGTCGTCTATCCGGCGATCAACACGTTCGGTCTGCCGGGCGAAGGCGTGTATCCGTCGTACGTGGAAGCCGCGATTCCCGGCTGGCGCTTCAAGTACATGACGAACAATGTCACGATCACGTGCACGAACACGATCAAGGTCTGGGGCATTCCTGAATACGGCGCGGGCTACGTGGAAATGGACCAGTACGTCTACTGCGCGAAGAATCCGCACAAGGAGCGCGGCCAGCCGCTGGAAATCGTGACCAATGGCCCGTACTTCGCCATCGGCACGAAGGATGGCAAGAGCAGCGAGTTCGGCAGCGGTCCGTTCCCCGAGGAATACACGTACGTGGTGGGCTCACCGCTCTCGAACTTCCCCAAACGGATCAGCACGTGGGGCAGCGGTCAGTGGCCGTCGACGCTGCACATCGTGTTCCAGGAGAACTTCTCCCAGTTCAGCAATGGTCTCTGGAACAAGCATTTCGTCGTGGCCTCTGTCGTCACGAACGGCGCGGCGGTCAACGCGAAGGCCGCGCGTATCTTCCTGCAGGCGAGCAAGACCGGCGCCTCGAACGATGTGGATGTCCAGACGCATGAACTGCATTTCGGCTGGGCGGCGGTGACGAGTTGCTACGGGCTGGTGGACTACTCCAATGTGACGTACCAGGCTCACAATGAAGTCACGATTCGTGCGCCGTGGATCTACAATCACGTCGACGACGGCACGGGCTGGTACATGCAGCAGTCGCCGCGCGGCAGCGCCACGATCGAGCCTCTCGAACTCTACGCGCTCGACAAGGGCACTTGGATTCAGCGCATCTACGACCAGAACGTCTTCACCTGGTCACACGCCGGCGCAGGCGTGGCCTCGATGTTCGACGACGACAACCAGGTTCGTCTTTCGGGTCCGGCGTCGTATCACGTTGGTGTGAAAATCGGGCATGCGTATCAGCCGACGCCGGCGGATGAGGTGGCGTATCCCGAAGTCCTGACGATTCGCGGCTGCGGTTACTTCCGCATGGCCGACTACGAAGGCGTCATGGCCGGCAGCTTCCGTCCGATGGCGCAGGACATCTTCAGCCTGACCAAGGGGGAAGACCCCGTCCTGATTCCGAAGGCCTACACCCGCGTGGTGCCGCGCACCACGCCGACCAATGGATTGGACGACAGCTACGCGCAAATCTTCGCGAACATCCGGTCCAAGACCAACAACACGTACATCGGCGTGTTTGGCGCCGATCTGCACTTCTCGCCGAGCGAGGCGGCTTCCAACGGCTGCTATTTCGACCTCTCGCAGGAGACGTGGGCGCACAAGGCGGTCGTGCTGACGAACGATGGTCCGCTTTCCTGCTTCGCCCAGGTGTCGATGTATTGGCGCGGCGATGCGAGTGTGAACGGTGGACAGGAAGGCCATGACGTGGACGTGGTGATGGTCAAGCGGACCAACGGCGAGTGGATCACGCACCAGTTGCTCAATCCGCCGACGAACATCTATCACCGGACGCTCAGCCGTTTCGGCAGCAACGAGACGGTGTACCTGATGCAGCAGGATCGCGGTCCGAAGACCTACGAGATGCTGCACACGGAGATGCCGTACAACCGCGCCTCCGCGTTCGAGATCACCCTGCTCAGCGCGCCGGGCACGGTGCCGTTGAACCTGGACATCTACGAGCAGAACACGCGGTCCGAGATCATGGATAACGTCGACATTGCATGCAACGTGGCGACGAACCTGACGCGCGGCCAGAAGCTCGCGTACAAGTATCGCTACCGCACTGTGTATGCCCCGGGCGTCATCATCCAGAGTCCGAATACGCCTGATGGCGGTGAGGGCTGGAACGACAACTCGTACCGGATAACCTTCAACGCGGTGGACGGCCACGGCTATGACCTGCTGGCCAACGTCTACTACGGCAACGGCAAGGACAACGACTGGCGCCAGATCGGCACGAACATCGCCGTGGCGGCGACGAATCCCACCGCCATCTGCGACTGGAATGTGAGCGGCGTGGCCACGGGCGCCTACTACGTGAAGGTCACCGCGCAGCGCGTGGGTGGTGGCAAGATCGGTTTCGATGTTTCCAACTCGCGCCTGCAGATCGGTGCAACCCGCGGGTTCCCGAACAACGGTACGCGCATCTGGAGCGTGGTCACCAATGCCTTTGGCTACCTCGGGCAGAATACCGACTTTGAGACCGGCGGCTGGTTTGGCTGGGCTTGGACATCGGACGGAGCGCTGGCCACCGTGTCCACCGGGACCGTGTACCAGGGCCGTTACTCCTGCCGCCAGACGGCCACGAATTGGATCGGTTGGAGCTGGAACGATGTGTGGCAGAGCATCGACGCGCAGCCGGGTGAGAAGCTGCACGTCTCGGGCAAGGTCTTCATCGCCAGCATGCAGAAGCTGGGGACGAACTGGCTGTCCTGCGGTATCCGGATTGAAACGACCAACGGCATCGGCACGGGTGTCGAGTTCAGCGTGACGTCGGCCACCGGCGTCTGGCAGAACGTGGAATTCGATCACTACCCCGTGCAGGCCAGAGAGAACCTGCGGCTGTGGGTTGCGGGGTATGACGCCACGAACGTGGACGTTTACTTTGACGCAATTTCAATCACCAGCACGAACGTGCATCCGGTGATCACCAACTTCGTCAATTACGGCTACTGGCTGGGCGACAGTGCGGTGGACGTCAGCACGCACAACGTGCTGAGCTTCATGGTGGGCGGCTCGCAGGGCGTCGAGGACCTGGCCGTCTGGGTCAAGGACGCCGCGGGGGTGAGCAACCGCGTGTTCATGTCGAACTACATCGGCCGGGTTGTGTCCACGGCGCAGCGTGTGGATATCCCGTGGCGGAACTTCACGACGATCAACAAGGCGGCGATCAGCAACATCAGCTTCACCTCGAGCGCCTCGAACGACGCGGTGGTGACGTCGATGCGCTCGATCACCGTGCCATTCCTTGTCAGTTCCGTTGCGCGGACGCCGCCGCAAATCGACGAGCAGGGCGTGCCGTACTACTACCCCGGCCAGACCGTGACCAACACGATCACGATCAGCAACATGTACGCCGTGGCCCAGACGGGCCTCGCGGTGCAGGTGGACCAGGAATACGGCGAGACGTTGTACTGGTGGGATGATTCCTCGCCGAAGCCGACAGAGCTGTTCTTCAAGAACAGCGAGAAGACTCGCAAGGGTGATCGCCTCTGCAACGGCTTTGAGCAGAACTGGACCGCGCAGACCGTGCCGGCCAGCGGCCGTCTCGTGTTGACGGGCGTCTACAAGGTGCCGGTGGGCAACCTGGTGACGATCAATACCAACGAGCCGCCGTGGTATGCCTACCGCAACATCAAGGCCCGTGCCCAGGTTCATGTGGTCGCCCGGCGTGCAAGCGGCGACAACGTCTATGACAACGACATGGCGGGTTGCTACGCGGTGGGCGATGAGGTGTCGCCGCTGCCGCGTCCGCCGACGGGGCTGAAGTCCAGCGTGGTTACGACCAACGCGGGCAAGGCGATCTACACGGTGAGCTGGAGCCCGGTGACGGGTGCCACCGGCTACCAGTTGCAGGAGGACGAGGACTCGTACTTCGGCACGCCGAACAGCTACTACCTGAACGCGACATCGCGGGTTATGACCCAGACCGTGGGCGGGGTGTACTACTACAAGGTCGCCACCAGCACCAACGGTCACTACGGCATGTTCTGCGTGCCGATCGCGGTCACGGTTTCGCTCAACCGGCCACCGGTTGCGAATGACCAGAGCGTCTCGACGCCAGAGGAGGTAGCCAAGGCGATCACGCTTACGGCGACCGACCCCGACGGCAATCCGCTGACCTACGCGATCGTGTCGAATCCGTCGCATGGCGCCCTCAGTGGCACGGCGCCGAACGTGACCTACACGCCGTATTCCAACTATTACGGTGCGGACAGCTTTACGTTCCGGGCGAACGACGGGAAGACGAACAGCAACACGGCGACGGTCTCGATCACCGTCACGCCGGTGAACGATGCGCCGACGGCGAACGGCCAATCCGTCTCGACGCCGGAGGATACGACCAGGGCGATCACGCTGACCGGTTCCGATCCGGAGACCAACGCGTTGAGCTACGAGATCGTGACGTATCCGGCCAACGGTTCGCTGTGGGGCACGCTGCCGAACCTGACCTATGGGCCGTCCCTGAACTTCAACGGCTCCGACAGCTTCACCTTCAGGGTGAATGACGGGTCGTTGACCAGCGCTCCTGCCACGGTGTCTATCACGGTTACGGCGGTGAACGATGCGCCGGTGGCCGACAATCAGACGGTCTACACGGCCATCAACATGGCCAAGGCCATCACGTTGACCGCCACGGATCCGGAGACCAATGCGCTGACCTACAGCATTGTGTCCAGTCCGTCACACGGCGTGTTGAGCGGGTCGGCGCCCAGCGTGACGTACACGCCGTTCGGCGAGTACTACGGGAACGACAGCTTCACCTTCCGCGCAAACGACGGACTGACCAACGGCACGATCGGCACCGTGTCGCTCGTGGTCACGGCAAAGGTGGTGTACGTGGACGACTCCAACACGAGCGGGACTGAGGATGGGTCGCAAGCGTATCCGTATAACACGATCGTGGAAGGTGTCGGCGTGGCCGGAAACCACAGTATCGTCTACGTCGCCGCGGGCTACTACGACGACGCTGTTGCATTGACGGGCAGGACGAATGTGACACTTGTGGGTGAGAACGAGAACGCGATCCTCACCAACGCGTTGTCCTACAAATTCGGCCTGAGCCGATGCCGCCTCGTCACGCTGAAGGGCTTCACACTCTCCGGCGGCCAGAACGGCATCAGTCTGAACAACTGCGACGAGATTCTGATCTGCACGAATACGATCGTGAACATCCAGCAGTATGCCTACAACTCGGGCGGAGCGTTCTCGGTGGGCTATTCGACGCTGCGGATTGAAGACAACGTCATCACGAACTGCTACGGCGGCCAGCGTGGCGGCATCGGCTACTTCTACGATGTCGGCATGACCGTGATGAACAATGACTTCATCAACTGCACGGCGTGGAACTCGGCGGGCGGTCTCTGGATCGCGTGCCAGTGGACGGGTCGCGTGAACCGCATCAAGAACAACTACTTCTACCAGAACACGGCCGACTACAGCGGCGCGATCGACCTGTATGGCGAGTATCTCAACAATACGTGGATCGATCACAATGTGTTCGTGAGCTGCGGGGCCGACTACAGCTGGGCTGGCGCGATCAAGGTGCAGTACCTGTACAACGGTGGCGGCGGGACCAGCGACCTGCGCATCGTGAACAACGTGTTTGACGGGGTCTTCACCGCGTCCAGCGCGCCGGAGATCGGCGTCTACGTCACAACGGGCAAGGTCTACATGGCGAACAACGTCATGGTGGGCCCGAACTGGGCGGGCTCGTATGCCGCCTACAACGCGGGTTCCAGCAATGACGTGGTGGTGGAGTATAACGACATCTACCAGTACGTCAGCGGAATCTACAACTGCGCGGTTGGCGCCGGGAATATCACGAACGCCCCGTCGTTCGTGGGCTCGGGCGATTATCACCTGCAGGTGGGTTCGCCCTGCATCAATGCCGGAAACCCGGCCGCGTTCTACAACGACGCGGACGGAAGCCGGAATGACATGGGCGTGTTCGGCGGCAACTACTAAGGATTAACGGGTAAAGACACCGCCCTCGTTGGCCGCAAGGCCGGCGGGGGCGGTTGTCGTTTTAGCGGAAGGCCATCACCAGCATCGCCGTGACCGCAAGAAAGACGCCTATGTAGGCCGGTCCGGTCAGCACTTCCTTAAGGAACAGGAAGCCGAGTATGTTGCTGATGATGATCGACGCGGCCGCGAGCAGGGCCATGGTCTTGCCCAGCGGGATGTGCGCGAAGACGTAGAGCTGGCCGAACGTCGCCACCATCCGCACGACGAAATAGACTGCAAACCACGCCGAGAAAAATGATGCCAATCGGAACCCGTACTTCACCATGTAGAAGCGGCCCATGAAGTCCGAGATTGAGTAGACCACCTGGGTGCCGAGAAGGATGAGCAGGATGCGCATGGGGAAAAGGAGATTGGTTATTAGAGATTGGAGATTAGGAATCGGTTTGGAGTCATCGGTTCCGAGTTGGTCATTGAGATTTGGTCATCGGACATTTCTTGCTTTCCCAATACCCAATAACGAATCACCAATAACTTCTCCTACTTCTTACTCCCCTTGTGCAGTTCCGGGTGCTTGCTGGTGATGAAGCTGCTGGGGGCCACGCTTTCCATGAGGAACACGTTCGCGCCGATCGTCGAGCCTTTGCCGATCACGGTGTCGCCGCCCAGGATCGTGGCGTGGGCGTAGATGACCACGTCGTCCTCGACGGTCGGATGACGCTTGATGTGCTTGATCGGCTGGCCGTGTTCGTCGAGCGAGAAGCTGCGCGCACCGAGGGTCACGCCTTGGTACAGCTTCACGTGATTGCCGATGGTGGTCGTCTCGCCGATCACCACGCCGGTGGCGTGGTCGATGAAGAACCCGTGGCCGATCTCCGCGCCGGGATGAATATCCACACCCGTCTGGGAGTGGATCCACTCGCTCATCACGCGGGGCACGACCGGCACCTTCAACTTATAGAGTTCATGCGCGAGGCGATGCGAGGTGATGGCGAGCAGGCCGGGGTAGGCGAGTTGTACCTCGGCGTACGTCAACGCTGCGGGGTCACCCTCGTAGGCCGCCTTCACGTCCTCGACCAGCAGCTTGCGCACCTCGGGCAGACGGTCCGCGAAGGAGCGCAGGATTTTGAAGGACTCCTCGCGCGGGTCGACCGGTTTCGGTGCACCTTCCATGCGGGCGGCTTCGCCTGTCCAGCGGAACGGGATCGCGCGCTCGATCTCCGGGCGCAGCAGACTCCAGATTTCGCTCAGGCGTTGAACGAGGAAAGTGCCCAGTTCGTCCGGTCCGATACTGGACTGCGACATGCGGCCCGGGAACATGACGTCCACCAGCAGCTTGAGACCTTCCACCACTTTGGTCGTGTTGGGATAGGACTCCAGCAGGCTGTCCGGCCGGTCTTCCTTCGACTCGGAATAGAGCGGTATGAGACTGGTCGCGGCCTTGCAGATGCAATACTCCGCGTCCGTACCCGAGCACGAAATTAACGGCTTTTTCATCATGGACGTGTCTCCCGTGGAAACTGGCTGTCAAGGTACCGCAGCGGCCGTACGCAATCAAGAACCGCTTGGCCTGCCGGTATTGCAAGCAGGGGCGAATCCTTGTATCGTCTGGCCTGCCTTTTTGGTGGAGATAGGCCCGTGTGGCAAGGGCCCGGGAGGAATACATCATGAAGAAGATGCTGAAGTGGGTCGGGATCATCGTCGTGGCGTTGATCGTTGCCGTGGTCGCGGCGCGAAGCGTGCTCATCAAGAATGCGGCGCAGAAGGCCATCAGCAAGATGACGGGCTTCGACCTGAAGGTGGGCGGCATCAGCGTGGGCATTGTCTCTCCGGAGTTCGAGATTCGGGATCTCAAGCTGAACAATCCTCCGGACTTCCCCGATGCGGAAGCGTTTGACGTCAAACAGGTCTACGTGAAGTACGACCTGATGTCATTCTTCGGCAACAACCCTCATCTCTACAAGATCGTGATCGATATTCCGAAGGCCGTGGTGGTGAAGAAGGCGGACGGCGAAACGAATCTTGAGCGGCTGGAAAAGGCGAGCAAGCAGGCGGGCGGGGGAGAGGGGAAGGCGGAGGGGAAGAAGGGCGAAAAGAAGCCCGAGGCCAAGCCCGCTCCCGGCGAGGAGAAGCCGGCCCCGCAGGTGAGGATTGACCTGCTCACATTGAAGCTGGGGACGGTGGAAGTGCGCGACTATTCGCGCGGCGGCGAGAAGCCGGAAGTGTTCACCTACGACCTGAACGTGGACCGCACATTTGAGAATGTCACGGACCTGAACGTCATCAGCACGGTCATTGCGGCGGAGATCCTGAACAACGTCGGTGGCAAGCTGATCCAGGATATGGGCAAGATCATGGAGCAGAATCAGGGCGACCTGAAGAAGACAGGCAAGGAGCTTGAGAAGAACTTCAAAGGCCTTCTCAAGGGTTTCAAGGCCCCGAAGACCCCGTAGGTCTTGCCGTTGACCTGCATCGATCCCCCTGCTAGTGTGACGGCGCATTTTTTGGGTCGGGGCGTAGCGCCTTGTCCCGCCGTAGCCCGAAGGGCGAAGGCGGAAGTCCCGATGCGAAGCGATCGGGACGAAGCTACGCCAAGGAAGAAGTGGGATTTTCGTTCTATAGGTCGGGGCGTAGCGCAGCCTGGTAGCGCGTTTGCTTGGGGTGCAAAAGGTCACGAGTTCAAATCTCGTCGCCCCGACCATTTTTTATTTCGTGGCATTTCGGCCCAAATCTTCCAAGGTTCGGAAAAC